>Ga0247727_10003958_pt1 | contig 32099 bp, 32 predicted proteins | sample WisWelCaveWW1625_FD_202498 | JGI IMG/M metagenome (GOLD analysis project Ga0247727, IMG submission 202498) | Biofilm microbial communities from Wishing Well Cave, Virginia, United States - WW16-25 | ecosystem: Environmental > Aquatic > Deep subsurface > Groundwater > Cave microbial mat | place...
GCCACGCCGCTCGTCAGCTTCCAGGCCCTATCGACCTCGGCCCGGATGGTCTCCTCCTCCCACAGGGTTGATGATCGTTTTCAAGGCACACGCTACCCCCCTACCGGCCCGGCGGCGGATGCCAAAAAAACATCGCGCCCGCGTTACGGGAAAGGGCCATCCACAGCCGACCCTAAGCTGCGGTCCAAGCGGACGAACCGCCATTGGCCGCCAAGCCTCCCCGACCGGGACGCCATTAGCCAAAGTCGGGACTATTTCGGCGCGAAGGGGTTCTTCCATCCACCCGGTTGTGTTCGCTCCGGGAACGCGCTCGCCAGATAGTCGAGCATCTTCTCGCGATCGGCGCCCTGCACGTCGGGCATCTTGTGGCGTGTCACCATCAGGTCGAGCGTCTCGTTCCAGCGCGCGCGCGACATGCCCTGTGCCGCCACGATCTTGAAGCCGTGGCAGGGCGTACAGAAGTAGAAGGTGTCCTCGCGGTTGGGGCCGTCCGGGTAGTGCTCTGGCTCTTCCTGCGGCGGCCGCACCCGCTTCGATTGGCCGGCACTGTCGAGGGCCGGCAGAGCGACGAGCACCACGACAGCGGCGAGCGCCCAGACGCTCGCCGCCAACCTGTTCAAGCCGAGTCCCTCCAACGGCATTATCCGACCAGAACCGCGATCCGGTGCATCGGATTGGCCCCATAGCCCTGCGGGTTCCAGCCGCCGGCGACGTGCGGCTGCGCCTTGCCCTCTGTGTCTGTCGCCCGCACCCAGACCTCGTAATAGCCGTCAGCCGGAAGTTTCACGCTTGCCGTCCACCGCCGCCAGTCGTAGCGGTTCTTGGCCGGCGCCAGAGTTGCCGGCTGCCACGTTGCACCGAAATCGATCGAGACATCGACGCGGGCGACGTCGAGCTCTCCCGCCCACGCCGCACCGCGCAGACTCACCTCGCGCGTGCCAGCCGCAAGCTTTGTGCCGTTGGGCGGATTGGTAATGATGCCCCGCACCGGCATGGATTCGAGAATTCTGAAATTGCTGTCGTCGGCCTTGCCGCCCGGAACCATGGGCTTGATGGCGACGCGGTAGGAGGCGCCCAGCATGCCCTGACCGTCATGCTCCCTGTCGCGCACCCAGATGCGCGACAGCCACTTGTGCGACGTCGAGCCGGGCCAGCCCGGACAGATGAGACGGAGCGGGCCGCCGTGGATGTTTGACAGCGGCTCCCCGTTCATCGCCCATACCAGCAGAGAGTGCGGCTCCATGGCCTTCCCGATCGGCACACCGCGCGAGAGCGTCACCTGCTTCGGATCCCCGGAAAGGTGGACGTCGGTGCCGTAGTGCGCCGTGTAGACCGCCGAGGGCTTCAATCCCGCGGCCTTCAGCACCTCCGCCAGCGGAGCACCGGTCCACTCGGCACAGCCGGCGCCGCCGTTGGTCCACTGGTTGCCGCGCGCCTGCGGCGTGAAGAACGAGCGGCCGTTGCCGCCGCACTCCATCACCGTGCGGTGGGTCCTGGCGGGAAAGCGCTTCTTGATGTCGCCCAACGTCAATTCGAGCCTGCTGTTGACCTCGCCGTCGACGGTCAGCTTCCATGCATCCGGCTCTCTGGCCGCCTCGGGAATCTGCCCGTTGTTGCGGATGAAGAACTTCGCCGTGGGCGTGGTGTCGTCATCCAGCAGATGTTCCGGCGTTTCCGCAACCAAGGGTCTGTCGCCAAGGACGACGAGGTTTGGGTCCTTGCCGGGGAAATCGAGCCGCTGCGGGCCCCTGGGCGCGGCCGGCGGCGCGTCCTTCTTGGCCTCCTGCGCGAATGCCGCAGGCATCAGCCCACCCGGCAAATTGGCGCCGAAAACGACGGGAGCACCGACCGCCGCGCTCATGGCCGCGACTCCGGCCCCGCCGAGAAAGCCGCGGCGCGTCACATCGGTCCGGCGGCCGAAAACGACGGCATCGGCACGCTCCGGATCGTCACGATAAAGTTCGTCAACCAGCCTTTCCATCCTGCCCACCACGGCGCTCTCCCTTGCTGTCGAGCCGCGACCCTTTGCTTGTCCTTGTTGGCCGCGATCGCGGCCAAGGTTAGCCATGCCTTCCAATAGACGCAATCCGACCGGATTGGGATTTGTGGTGGTCCGCCCGCCCGGCAGCCGCGAAGATGACCCGCTATCGACCTACCAGTGGGGCTTTCCACCGCCGGCTATCGCCCACCCCGGGCATGTTGTGCGATGCGGTGGTAGCCGGTTTGCAAGAACCAGCGTCCCACGAGGAGGAGGGGCAGGTGGCCAAATCTGACGTCCCACCGAAATTGCGCCTGCGTCCGGCGACACCCGAGGACCGTTTCCTGGTCCGTCGCTGGCTGACGGATCCTGAGGTTCAGAAGTGGTGGGGCAATGCGGCCGGCGCGGAGGCCGGGATCACGCTCGCCATGGCTAGCCTAACCGCGTTGCCGCGCATCATCGAGCACGACGGCGGCGCCATCGGCTACGCGCACGCGGTCGAGATCGGGCTTTGGGCGGAAGCGCAACCGGAAGAGCTGCCGGCCGGCGCCTGGGACATCGACCTCTTCATCGCGTCTGAAGCGGACCGCGGCAAGGGACTGGCGCACGCCGCGCTCACCCAACTGACCGATGAGGTCTTCGCCACAACGCTTGCTGTCGCCTGTTCGGGCGTGGTCTCCGTCAGGAACGAGGCCGCCGTCCGGGCCTACGAGCGGGCAGGGTTCAGGTGGCTGCGGGTCTGGCAGGATCCGTTGTTCGGCCCTTGCTGGGTGATGGTGAAGGAGCGTCCGGCACCGCTGCAAGCTCCCTGAGCTGGCCCGCTGCCACCAACAGCCGGGACAGCGTCAGCGTGCCCTCGCCCGCCACCTCGTCGAGCATGTGCTTGACCCGGGCGAGCCGGTCTCCTTGCCCCGCGAGCCAGGCCTCGCAGCTGCCGGCCCGGATCGCATCACGGCTAAAAGCTGCCTGGGCATCGGCAAGATTTCCGACGGCCTGGGCGATGGCAAGGCGATCGTAGTAATCCGTCGTGACGACCGCAGCGCTTCTGCCGACCAGATCATCGACGCGCAGCCGCTCGCCTATCTCGAGGAAGATGCTGGCGGTCTCGGGCACCGCCTGGCCCCCCGCTTGCGCGATCTGCGTGATCGCGGGCGCCTGTCGCAGGACTTCGAGTCGGGCGATATCGGCGGCGAGCTCAGCGGAGATGCCGCCCCCCCGGAGGCGCGCTGCTTCCCGGGCAAGATTGCCCTTGCGACGGGGCGGGAGCACGGTCTCCAGCACCGCCGTCAGCGCAGCGAGCCCCGCCTTGTGACGCGCTATCGTGCCGGTGAGGTCCGTGATTGCGCCGCCATCGCGCAGGAACCACAGCGTTGTCTCGCTCACAAGATCCCGTGTCGCCTCATAGAGCTGCAGCTGCGCCTCTCCCTTGGCCTTGCCGTCCAGCGCATCGATGCGTTGCCACACGGTGGCCAAGTCGAAAACCTCGCGCGCCGCCATGAAGGCGTGCGCCACATCCGATGTCGGGCGGCGCGTTTCGCCGGCGAGCCGCACCGCCATGGCCGGCCCGCCGCGGTTGACGATGGCGTTGGTGAGGCCGAGAGCGATGATCTCGCGGCGCAGGCTGTGCTGGTCGATCGACTCGCGATAGCGCTTCCGCAGCAGCGGCGGGAAATAGCCGGCGAGCCAGCTTTCGAGCTGCGGCTCGTCGGGTACTTTGCTCACGAGGATATCGTGTTGCAGCGCAATCTTAGAGTAGCTCGAGAGCACGGCGAGTTCCGGCCGGGTAAGACCGCGCCCGGCGCGGCCACGCTCCTGCAACTCCATCTCGGAGGGAAGCGCTTCGAGGGTGCGGTCGAGCAGGCCCCGCGCCTCCAGCGCTCGTATGAGGAGTGCGCAGTCCGGAAGCTCCCGCGCACTCCGGCGCTCGGAGAGACTGATCGCCAGCGATTGCTGGTAGTTGTTGCGCAGCGAAGCCGCCGCCACGTCCTCCGTCATGTCGGCGAGCAGCTTCCGGCGCGCATCGGGGCCGAGCTTGCCGCCCCGCGTGGCCGGCGCCAGCGCTATCTTGATGTTGACCTCCTGGTCGGAAGTGTTCACGCCCGCCGAATTGTCGATGAAGTCGGTGTTGATGCGCCCGCCGCCCGTGGCGAACTCGATGCGCCCGCGCTGCGTCACACCCAGGTTGGCGCCCTCACCCACGACCTTGGCGTTGAGCTCTGCTGCCGTGATCCGCAGCGCATCGTTGGCGCGATCGCCGACCTCCTCGTCGCGCTCGGCGGAGGCTCGCACATAGGTACCGATGCCGCCGAACCACAGTAGGTCGGTCTCGCATTTCAGCACGGCACGCATCAGCTCGGCGGGCGTCATGGAGGCAACGTCGAGCCCGAGCAGCGCCTTCATTTCGTCGCTGACGGGGATCGCCTTGGCCGTGCGCGGAAATACGCCACCGCCCTTGGAGATCTTGGCCCTGTCGTAGTCCTGCCAGCTCGAGCGCGGCAGCTCGAACAGGCGTTTGCGCTCCGCAAAACTGCCGGCGCTTGGTTTCGGGTCGATGAAGATGTCGCGATGATCGAAAGCCGAAACAAGCTGGATATGCTCGGACAGCAGCATGCCGTTGCCGAACACGTCGCCCGACATGTCGCCCACGCCGACGACGCGGAACCGCTGGCGCTGGATATCGATATCCATCTCGCGGAAGTGGCGCTTGACGCACTCCCAGGCGCCGCGCGCCGTGATCGCCATCCTCTTGTGGTCGTAGCCGGCCGACCCGCCCGAGGCGAAGGCGTCGCCCAGCCAGAAATCGTGCGCGATCGAGACCTCGTTGGCAACGTCGGAGAAGGTGGCGGTACCCTTGTCTGCAGCAACCACCAGGTAAGGGTCGTCGCCGTCGTGCCGCACCACGCGCGCCGGCGGCACGACCCTGCCGTCCTTGATGTTGTCGGTGATGTCGAGCAGGGCGGAGATGAAGATGCGATAGGTGGCGAGGCCCTCCTTCAGCGCCTCGTCGCGGCCGCCGAAGCGCGGGAGCTGCTTCGGGAGGAAGCCGCCCTTGGCACCCGACGGCACGATCACGGCATTCTTGACGAGCTGTGCGCGCACCAGGCCCAGCACCTCGGTGCGGAAGTCCTGCGCGCGGTCCGACCAGCGGATGCCGCCGCGCGCAATCGGCGCAAAGCGGAGGTGGATGCCTTCGACGCGCGGGGAGTAGACCCAGATCTCGCGGAAGGGACGCGGCTGCGGGGCGGCGTCCACGGCCTTGCTGTCGAATTTGAAGGTGATCGTTGCCGGGTGCGAAAGGGGGTCAGACCCCTCGCCTCCGCCCGATCGGCTTTCACGCGACGTTGGTGGTGAGGGGTCTGCCCCCCTTTGAAAGAAATTGGTGCGCACCGTTGCACCGACAAGGTTCAGGACCTGGTGCAGGATGCGGTCCTCGTCGAGGCTAGGCACCATCGCCAGCGCCCCTTCGATGCGACTGCGGATCGGCGCCTCGGCAGCCTTCCGTTGCGCAGCGTCGAGCTTGCGGCCAGGATCGAAGCGCAGGTGGAACAACTCCAGCAGGTCGCGGGTCACGCCGGCGTGCCGGTTGAGGGTATCGGCGATGTAGCGGGGCCCGAACGGCGAGCCTAGCTGGCGCAGGTAGGCGGCACAGGCCCTGACCGCGGCAACCGAGCGCCAGTCGGCGCCCGCCGAGACCACCAGGCGATTGAAGCTGTCGTTGTCGGCATCGCCGCTGAAAACGGCGAGGAAGCAGGCCTCGAGGCGCCTGTCATGTACGCCGAGATCGATGGGCGAGCCGTCGGCTGTCTCCAGCACCATGTCGTGCAAGGTGACCGGGCGGGTTCCCCCGGGAAAACGCGGGTTCAGCAGATACGACCGCTCGTCGATAGCGAGGAAGCCGAGGTTTTCGAGCACCGGCACACGCTGCGAGAGGTTGATGGGCCCGCCGAAGCGGTAGACGGCTGCGTGAATGCGCCCTGCCGGCACGCCTTTCTCGCGGTAGAAATCGATGGCAACGGACATGTCGGGTCCGAGCCGCTCGATGCGCCTGATGTCGTCGAGTGCGCGGTCGACGGAAAATGTCTCCGCGTAGCCGGGCGAGAACGCCCCGCGGTACTTGTCCAGAAGCGCATCGGCCGTCCCGTCCAGCCCGGCAATGGCGGCGGCCAGACGGTCGTCCCAGGTGCGCAAGATGCCGGCAATCCCACGCTCCAGCTCGGCAACTGCGATCTGCGGGGTCGCCCCTTCGTAGCGGCCAATGATGAACTGCACCCGCACCAACGGGCCATCCGTGAAATACGGATAGAAGGCGACAACGCGACCTTTGTAGACGTCCGCCAGCAGCGCGCCGATGCGCTCGCGCGCACTGGAGCTGTAGCGATCACGCGGAGCGAAGACGAGCACGGACACGAACCGGTCGAAGCGGTCGATGCGGACCAAGGCGCGCACGCGCGGCCGTGTTTCCAGGTCCAGGATGCCCTCGCACCAGTCCTTGAGCTCATCCACGTCGATCTGGAACAGCTCGTCGCGCGGGAACGTCGCGAGCACGTTGAGCAACGCTTTGCCGGCATGACTGGAAACCGGGTACCCGGCCATCGTCAGCACGGTCTCGACCTTGTGGCGCAGGAAGGGAATGTCGCGCGGCGACCCGGTATAGGCCTGCGAGGTGAAGAGTCCAACGAGGCGGATCTCGCCGCCGACCGTCCCGTCGCGGCGATAGGTCTTGATGCCGACGTAGTCCATGTGCGCGCGCCGGTGCACCCGGCTGATCACATTGGCCTTGGTGACAATGAGCGGCGCCGGCGCGAAGTAGAAGCGCCGGATCTCGGGCGTGAGGTCCACGAGCTCGGCGCCGCGGCGCAGCACGTGCACCACCGGATCGCGCAGCACGCCGAGCCCCGCGTTCTCGACCGGCACCAGCTTGCCCGTCTCGGGAGTGCCGTCGAGTCTGTAGGCGCGCATTCCAAGGAACGTGAAATTGCCCGCCTCCAGCCAGCGCAGGAACTCGATCGACTCGCGCAGCTGGTCGACGGGCACACTCGGCGGCGCCGCCTCGAGTTGCTCGATGGCCGCGCGTACCTGCTGCAGCATCGCCGGCCAGTCACGCACCGCCGCGCGCACCTCGCCGAGGATGCCTGAGATCGCTCCTGCAAGATCGCGCCGCGTGGCCTCGGACAGCGCATCCAAACCGATGGCGATGTAGCTCTCCTGGCGGCCGTCGTCCCAATTCTGGTCGCCGGGTCCAAGCAGCGCCTGCAGGCGTCCAGCCTTGTCGCGCTCGGTCTTGAATATGGGGTGCAGCAAAGAGTGCACGGTGAGCCCGCGCGCCTGCAGCTCGCCGATCACCGAGTCGACCAAGAACGGCATGTCGTCGTTGAGGATCTCGACAACGGTGCCCTCGGCCACGCCGTCGCTGGCAGGCGTGCTGCGGATGCGCAGCTTGTGGTTCTGCTTCGGCTTCTCGGCGATGAACGCCAACACTGCGCGCACATTGTCCGCGAGCCACGCCGGCGCCGCCGTGTCGAGCCCATCGAGGCCGTTGCCGTAGAGCAGCGGCGCGAGCTGCGCCGCCTGGGACTTTTCACCCAAGGCCTTCTGCACCTGCCGGATGAGGTCGCCCGTCGTTCCCACTGCCAGGGTCATCAGCGCGCGCTCCTGGTTTAGCCTTTTACCGCAAATTGCAGTCCCGCGTGCAAGGATTGACCACGCCAGCCGATTGACAACGCACTCGCAGGATCGTTGTTGAGATCCGACGTTGCCAACAAGGACAAGCAATGCGCCGCAAACACAAAATTATGGCGCTCGATCCCGGCCCACAGGATCGCCTGGAGCCGGAGATCGCCGAGTATTTCGCCAAGTGCGAGGAGAAACTCGGCTTCGTGCCGAATGTTTTTCGCGCCTACGCCTTCGACAATGCAAAGCTCAAGGCCTTCATCCTGATGGCCGATGACCTGATGCTTGGCGAGAGCGGCCTCTCCAAGACCGAGCGCGAAATGATCGCGGTGGCGGTGAGCGCCGTTAACCACTGCCACTATTGCCTCACCTCGCACGGCGCCGCATTGCGCCAGCGCGCCAAGGACCCCGAGATCGGGGAGCTGATCGCGCAGAACTATCGCTCTGCGGACCTGGACAAGCGCCAGAAGGCAATGCTGGACTTCGCCGCCAAGCTCACCGAGGCACCCGACAAGATCGAGGAGGCGGACCGCAGCGCGCTGCGCCGCGCCGGCTTTTCCGATCGCGACATCTGGGACATCGCCGCCGTCGCCAGCTTCTACAACATGTCGAACCGCATGGCCGCGGCCGTCGATATGAAGCCCAACTCCGAGTACCACTACGTGGTGCGGGAACGCATGAGTGCACCCGGGACCAGGCGGACGGCGCCTGCGGCCTCTTCCCGGCGGCTGTCCAGGCGCGGCGAATAGGCAGGATATCCGGTGCGGCCTTGAAAGCGACACCTGGAGTCTGCCACATTTGATCGCCAGATCAATTCGAGCCGAGGATCCCGATGGACGGACCGGTGCGGGCCATGCGCAATACGATCGCCGTCATGAACACCAAGGGCGGGGTCGGCAAGTCGACGCTGGTGCTGGCGTTGGCGGAGACGCTGTCGGCGCAATTCCGCAAGAACGTGCTGATCATCGACTCCGACTCGCAGGCCAGCGTCAGCTCGATGCTGCTCACCGCCGCCAGCCTGCACCGGCTGCAATCGGAAGGGTTGACCATCGTTGATCTGCTGGTTGCCAGCGTGCTCAACAACGTCGCCGTCGAATGGCCGCGTTTCGTGGTTGGCGGCGTGTCGGACGTCGACGAGGCGCGCACCGTCTACCTGATCCCGAGCGACATGCAGCTCACCCTGTTCGAGCGCGAGGTGTCCAAGGAGACCCTGCACGCGCGCCTGCGCGGCAGCATCAACACGCTCTTGGGAAGCGTGCGCGGCGTGTTCGACGTGGTCTTCATCGATTGCCCGCCGGGGCTGTCGATCCTGACCGAGTCGTGGCTGCGCGAGGCCGATTTCCATTTCTCGCCGACCAAGCCCGATTATGTGTCGACCTGCGGGCTCGAGGTGTTCCGGCGCTTCAAGGGCCTCAACCCGGAGATGGGCTTTGCCGAGAACCTCGGCGTGTGCGTCAACATGAAGGAGGGTCATTCGTCGGTCGACGCCGACTATCACCGCTGGCTCAGCAGCAACCCCGACAACCGCTGCTTCGCCCAGACCATCCCGCGCTCCAGCGCGCTGCAGCATGCCGCGCAGCTGAGCTCGGTCGAGCGTTCCTATGTGGCGAAGTACCCGGGCGATTCCGGCGCCGCCATCAAGGCCATTGTCGAAGAGCTCATCGCCCGCCTCGCTGCAGCGAACGCCGCCGGCGTCGCGCCCGGCTTGTCGCCAAGCGTGTCGCCCGGTGCCGAGCCGTCGGTCAGGGATTGAAGCCCGGGCACTTGCGCCAGTCGGTCCCACACGGGAAATGCCGTCTTTCCTTCAAAAAGCCCGCACCGGCACCTCCGCGCCCTTGCGCTCGGCCGACAGGTAGGCGCTGTAGACGGTGGAGATGCAATCGGCGGCGAGGCGGCTGTCGCTTTCGGGGGGCTCGCCCGTGGTGACGGCGCGGTAGAAAGCCTCCACCTCCTGCGGGAAGCCGGTGATGAAGTCCTCGTCGGGCGCCGTCGGGGCCCAGCCCTGCTTGGTGCCGATCTTCTCCACCACGTAGATGTCGCGGAACTGATCCTCGGCCGGGTTGTAGGTCTGCATCGCCGTGTTGGGATTGATGTTGCAAACGGCGCGATGGTTGTTGGCCATCACCTCGAGCCAGTTGTGGATGCCGCCCATGACGATCTCGGAGGCGAAGATGTCGGCCACCGTGCCGTCCTCGAACACGACGTGGGTGGCGGAGAAGTCCTCGATGTCGTGATAGTCGGTGCGCAGGAAACCGCGGTCGGTGTAGCCCTCGAGGCGGGTCAGGCTGTGCATGCGGGCGCTCACCGCTGCGGGGCGGATCGGCCTGCCGTGGCGCGCCCGGCCCTCCACGCGCTTGAGGTAGAGGGCGGCTGTGAGCGGGTGCACGCCCTTGCCGATCAGGGCGCCGCCGCCGTTGAGCCGCCAGAAGCCGTAGGCCTTGCTGTGCGAGCCGGAATGCGCCTCCTCGCCGTGCATCCACAGCAACTGCGCGCCGGTCTTCTCGATGATTTCGCGCTCCTTCTGGATCGCCGGCGCGTACACCCAGTTCTCGGCGTAGAGGATCATGGCCTTGGACCTGGCCTCGGCGTCGAGCATGCGGTCGATGCTGGCGAGCGCGCCGTCGAGCGCCTTCTGCATGGATGCGCCCGAGGCGTGGAAGTCAGCGGTACCGTCGCCGAACCAGCCGGTCAGCGGTTTCTCTACGATCGCGTGCACACCGCGGACGAGCGCAGCGACGGCTACGCTCTCGTGCGCAGCGGGGCTGGCGCAGACGTGCACGACCTCGACCTGGTCCAGCATGGCCTCGAGGGATGGAAACGTGTCGAGCCCGCGCGGCTCGGCGAAGCGCTTCGCATTGGCGGCGGTCGGCGAGAAGACGCCGGCGAGATCGACGTCGGTGCCGTAGACGCGCCGGATGCCCTCGTAATGCAGGTTGGCTGCGAAGCCGGACCCGACGATCCCGGCGCGCACCTTGGGTTTGCTTGTCACCGCCACGCTCTCCCCACCTGTGTGCCGACCCATCCAGACCCGAACCTACGCAGGTCTGTCAGGTCCGGCCAGCACTTTGGTCTCTGGCCTGGTTTCGATCCCTTGCAGCCGAACGCCCCGCAAGACAGAGCCGACCCCGACGCGACTCTGTCGCACTCTTGTCGGCGGGACGACTTGAACAATCTCCACTACCCTCGCCATTTCGTGAGCTGGGTGGCAAGCTCTACTGAGCAGCCGTTCTTTAAGCGTCCAGGGGTGACATAATGATCCGGTGCGCACGCACGCTGCTTCTTCTATCGGTGCTTCTCGTGGCCGTTGCGACGCCCGTCGTTGTGAGGGCCCAGCAATGGATCGAGCCTCGACCGTCCGGTGCGGGCTACCGGATTGAATTCCCCATGCAGCCAACGTTGCTTTCGCAAGACGTAACCACGGGTGTCGGTCCTGTGAAGTTGAACATAGCCCAGGTTGAAATCGGAGACACGATCGCGTTCTTGGCCATGCACAACATGTACCCGCGCGGCACCATCAACAATGCGAATGTCGCGCTCAACCAAGCCCGCGACGGCGCGGTTGGGAACACCCCCGGCGGAAAACTGCGCAGTGATAGGAACCTCACAGTAAGCGGCGCAAGTGCGAGGCTGATCGCGGTTGAAGCCCTGCAAGAACGAAGAGTCCTAACTTCCCTGATGGTTGTCAGGGGGGACAGCCTCTATCAGGCGATAGTTGTGACGCCGGAGGGCGGTGAGAACTCGGCGGACGGCCAGCGCTTTATTTCGTCGCTGGCGCTGGTGCCGCGGTGAAGTTGTGAACGGCGCGATTGATCGCCAGCATCGGCGGATCGCGGCTGTGTCCTGATCCGCCCTACGTCTCATCGATTTGATCGACGCGGCTCGGGTAGAAGGCGAGGTGATCTTTGATCGCCGCGACCGCCGGATAGGGCTCCTCGTAGGTCCACACGGCATTCTCCGACGTGCGGCCGTCGACCTCGAGGCTGTAGTAGGCGGCGCTGCCCTTGTAGGGGCAGTAGGTTGCGTGCGTTGTGCGTGCGAACAGCGTCATGTCGGCGTCCGCGCGCGGGATGTAGTGGACCGGTCTCAGGCTCGCTTCACGCAGGGTCAGCGCGCTTCCGCTGGCGGCGACAACGCGACCGTTGAAGGTGACGCGTACGCGCTTGGGGTTGGGTTCGACGGTGATGGGATGCTCAGGGTCCGGGATTTTCAAAGCCGTACCTCGTGCGGTGTGAGGATCGCGATCATCGCAAGGTGGTTTCGCGACGGCAATAGATCAACCTGGTGCGGACGGCGGGACTCGAACCCGCACGGGGTTTCCCCCTCAGGATTTTAAGTCCTGTGTGTCTACCGGTTCCACCACGTCCGCATGGGCGCCGTTATAGCCGATCGCGATGCCACCGGTAGCGCTACGCGGCCCGTTGAATTCACAAAACTTCCCTTCGAACGATCCGAGACAGCAAGCGCGCATAACCCTGACGCCTAGTCCTAGATTGTCCTGCGCGCGGCGGCGGTGCGCGCATCGCCGGTGTTCGGCGTGCCGGCCGGCTCGATCAGCAGGAGATGGACCTCCTGGCGCGCCACGGGGCGGTGCTCGACCCCTTTCGGCACGACGTACAGCTCGCCTGGCCCCAGCGTGATCGTGCGGTCGCGCAGCTCGATATCGAGGGTGCCGGCGAGCACGAGGAAGAAGTCGTCGGTTTCATCGTGCCTGTGCCAGACGAACTCGCCCTTCGCCTTGACGACCATGACGTCGTAGTCGTTGAGCTGCGCCACGGTGCGGGGCGAAAAGTAGTCGGAAAAGAGGCTGAGCTTTTGCGCCAGGTTGACCTTGTCGTTCATGACCTTCTCCTGAAAGCAGCTCGTGGATGCCCAACCTTGTGGCTCGCAGCAATGCCGTTCGGGCTTCGTCACCGGGTGGTCGAATACCCACCTGACCCAATCTTCCACAGTTGCCGGCGGCGGCAACGGCTCGCCTGACGGAAGCATTTCCCCCACCTGACGCGCGGTTTGACCGGGCATGGCAACCGCAGTTTAGCTCATTCGGCCGCCGGGTAATCGACCCGTACAAGGTAGAGCCCGCGCGCAGGCGCCACGGGCGCGCAGGCGGCCCGATCTCTGGCGGCGAGCGCGGCGCCGAGGTCGGCAGTGCTCCACTTGCCCTCGCCGACGAGCTTGAGCGATCCCACCATGGAGCGCACCTGGTTGTGCAGGAACGAGCGCGCCGACGCCTCGATGACGATTTCATCGCCTGCCGCGCTCACCGCCAGCCGGTCGAGCGTCTTGACCGGCGACCTGGCCTGGCAGGCGGCTGCGCGGAACGTCGTAAAATCGTGACGGCCGACGAGGACGCGGGCGGCCTCGCCCATCGCTGCCGGGTCGAGCGGCTGCGGCACCCACCAGACGCGGTCGCGGTCGAGCACCGGCGGCGCGGACCGGGCGAGAATGCGATAGCGGTAGTGCCGGGTGACGGCGCTGAAGCGGGCGTCGAAAGCATCGGCGACGATGGCACAGTCGAGCACGGCGATCGGGTCCGGCTTCAGATGGAAGTTGACGGCAGCCCGGACCGTGTCGGGGGGCCACTCGCGCGCCAGGTCGAAATGGGCGACCTGCGCGAGAGCATGCACGCCGGCATCGGTGCGGCCGGCACCGCGCGGCGACACCGCTTCGCCCGAGAGCTTGCGGATCGCCTCGGCCAGCCGGCCCTGCACGGAGGGTCCCTGCGCCTGCAGCTGCCAGCCGACAAACGGCGTGCCGTCGTATTCGAGGATGACACGGTAGCGGGGCATGCGGATCGGTCTGAACCTGGCCGCGCTCGCGCGATGGACGCGAGCGGCGGCCATCAGCTAGCAGGCTTGTGCCATGCTGCCAACGGCTACCTCCGCCGTTTCAGGCCGCGCCGCGCAGCTTGCGCTGCACCCTTTCGTCGAAGCGTGCCACATTCACCACCACGCGCCGGTGCGTGCCGTCGCCGATCGCCTCGCGCTCGTCGCGGGCCTCGACCCGGAACGTGATGGTGCGGCCATCGACACCTGCGACCTCGGCGGTGGCGGTGACGCGCAGGCCCACCGGCGTCGCCGCGAAGTGGCGCACATCCAGGTGAATGCCGAGGCTCTGATGGCCCGCGGGCAGCAGATGCTCGACTGCCGCCAGCGCGGCGGCCTCGATCAGGTTGATCAGCACCGGCGTTGCGAGCACCGCGACCCGCCCCGAGCCGACCCGCGGCGCCGTGTGCTCCGGCGCGACGGCGAGTTCGGCCGTACCGGTCAGGCCGGGGTGGATGGCGGAGACATCGATCATGCGTTGCTTCCTTCAAACCACCTTGAAGTCCTTCGCGTCCCAGTCTGGCTTCGGATACTGCGGGTTCATCCCCTCCAGGGTCTCGCGCACGATGGCGGCGATCGCCGCGTTGCGCGCCCACTTGCGGTCGGCCGGGATCACGTGCCACGGCGCCCACGCTGTCGAGCACCGGGTCAGCATGACCTCGTAGGCCGACTGGTAGACGTCCCACAGCTTGCGGTCCTCCAGGTCGGCCGGGTTGAACTTCCAGCGGCTCTTCGCCTTGTCCAGCCGGTCCTGCAGCCGCTCGGCCTGCTCCTTCTTGGAGATGTGCAGCATGAACTTCAGGATGGTGGTGCCGGTCTCGGTGAGCATCTTCTCGAAGGCGTTGATCTGGTCGTAGCGCGCATCGATCTCCTTCGCCGGCGCCAGCTTGCGCACCCGCCCCACCAGCACGTCCTCGTAGTGCGAGCGGTTGAAGATGCCGATGAAGCCGCGCCGTGGGCAGGCGAGATGCACGCGCCAGAGGAAATCGTGCGCCAGCTCCTCCTCGCTCGGCCGGCGGAAGCTCGTGACCATGACGCCGAGCGGGCCGGTGTCGCTGAACACGTGGCGGATGGTGCCGTCCTTGCCGGCCGTGTCCGTTCCCTGCAGCACGACCAGGAGCGCACGCCGCCCCTCGGCGTACAGCCTGTCCTGCAGCTCGTTGATGGCCCTTCCGTCCTCCTTGCTCTTCGCCTCTGCCGCCTCCCGGTCTGGGAACGCCGATGCGTCCGCGGGATCATGTTTGGCAAGCCGCGCGCGCTTGCCGGGCTCGACGCGGAATTGTTCTGCAAAGTCTTTCATCGAGAGGATCCGCCGTTGGCTGTCTTCGGTGCTGTCGCCCAATGGATCACCATACCTCGCGTAGCTGACGCTTGCGATGCTATGCGACCTCACGAAGCCTTTGGTTATCGGGCCCGGCTCCTCGCCTGAGCGTTGATCTCTTCGAATCTGGTCCGGGCGTGCTCGAACTTGTCGGTGAACAGCCACATCGCATCCAGGATCTCGCGAAACGTCGCGGAGGTTCGTGCTCGGTCCGCCTTACCGAAGGTGAAGATGCTGTTGTTGCGCAAGTATCCCATGATCCTCGGGTCTGAAATGCGAAAAATCTCGAAGTCGCCCGAAGCGAGCGCGGCCCGCGTCGGCGTGGGGATGATCTGGATCAGCTGGAACAGCTTCATCTGATCGATCTGATCGGGAAGCATCTTCATGATCGCCGGAATGCGCAGGAACAGATCGGCGTGCGCGTTCATCAGCCCGTTGCGGACCGCGGTCCAATGATTGAACCGCTGGTCACCCTTGCCGACGCGCGCCGTCTCCTTGTCGTCGCGCGCGATCACTACAGGATCGAGCACCGCGATCCTCGGCCTGAGCGCCGCCCACGCCGCGCGCCCCTTCTGATCTTCCGCGACGCCCGTCTGCAGGCTGCCCCTGTATTTATTGGAGCGGGCATTGCCGATGTTCTGGTTGCCGTTGGTCTCGGCGAAGAAAATCCCGAGGCTGATGCGGCCTGCCGCGTCGGCGGTGGCGGCATCGAGGCCCTTGGCGCGCGCAATCGCCCTGCCGAGATCGGCGACGTCCTTGAAGGGGGTCTTGGAGGCTTGCGCGTCCGCCGGCGGCGCCTGCATGACGCGGAACAGCGCGGCATACTCCTCGATCAGCGGCTCGATGTCGGCATCGAAGTAGGCCGGCGGAACGCCGAACTTGTTGGGCCGCCCGATGCGCGATGGCAGCGCGTCGGTGACGTCCTTGTAGCTGCTCATAACCTTGAGGCGCGCGAGATAGACGGCCTGTCCCGGACGATCGGGGAGCGTCCGCTTGGCATCGATCTGCTCCCGCCGCTCCGCCAGGATCGCCTTGAACTCGCGCAGGGCCTTGTCGTACGCCGCCAGCGCGGCCGCCTGCTCTTTGGTGAGTTTGGCCGGCGCCGCGGACTGGGCCGTGGCGGGCCTCACGAAGCCAAGACCGCCAGTGCCGACCCCAACCAGGGCCAAGGCGAGGACCGCGACGGCAACGAGGCAGGCGCTCTCGCGCTGGCGCAACCGATGCTCACTCACAGCGCGCACCTCCGTGTGGGCAGGGGCAAAAAAGCCCAACACCGCCGTCATCCCGGCGCCGCGAGTGCCCGCCAGGGCACGAGCGGGAATAGGCCGGGACCCAGCCACCTCCAAGCAGGCTCGACCGCGTAGTCTTTATCCATCCGGAGAGCAAGCCGCCAAGTGACCTGGGTCCTGGCCTGGTCCCGCTCGCGCGCGCCGGGAAGGTACAGGGATGACGAAGGTGGGCGCGGCGCGCTTACCGGCCCCCGCAGCCATTGGCCACGTCGGCCGTCATCTCCGTGAGGAGATCGACGTCTCCTGCACCACGCCTCGGTACCCGAGCCGTACGCGGTCTCCCCCCAAACGGGGATGCCAACCCATTCGACCCTCACCATCTGTGCCTCGGCACGGGGCTGCCGACAAGTGTGCGACGCCGCACCCTCTGCCGCGCCCGACCCTTCCTCTCCTCGGGTCGGGCGCGGCCTCCACTCCAGTCCCGCCGGTCCGTGCCCGTGCGAGGCCCGCTCGGCCGCGTGGCCCACGCCGAGAAGCGAGGGTGAAAAGGACAGCGCGCGCTGCCCTTCTTTCCCCTCCTCATCCGCATCACGAAAACAGGAGCAGAGAAAATACCCATGATCATGAGAACCGTGGCTGCCTTGGCGTTTGTGGCCGTGTCTGCCAACGCCTGGGCTGCGCAGCATGATTCGATGGCGATGGAAAAGTATGCCGCCGCCATCCGCAAAATCGAGTCGACGGGCCGCTACGGCATCACCGCAAACGCTGGACGCGGTCGAACGGCGCTGGGGGCTTACCAGATCCTCGACACCAACCTGGCCGCGTGGTCGCGCGCAGCCCTCGGGCGCTCGGTCAGCCAGGACGAGTTCCTGCGATCGCCAAGCCTCCAGGATCAGGTCTTCCACCATCGGTTTGGGCACTATGTGAGGAAGTATGGTCCCCACGGCGCGGCCCGCGCGTGGCTCGGAGGCGAAGGCGCAGCCCGCGGCGGCGAAGGCGCGGACCGCTTCGGCAGCACGCCATCCTCCTACGCTGCCAAGTTCTGGCGGGAGGCAAGCCGCTGAGACGACGGCTCGGCACCCCGCCGAGCCCCGCCTCTCGCCTCGTGGCAGACCGCCCGCGAACTGGGGTCACGTCCTCCGGCGTTTCCTGGGCCACCACCGCCCGCCCCCCTCGCCGCCCATCCTTGCCCTCAATGCACAACGCTCGATATCTCCGTCCCGCGCGGACGGACCAAAGATCGTCTTTGATGCGCTTGAACTGTAGGGAAGGATGCTTCGGATCCTGCTTGAGCAGCGCAAAATTCTTGTCGGCTAAATCTCGAACCCGTTCCGGCAAAGCGTCATAGAGGGGCTTGAACTTCGGGTCTTTGAAGTGCCGCATGATGGCGCAGGCTCAGAACTCTTCTCTCCGCCCAGCAGCGTGATTGGCTCGCGCCTCAGCCATGATCTTGTCGAGCTTGCCGGCCCTGGCATCGCGCTCGATCTTCTCGTCGAACACGCGCGCGTCGAACTCCTCGAACCATTCGCGGAACTTCGCCAGGTCCTCAGGTGACAGCTGCTCGACAGCCTTCTCGATGTCCTCGATCTTGGTCATGGATCAACCTATAGCACGATCGCGGCTCACAAACGCGAGGCACGCGGCGACGTCCTCCGGCTCCAGTATGGCGGTCCGCTTCGGCATGCGACCCATCTACTCGGCCGCCACCGGCTTCAGCTCGTAGACGCGCGCGAGCCGAGCCGCCGCCACAAGATCGCCTCTCCTGAGGGCAAGCCGCACTTCGTCCAGCTTCCGTACATCCTCAGCCGAGACGACCATTCGTGGTCGGTCTCGATCAGCGTCACGTCCACTTCTGCAATGTAGGGGCCTTCCCGCACGCGCCTTTGCGTCAGGCGTTCACTCATGGTTTGCGTGTCCGGTTATCTTCTTGCCAACGTTCCGGATCGGGTCGGTATGCGGTTACTAGTACCGCAGGCCGATCCGTTCCCTTCTCCAGGCCCCACAGCGCGTGAACAGGACCGTCTCTATCTCTCTGGAGAACCAGAACGCAGGGACCGGCGTGTTATTCAGGATAATCCTCGACAACTACAGCGTCACCGATCCCGTCCGCCAAGTCTGACGCAATGATAACATGTTCGCCTAGTCGCTGCAGGGCGTGATCGGAGGCCCGCCAGTCGCCGAGCTTAACAAGCCCGCGAATTCTATCAAACGTCGGGCTCGAATCCCTACTCCGCCGCCTCCCGCTTGCCCCTATTGGCTGCTTTCGGTGCCGTTGTCCAATGGATCACCATACCCCGCGTAGCTGGCGCTTGCGATGCTATGCGTCGCGAGGTGGCTCGCTGCTCCTGCCCAAGTGCTGCAGCAAAGCCTGAACGATTGGGCGCTGCCCCTTGAGGATCTTGCGCGCCGCCTCGGCGGGCGCGAACCACCCGGCCCTGTTGACCTCGGGGACCTCGCGCATGCGGCCCGAGCGCGGCGGCCATTCCATCGAAAACGTATTGCTCTCGAGAGTCGCGGGATCGAAGTCGCCCTCGACGGCCCAAACGTCGACGATCTTGGCGGCCGATTGGCGGAACGCGCCCAGTGCCACGGCCTCGCCTTGCAGCCGCGACCCGGTCTCCTCCGCGAACTCGCGCTTTGCCGCGGCCAGCGGGTCTTCGCCCGGCCCATAGGTGCCCTTGGGAATGCTCCAGGCGCCGGCGTCCTTGTTCGCCCAGAACGGCCCACCCGGATGCACCAGCAGGACTTCGATGCCGGGGCCTCGGCGCCGGTAGAGCAGGATGCCTGCGCTGCGTTGGGGCATGGGCGATTCCAAGCGGCGGTTGATGGCACCACGATCTTTGCGAAGTCGATGCCCGAGCGCGTCGAGCAAGCCGCAGGGAGGGCTTCGTCGCCCCTCTCACCCAGCTTCCGATCGGCGCACCAGGAAGCCTTCGCCACGCTCCAGGAACGCCCCCACCAGCCGCGCAACCCTTCGCGGCTGGTCGAACTCCGGCGCATGCGCGGCGCCGTAGATGTAGCTCAGATGCGACTGCGCGATGCCGGCCGTTAGCCGCCGTGTGGTCTCGACCGGGACAACCTCGTCGGCCGTCCCGAACACGATCAGCGTTCGCGCCTTGACGCGGGGGAGCGCTTCCTGAAGCGCTGGATCGAGGGTAATGCCGCCGGTGTAGCGTTCACGCATCCGCTGGTTCTCCGCCAGTACGGCCGCCGAACGAGTTTCCTTTGGGGCGCGCTCCGGCGCCGCGTACAACTTGCGCAGGCGCTCGGCAGGATCGGCGGGTAGACCACCCGTGCCCTCCGTTCTGAGCCCTGCGGGCGCCTCCAGCACGAGCTGCTCGACGAGATCGGGGTGGCGCACCGCAAGCCAGAGTGCGACCCACCCGCCGAAGGACTCGCCGATGACATCGCAGGCGCTGCCGATGACACCGCGAGCGAATTTCGCCATCAGGTCGGCGAGATCGACCATGGACGCGATCCTCGCATGTCCCGGCGTGCCATTGTATCCGGGCGCCGTCGGCATGTAGATGGAATGCCGCTTCCCCAGCTGTTCGATGGCGGGCGACACGCGCGGTCCGCCCGCGCTGTGGAGATGGAGAAGCGGTCGCCCGCTACCGCCGTTCAAATACGTGACCCGCCCAGTCTCGAGGTCGACTGTTTGCTCCTTGAACGAGATCTCGGTCATCACAGCTCCCTGGCCTCCGGCAGAACCCGGTCGCGGAACAGCTCCATGCCGCGGCGCACCACCGCGTCGGGAATGTTGCCGATCTTCAGGTTGAGATTGAAATGGCCGTTGCCGAGCGTGTCGCGGATGCGCCGCATCTGCTTGACGACGCTCTGCGGGCTGCCGCACAGCACGGACCCCGCCTCGATCATCTCCTCGATCGACCGCTCCTTCAGCGTCACCAGCCGGTTGACGAAGCGTTCGCCGTGCTCCTTCTCGAAGAAGCGCGATCTCTGGATCACCAGCCGCTGCGCGTCGCGGATCGAGTGCATCAGCACGCGGTGGAAGTAGCGCAGGCCTTCGCTCAGGTATTCGCGCGCCTCTTCATCGCTGTCGGCGATGCAGGTGTTGTAGCTGAGGAGAATATGCGCGGGCGTTGGTTCCAGTCCGTGACCTCGCGCGGTCTCTCGATAGACCTCGATGCACCGTCGCGCAGCGTCTAGATCGGCGATCAGGGTCATGCCCATCATGGCGCGGTGCCGGCCCGCGAACTCGGCCGACTCCTCGTTGCTGGCCGACATCAGGATGGGCGGATGCGGCCGTTGCAGCGGTTTCGGCCAAATGGACACGGAGGGATACTGGTAGAACTCGCCCTCCCAGCCGAACGGCTCGGGCTCGGTCCACGCCTTGACGATCAGCGCTGCCGCTTCGCGCAACCGCTCGCGCGACTCGTCGGGCGCGACGTTGTAGGCGATGTACTCGTGCGGCACGCCGCGGATCATGCCGGCGATGAGCCGCCCGCCGCTCATGACGTCGAGCATGGCGTATTCCTCGGCCACCCGGATCGGGTTGAGCAAGGGGATGAGGTTGCCCAGCATCGCCAGCCGGATCGTGCGGGTTCGCTGCGCCAGCACGGCGCCGATCAGATTGCAGTTGGCCATCAGGCCATAGGGGCTGAAGTGGTGCTCGTTGCAGCCGACCCAGTCGAAGCCGCATTGCTCCGCGAACACCATGGTGTCGATGTAGCCGTCGTAGAGCTGCTTGCCGCGCTCGGGATCGAAGCCGCTGTTGCTCACCGGCCACTGCGCCGGCGCCTCCTTCAGGTCCGTCCATGGCATCAGGTGGAAGAAGGAAAATCGCATATGGGCGTCTCGCGGGCTGTGGGACCTAGCGCCTGGTTTCGGTGAAGCGAGAGGGGCGAGACAGGCGCGACGCCGTTACCCTCCCCTTAACGGGGAGGGTGGCGAGGCGCGCGCTTGGCGCGCCGAGCCGGGTGGGGTGAAACCGCAGGGGGAAGGATATATCGGTTGCAGGCCCTCGCGTCGCAATCTCAGCGCCAGCGTAGCCCCTGCCACTTACCCCCACCCCCAACCCCTCCCCGCAAGGGGGAGGGGAGTCCCGTCGCGGCTGTCTCACGGTTTTGGCCTCCATTGACGGCGACTAGGCGGGCCGTGCGCCGGCCGAGGAACGGGGAGGGTTGCGGCTCGACCGTTCCGCGTTCCATCGCTCGCATTGGTCGAATGCGTCAATGATCCGCCGGTGTCGAGCGATGAGCCATTCTTTCGTCTCCATGTGGGTGAAGACGTAGAGCTCCCGTCCGCGGATGGCGCGCACGACCCGCTCTCCCACCTCGTCGGGCTCGAGCCCGTGCTCCAGCTCTGCCTGAAACGGGTTGTTGCCGGGTTCCTCGTAGGGGCCGCCGAAGCGGTCGGGCCGGTTTTCTCCCGACACATAGATTCGCGTCTTGACTGCCGCCGGGGCAAGAACGGACACGCCGATCGGGGTTCCGGCGAGGTCGTGGGCAAGCGATTCGGACAGCGCCACGACCGCAAATTTTGTCGCCGCATAGGCGCCGCTGCGGCGCTGACCGCCGACCTGGAACCCGGCGATCGACGCCGTGTTGACGATGTGGCCCTCCTGCCCGTGCGACTGGACAATGGGGAGAAAGGTCTCGATCCCGTGGATGACGCCGTAAAGATTGACGCCGACGATCCACTCCCACTCCTGCGGAGCGAGGTCGGCGATGGACCTGCCGTGGATGGTGACCCCGGCGTTGTTGCAAGCGACATGCAGCGCCCCGAAAGCCCTGACGGCCCGATCCGCCGCGTTCCGAACCGACGCGCGGTCCGAAACGTCGGTTGTGACCGCGATGGCGCGGCCGCCAAGGCCGCGCACCTCGGCCAGCGCCGCATCGAGACGATCATCGCGGATGTCGCAGAGCACGACCGACATGCCGAGGCGGGCAAATGTCCGGGCGAGGCCCAATCCGATGCCCGATCCGGCTCCGGTAACGACCGCGGTCTTGCCCTCGAACTGGCGCATTGGTCCCCCTGCCGGGCCGTGCCCTTGAATGGCACTGTCTTGCCCCTCTCGGCGGGTGTCAACGTGACAATGCCCGCCGGCTGCCGTGCAACTCGTGACGCAGGGGCGTGGGTTGGCGCCCCACCCCCTCCCGACTACCTGGAGTGTGGGCCAATGGCCACCCAGGTGAGCCACGGCCGACTTGGCGGCAGAGCCGCTGTGGTGAAGCAATGGACGCTCGGCACATCGTCGATTACCGTCGGAAGGGACGGCAGCGAATTTGCAATACCTGCGCGCCTAGAGCAGGAGCACTTGCCGACGGGGAGGGAGTGGCATGTTGCGGATCAAGAGCCCGCAGGATCTCGGAGCGGCTGTCGTCTTCATGGCGATCGGTCTGGTCGGTGTCTACTTCGGCCGCGATCTTTCGTTCGGTACGGCCGCGCGCATGGGGCCCGGCTATTTCCCGATCATTCTCAGTTGGATCATCGTTGCCATCGGCATCGTCGTCGGGCTCAAGGCGCTGACGATCGAGGGGCCGCGCATCGAGCCGGTTCAGCTGCGCCCGATCGTGGTGATCATCGCAGCCATCCTGGCGTTCGGTTTTTTGATCAATGCCGTCGGCCTGGCGATTACGGCGGTGCTGCTGACCATCCTCGCTGCCTATGCGCGCCGTGACGTGAAACCGATCGAAGCGGTCCTGCTCGGTGGCGGTCTGGCGATCTTCGCTATCGTCGTGTTCGTATACGGGTTGTCACAGCCGTTGCCTGCCTGGTGGGGCCGATAGGATGGAGTTTGATTTCGTCCAGAACCTGGCAACCGGCTTCACCGCGGCAGCGACGCTCAAGAACCTCGGTTTTGCCCTGATCGGGTGCCTGCTGGGTACGCTGATCGGCGTCCTGCCGGGCATCGGACCGATCCCCGCCATTGCCATGCTGTTGCCGATCACCTTTGGTCTCGACCCGCTATCTTCGCTGGTGATGCTGGCCGGCATCTACTACGGCGCGCAGTACGGCGGCTCGACCACGTCGATCCTGGTGAACATCCCGGGCGAGGCCGGGTCGATCGTGACCTGTATCGACGGCCACGAGATGGCCAAGCAGGGACGCGCGGGCGCGGCGCTCGGGGTAGCCGCTCTCGCCTCGTTTTTCGCCGGCTGTGTCGGCACGGTTTTCATTGCAGCGTTTGGGCCGCCGCTTGCGGCCATCGCCCAGCAGTTCAACTCGCCCGACTATTTTTCGCTGATGGTGCTCGGGCTCGTCACCGCTGTGATCCTGGCGCACGGCTCCGTGATCAAGGCCGCCGGCATGGTCCTCGTCGGTCTCCTGCTCGGTCTCGTAGGCACGGACGTCAACAGCGGGCTGACGCGCTACACGTTCGGCGTCTCGGACCTATGGGACGGCATCGATTTCCTGCCCCTCGTCATCGGTCTGTTTGGCATTACCGAGATCATCCGCAATCTGGAACAGCGCACCCTCCCGCGCCCTCAGTTCAATGCAAGAATGCGCGAGCTTTGGCCGAGCAAGCGGGATTTCCAGGAATCCTGGCGGGCGGTGCTGCGCGGCACCGGTCTGGGCTCGGTCCTCGGCGTGTTGCCGGGCGGCGGCGCGGTGCTGGCAGCGTTTGCGAGCTACACGCTCGAGAAAAAGGTTGCCAAGGATCCGACCCGCTTCGGAAGGGGTGCCATCGAGGGCGTGGCGGGGCCAGAGTCCGCCAATAACGCTGCCGCACAAACCTCCTTCATTCCGTTGCTGACGCTCGGCCTGCCGTCCAATGCGATCATGGCCATAATGATGGGTGCCATGATCATTCAAGGCATTCAGCCGGGCGCGGCGGTCATGACCAAGCGGCCCGATCTGTTCTGGGGCATGGTTGCCAGCATGTGGATCGGCAATCTGATGCTGCTCGTGATCAATCTGCCGCTGATCGGCATATGGGTTCGACTGCTCTCCGTACCCTACCGCCTGCTCTATCCGGCGATCCTGCTGTTCTGCGTCATCGGCATCTACAGCACCAATACGAACATCGCCCAGCTCGTGCTCTGTGCAGTGTTCGCGGTGTTCGGCTACATACTCCTGCGGTTCGGATGCGAGCCGGCACCGCTGGTGCTCGGCTTCATTCTCGGCCCGCTGATGGAGGAGAATCTCAGGAGGTCCTTGGTGATCTCTCGCGGCGATCCGATGGTTTTCATCGAACGGCCGATCTCCGCAACCCTGCTGGCCACGACGCTCGTGGTCATCCTCGCCCTCATCGTATTGCCGCAGTTCCGCAGGACGCGTAAGGAGGCGTTTCAGGAATGAGCGCGGCACGGACGGCGATCCGCGCACCAATCAAACAACAGGAGGAAGCGCATGAAGTCCAAGTCGCAATGGTGGCTGCGGTCCGGCGGGCTCGCCCTTGCTTTGGTCGCCGGGTTGGGGTCGGTGGCCGGCAGTGCCGGCGCCCAGGAATATCCCAGCCAGGACATCCGTCTCGTCTGCGCCTTCCCGGCCGGCAGCGGCGCCGATGTGCTGGTCCGGTACTTCGCGGAGAAGCTGCGCCCGATCGTCAATCGCACCGTGATCGTGGAGAACAAGGCGGGCGCAGGCGGAAACATTGCGACCGAGTACGTCGCAAGGTCGAAGCCCGACGGCCACACGATCTACGTCCACGCCGGCACGGCGGTGGCGGCAAACCAGAGCCTGTTCAAGAAGCCGCCGGTCGATGCGGCCAAGGCCATACGCGTCGCCGCCACCATCAACCGGCAGCCCTTCATGCTCGTCGTCGACGCCAAGAGCCCGTACAAGACGGTCGCCGACCTGACCGCCGCCATGAAACAGAAGGGGGACAAGGCGACTTACGCCACGGCCGCGCCCAATGGCCGGATCATGGGCGAGATCTACAAGAACATCGCGGGGCTGAAGGCGGTCGAGGTGGTCTACAAGACCGCCCCGGATTCGCTGAACGAGCTGACCAGCGGCAAGCTCGACTTCGGCATGCACGATCCGGTGTTCTCCCTGGCCCAGCAGCGCGAGGGGCGGCTGCGCATCCTGGCGGTCAGCACGGGCAAACGCCTCGATGCGAGCCCGGCCTTGCCGACCATGACCGAGGCTGGGATTGCGATGGACCTGACCGGCTGGTGGGCGGCCATGGTGCCGGCGGGCACGCCCAGGCCCGTGATCGACAAGATACACCAGTGGTTCGTGCAGATGGTATCGTCGGATGAGACCAAGAAGTTCCTCAACAACTTTGGGGGTGACCCGTTCATCAACAGCCCGGAACGGGCCCAGGAGATGTTCGAGACCGCCATCAAGGAATGGGGCGACTACGTCCGCATGGCCAAGATCGAGCCGATGGGTTGACGATGTCATACCGGGGCTTGTCACCGGTATCCAGCCGACCACGAGCGCCGGAGCAAAGTGGCGTGATGAATCCCGGTGACAAGCACCGGGATGACAACCGGGAGGCGGTGTTGCCGCCAGAACACCGCGTGGGAGGACGCAAATGGAAATCACCAGGAAGAAGCTATTCAGTTTGACCGGAGCGTTGGCGCTGGTCGCCACCTTGGGGGGCGGTGCACACGCCCAAGACTATCCCAGTCAGGATATCCGCTTGATCTGCGGATTCCCCCCGGGCAGCGGCGCCGACGTGTTCGTGCGCTATTTTGCCGAGAAACTGCGGCCGTTGGCCGGGCGCACCGTCATCGTCGAGAACAAGGTCGGCGCGGCGAGCAACATCGCGACCGAGTTCGTCGCCAAGTCCAAGCCGGACGGTCATACCCTCTACCCGTTCGCCGGTACGACGGTTGCGGCCAGCATGCACCTGTTCAAGAAGCCGCCGGTCGATGCCGGCAAGGCCCTGAGGGTGGCGGCGACGACAAGCAACCTTGCCTTCATGCTCGTGGTCGACGCGAAGAGCCCCAACAAATCCGTGGCCGATCTGACGGCGGCCGTGAAGAAGAAGGGCAAGGACGCCAACTATGCGGTGGCGGCCAATCCCGGCCGCATCATGGGCGCCATCTACAAGGACAAGGCGGGCCTCGAGGCCACCGAAGTGCTCTACCGTTCGGCGCCGGATTCCTTGAGCGAGATCCAGTCGGGCAGGATCGACTATGGTCTGCACGATGCGGTCTTTGCGACCTCTCAGCAGCGCGAGGGCCGGCTGCGCATACTGGCGGTCAGCAGCGGTAAGCGTATGGAGTCCCTGCCCGATATTCCGACCATGACGGAGTCGGGCATTCCCATGAACCTCGATCTGTGGTGGGGCGTAATGGTGCCGGCCGCCACGCCGGATCCCATCGTCAACAAGATCAACCAGTGGTTCAAGGAGATCGTCGGCACACCGGAGACGAAGAAATTCCTCAACGACGCCGGCGCCGACCCCATGATCCGCACGCCCGAGCAGGCCCAGAAGATGTTCGAGGCGGCCATCAAGGAATGGGGCGAATTCGTCCGCTTGGCCAAGATCGAGCCGCAGTGACAACGGTGTCAGACCCTCCGGATCCGACACCTTGGCTCCAACGCCGGTTTTAGAACGGTGTCAGACCCGCAGGGTCTGACACCATACCGCGAGACAGCCATGCGGCGGGCGGGGTTGCCGGCCGGCGTCGCTCCCGGTAAGGCTCGCGGCAACAGAGCCCCAATGAGCCTCGCCATCCCCGCCCCCGTCCGCTCCGACAACCTGCGCGGCATCCTTGCCATGCTGGCCGCCATGGGGTCGCTCATCGTCAACGACGCGTTCATCAAGCTGGCCGCGGCGGAGCTGCCGGCGGGCGAGGCAATCTTCCTGCGCGGGCTGTTCACGACGCTGCTGTGCGCCGGCATGGTTGCCGCGACGGCGGGCCCCGGCGCCCTGAGGCAGGTGAGCTCGCGCGGGGTGCCGGCGCGCGCCGTCGCCGAGGTCGTTGCCACGTTCCTCTATCTCAACGCCCTATTCAACATGCCGATCGCGGACGCCACGGCGATCCTGCAGTTCACGCCGCTGGCGATTACCGCGGGCGCGGCCCTGTTCCTCGGAGCGCCGGTGGGGTGGCGGCGCTGGCTCGCAACCGTCATCGGGCTTATCGGCGTGCTCGTCATCGTCCGGCCGTTCGGCGAAGGCTTCAATCCGCATTCGGCGCTCGCACTCGCGGCGGTCGTGTTCGTGGCCGCGCGCGATCTGCTGGTGCGCCGCGTTTCCCCGAGCGTGCCGGCCCTCGTCATCGCCACGGCATCGGCGGCTGCGGTCACCGTCGCCAGTCTCGGCTTCGCCGCGTTCGAGACCTGGCGGGTGCCCTCGGCAGACATCCTCCTGCTGGTGATCGGTGCCAGTTTCGGGCTCGTCGGCGGCTACTACTGGATCATTATCGCCATGCGCTCGGGCGAAATCGCCGTCGTCGCACCCTTCCGCTACTCGATCATTCTCTACGCGGTCCTCGCCGGCACCATCGTCTGGGGCGAGATGCCCGACACCGCCTCCTGGACCGGCATCGCCATCGTCACGGCGGCGGGCCTCTACACGTTCGTGCGCGAGCGCAAGCTGGCGAAGGCGGCGGGCGCGTGACCGATAACCTCAAGGGCATCCTGGCGGTGCTGACGGGCTCGACCGCCTTCGTTCTGGGGGACGCGATCGTCAAGCTGGTCTCCGCCGAGCTGCCGCCGGGCGAGATCATCGTCTTGAGAGGAATCCTGGCGACGGCGTTCCTCGCTGCCGGCGTCGTCGTGCTGGGAGCGGCGCGGCCGCTCTCCCTCCTGTTCACGCCGATGATGCTGCTGCGGCTTGCCAGCGCCGCCGCGACAACCACCCTCATCGTCATCGCGCTGCGCGACGTGCCGCTGGCCATCGTCAACACGGTGCTGCAGGTCACTCCCCTCGCCGTGACGGCGGGTGCGGCGCTCGTCTACCGGGAGAGGGTCGGCCTGTCGCGGTGGGCCGCCGCGCTCACCGGCTTCCTGGGGGTGCTGCTGATCGTCAAGCCGGGGGCGGGCGACCTCGGCGTCGGCGCCTATGTCGTGCTCATCGCCCTGGCGTGCGCGACCGTGCGCGACCTCACCACGCGCGGCCTGGAACGCAGCATACCTTCGATCCTCGTCGCCGCCGCCAGCTCCGCGGCCATCGTCCCTGCCGGCTTTCTCGTCGTGCCCTTCGAGCCCGCCTGGACCGTACCGACGGCGTCGGCCTGGGGCCTGATCACGGCCGCCGCGGCTTGCTTCTTCTTTGCCAACACCCTCATCATCGTGGCCCTGCGCACCGGTGAGATCGGCGTCGTCGCGCCGTTCCGCTATGTCGCTGCGCCGTTCTCCGTCCTGCTCGGCTACTGGTGGTGGGGCGACATCCCGGATGCGCTTGCGTTCTGCGGCATCGGCCTGGTGGTGGCCGCCGGCCTTTATACGCTGCATCGCGAGCGTGAAGGCCTCACCACGGCGACGCCGTCGCCTCGATCCGCATCGCCATAGCCGCCGACGCTGAGCTATACGTTCTCACCGGGAGCAAACGCCGGGCGAAGGCCGCGAGATCCATGACAGACAACCTGCGCGGCATCCTTGCCGTGCTCACGGCATCGACCGCGTTCGTGGGCCACGACGCCACCGTCAAGCTGGTGTCGGCCGAGCTCCCCGCCAGCGAGATCGTCATCCTGCGCGGGCTCATCGCCACCGCCATGTTGGTCGTCGGCATGCTCGCCATGCGCGCGACGCGGCCCCTCTCCCTCCTGCTCACGCCGATCATGCTGCTGCGGCTGCTGGCGGCGGCGGGTGCGACCGTGTTCATCGTCATGGCTTTGCGCTACCTGCCGCTGGCGACCGCCACGACCGTGCTGCAGGCGACCCCGCTGGTGGTGACCGCCGGCGCGGCGCTGCTCTATGGCGACGTGGTGGGATGGCGGCGCTGGTCGGCGGTGCTGACGGGCTTCCTGGGCGTGGTGCTGATCGTGAGGCCCGGCGGCGGCAACTTCGGCGCCGCTGCCTATCTCATCCTCATTGCGCTGGTGTGCACCACCACCCGCGACCTCTCGACGCGCGGGCTGCCGAAGGACATCCCTTCCATTTTCGTGGCGGCGGCCAGCACCGCGGTGGCCACGCTGTCGGGTCTCGCCATCGTTCCCTTCGACGCGGCCTGGAGCCTGCCGACGCCGTGGGCTTGGAGCGTGCTGACGGCTTGCGCCGCCTGCCTGTTCGTTGCCACCACGTTCATCACCGTAGGACTGCGCACCGGGGAGATCGCCGTCGTCGCGGCCTTCCGCTACGCGCCGGTGCCGCTGTCGCTGCTGCTCGGCTGGTGGTTCTGGGGCGACGTGCCCGATGCCGTCGCCTGGCTCGGCATTGCGCTGGTGCTGGGCGCGGGGCTCTATACGCTGCACCGCGAGCGCGCCAGCTTGAGGCGGGCGCCTGCCGCGGCGTCCCCGCAACGGAGCCCCGCCGAATGAAGCCCAACCGCATGAAGGAGAAGATCGCCGGCGGCCGGCCGGCGCTCGGCTGCTCGGTGATGTTCCCCTCGCCCCAGGTCGCCGAGATGCTGGGCCACGCCGGCTTCGACTGGGTGCTGCTCGACTGCGAGCACGGCTCCGCCAGCCTCGCCGACGTCGAGCTGATGGCGATGGCCTGCGACGCCGCCGGCATCACCCCTATCGCCCGGCCGAGGAGCAATGCGGCGAGCGATATCCAGAGCGTGATGGATCGCGGCGTCATGGGCGTGCAGGTGCCGCACGTCAATTCGGCCGAGGACGCGCGCCGGGCAGTGGCGGCCGTCAAGTTCGGCCCCGGTGCCGCCCGAGGGCTCGCCGCCGGCACCCGCCCCGACAGCTGGGGCCTCGGGGCGCGCATGCCCGACTTCACGGCGGCCGCCAACGCCCAGTCGCTGGTCTGCGTTCAGCTCGAGCACCCCGAGGCTTTGCAGAACCTCGACGCCATCCTGGCGGTCGAGGGCATCGACGTGTTCTTCATCGGCCCCTCCGACCTGTCGCAGTCCATGGGCTTTCCCGGCGATCCCAAGGCGCCGCCGGTCGCCCGAGCGATCGAGGATGCGCTGGCCAAGATCGTTGCCGCCGGCTGCACGCCCGGCATGCCGGCAACAGCGGATACCGTCGGGGAAGTCATCGCCAAGGGCTGCCGCTACGTCTATACGCACCTGCCGCGCCTCATCGGCGCCGGTGCCGCCGCGTTTCTGAAAGCGGCGCGCTGAGCAGAGTTTCTCTGTCCGCTCAACGTTTTGGGCGAAGGCCGGCGTCGCGTTCGGTGCACGCGGGCGCGGGACCAGCTCAGGTTGCCAACCTCTCTGCCTCTGCCAGATGCCGCTCCAGGCGTAGCGTGCGGAAGGCCTGCGCAGCGCGAGACGCGAAGCGTTGCGCCTACTGATCGCGATCAACATTCTCGCAGGCAAGCGACAGATCGCACTGGATGAAGCGGCAAAAGGGTCGTTCCTACCGTGATCCGGACACTGGTCGCCTTGTTGCGGCGGCCCTGGAGGATGCCGGGAGATCTTCAGCAAAATTTCAGGAAACCTTCATGACCCGGCGTCGCGGCTCGTGCTGCAATAGCCCCACGTCGACGCACCCTCTAGAAAGCTGAGCATTTGCCATGAGCAGGAGCGCGCCGGCTTACCCTGTTGAGACCGCCGAGATACTGAGCGGGGTGGAGTCGACCATCCGCCGCTTTGTCAAGGCCATCGCGGTATCGGCGTCGGTGTGGGCTACGGCCCGCGCCAACTACCTCGCCAACGCGGCCATCTACAAGCAGCTGACGAGACTTTCCGATGCAGAACTTCACCGGCGCGGCCTCTCGCGCTCAACGCTCGCCCGTGATGTCAGCGGGACCTTTGACGGATCGTAGGGCGTGGCCATGGTGGTCCGCCCGGCGTCGACCCAATATTGCACAACCCGAATACTACACAGTGGAGTGGCCTCGCTGGCGACGGCGGGGTCACATTCTTTCGGCCGCTGGCCGGGCTGGCTAACCTCGCTTGCCGGCAGCGCCGGTCCGCTGCCGCTTATGCTGGAGCTTACAGCTCGGGCGCGGTAGGGACCGTACCGTGCGAGAAAAGAGAAGTCGGTGATGCGCCTGCTGTTGGTAAGCACCATCGCCCAGAATATTGCGGTGGCGGGGAGCACCGTGGCGAGCGTCGATACCTGGGCCGGCAAATCAATCCGGAGTTCAAAGGGCTGCTGAGCCAGCGGTTGCTTACTGAGCATTGGCGGCTGATCGGTTTGGATGAAGGAGATTCTCCCCATGTCATATTCCGAGCGTGCCCTGTCGTTGATCGACGCAGTCTACGAGGCGGGCCGCGAGCCGCGCGGCTGGCGCGCCGCGATCGACCGGTTCATCGCCTCTGCCGGCGCAATGGGGGGCGGGCTGCAGTTCCACGACACGAAATCGCTGCAACCGACGTTCTGCGAGCAGGTCGGCCTCAGCCGCGAGTCGATCGGCGACTACGTCGCCGGGTTCATGCGCGACAACCCGGTCGTCAAGGCGTCGCTGGCGATGCCCGTCGGCATTCCCGTGCTCGACTGGATGGCGACGCCGAAGCGCACCCTGATGCGAACCCCGATCTATCAGGAATGGGGCCGGCGCAACGGCGTGCACGGCATGGCCAACGTCGTGCTGCTGCGCGACAAGACCCAGTTCGCCAACTTCAATCTGATCCGCTCTCCTGCACTGGGCGATTTCGAGCGCAACGATTTGAAGCTGCTCAACGCCATGGCCCCGCATCTGCAGCGCGCGGTGGAGATGAACCGGCTGCTGGCGAAGCTCGATCGCGAGCGGTATGCGGCGTATGCGGCGCTCGAGCGTCTCGAGGCGGCGGTGCTGTTCGTGGGCGCGGACGGCTACGTCGTGCACATGAACGGGGCGGCCGCCGACATGATTTCCGCCAGGGACGGCCTGGAGCTGTCCCGCAACCGGCTGCGCGCGGCGCGGCCCGAGGCCGATCGGGAGCTGGCCGGCCGCATCCACGACGCCGCCATCCACCACAACGCTCGCGGAGGCACGTTGGTTCTGCCGCGGCCGTCCGGGCGCAGGCCGCTTATCGCCCGCATCTATCCGCTGTCCGTGCGCGGGCGCTTCGTGCCGCCGGACGGCGCGCAGGTCGCGGTATTCGTCGCCGACCCCGAGCTGCGGCCGCAGGAGCCGGTCAGCAGCGTCGCGCGCGCCTACCGCCTGACCAAGGC
>Ga0247727_10003959_pt1 | contig 32091 bp, 35 predicted proteins | sample WisWelCaveWW1625_FD_202498 | JGI IMG/M metagenome (GOLD analysis project Ga0247727, IMG submission 202498) | Biofilm microbial communities from Wishing Well Cave, Virginia, United States - WW16-25 | ecosystem: Environmental > Aquatic > Deep subsurface > Groundwater > Cave microbial mat | place...
TGTATCATTCGAAACGCAGCGGGCGCAACATGGTCACACTGTATGTCCCTGAAAAATAAACCAAAGAGGCGTTCATGCAGATAGATATCATCGGCGTTCCCATTGATCTCGGCGCGGATCGGCGCGGCGTGGATATGGGTCCCAGCGCGATCCGATACGCGCATCTCCATCAAAATCTCGAAGCGCTTGGTTACAGCCTCGAAGACGAAGGCAATATCGAAGTCCCGATTCAGGAGATGTGCCGGATCACCGATCCGAGACTCAAATATATTGACTGCATCATCCCCATGGGACGGCGCATCGCGGGCGCGGTGGCGACCTCCATTCAAGGCGGGCATTTCCCGCTGGTGTTGGGCGGCGATCACAGTTTATCGGTCGGTTCGATTCGCGGCGCGGCGAAACATCGCAAACTCGGCGTGATATGGGTGGACGCGCACGCCGACTTCAACACCGCCGAAACGACTCCCTCCGGCAACATTCACGGGATGCCGCTCGCCGCGTTATGCGGACTCGGCGATCCGCGCCTCGTCTCGCTTTGGGATGAAACGCCTCCGGTCATTGACCCGAAGCGGGTGGCGGTAATTGGCGCGCGCGATCTCGACCCGGGCGAAAAAAGAAACCTGCGCGAGGCGGGCGTGATGGTGCAAAGCATGGAACAGATCGATCGCATCGGGATGCTCGCCGCGCTGGAGAAATGTATCGAACGCGTCAGCCGCGACGCGGATGGGATCTATCTTTCCTTCGACATGGACGCGCTCGATCCGCGTCACGCGCCGGGTGTGGGGACTCCTGTCAATGGAGGCCTCACCTTCCGTGAAGCGCATCTCGCGTGCGAGGTCGTCGCGGAGACCGGAAAATTGATCGGCATGGACATGGTGGAGGTGAACCCGATCCTCGATATCCAAAACCAGACCGCGATCCACGCGGTGGAGTTTATCCGTTCGGCGCTGGGGTCGCGCGTGTGGAGCGGGTAATCGTGGCGCGGGATGGCATCCCGCTCTTTGGCGGATTACCAATCCGCCCCACGCGGTTATCAGCGAGGAAAAGGCTGACGAAACAGGATCAGGCATAAATCCAGAAGAGAGGCGGTCTTGTTGATCGTCCCGAATGAGGCTACAATAACGCAATGGCTGAAATACATGGTCCAATCCTGATTGTTGAAGATGTCCCAAACGTTCTTGAACTGCTGGAGGTGACTCTGCGATTCAAGGGCTACGCGGTAATCACCGCGCGCAACGGCGAAGAGGCGCTGGAGGTCATCACGCGCCAGCGTCCGATCTTGATCATCACCGATATCCTGATGCCGAAGATGGACGGGTACGCGTTCGTGCAGAAGTTGAGGCTCAACCCCGATACGCGCCCGCTTCCGGTTGTTTTTCTTTCAGCGACGTACGTAACGCCCGAGGATAAAGAGTTCGCGTTGAGTTTGGGCGCGGCGCGCTTTATCGAGAAGCCGATTGACGCCGAGGACTTTTTGCTGACGATCGCCGAACTGGTGACGCAACAGGCGCTTGGAACGCCCCAGCCGCTGGATATGGAAAAATTCTATAACGGCTACCGCACACGGCTTGAAAATAAATTCCGCCACAAGAACACGCAGATCGCGCGGGCGGAACGGTTGTTGCCCACCCTGCCGCCGGACCAGAAGCCCGCGTTCGAATCGTTGTTACAGCAATCCATCCACGAACGCGATGAAATCCAAAAGGAACTCTCCAATATTTACAACACGATTGAAGAGTTGAGAAAATAGTTTTCAGTTGAAATCGTTGGGACGCGGAGGCGCGAGGTATTTTCTCGGCGACTCCGCGTTTGGTTTAAAGTAGGTCGGATTGCCAATCCGACTTACGCGACCCGGCGTATCCGCGGTTAAGAGGAAAGGTAAATCAATGCAACCGACAATTTCTTATATCGAAAACCTGGCGCGCCGGGCTGGCGGAATTTTACGCGCCGGTTATAACAGGGAGCATCAGGTGGGGTATAAGGGCGTGATTGATCTCGTCACCGAAGTGGATCATGAGTCCGAAGCGTATTTGCTTGGCGAAGTACAGAGGGATTTTCCCGATCAGCATATTTTTTCGGAGGAGAGCGGCGTGATCGAGGGGAACGACGATCACATCTGGTACATTGACCCGCTGGATGGGACGGTGAATTACGCGCATCACGTGCCGATCTTTTGCGTTTCGATTGCGTATGCCCACAAAGGAAAACTTACGCTGGGCGCGGTGTATGATCCTTTGCGCGATGAATTGTTTATCGCCGAGCGCGGCAAGGGCGCGCATTTGAATGAAAAGCGCATGAGCGTATCGAGCGTTATTGAGTTGCAAAAAAGTCTGCTGGTGACGGGTTTTCCGTATGACGCGTGGGAGACCGAACAGGATAATTTTTCCAATTTCATCAAGCTTGCAAAACTGACGCGCGGCGTGCGGCGACTCGGTTCCGCCGCGCTGGACCTGTGTTATGTGGCGGCGGGTCGCTTCGATGGGTTTTGGGAACTGGCGCTCAAGCCGTGGGATGTGGCGGCGGGCGCGTTGATCTGCGAGGAGGCGGGCGCGACCGTAACGAACGTTCGCGGCGAGGCGGATTATATTTCCGCGCCGCAGTCCATCCTCGCGACCGCGCCGGGCATTCATGCCAGGATGCTGGAGGAGTTGGGGAAGCGGCAAAAGAATGAGCCATAAATCTTCCTAGCCACAGAGAGCGCTGAGACCTTTGAGAAAAATCTCTCAAGTCTCTGTGGGCTCTGTGGCTAAACAGATTGAGCGTGTCGCTCTCTAAGTGGAAAGGCTCTTGACCGACCTATTCAACCGCGATAGAATACCGCCTTGCCAATGCCCTCGTAGCTCAGTGGATTAGAGCGCTTGCTTGCGGAGCAATAGGTCGCGTGTTCGAGTCGCGCCGAGGGCGCCATCAGCCGTCTTTCGTAAGAGAGGCGGTTTTGTTTTAGGTCGCCGTGTCCCATCGAGGGATAATAATTCGAGTCGCGCCGAGGGCGCCAGGAAGAAAATTGGAGCGGTCCAGCCGCTCCTTTTTGTTTATCGTGGGGCAGGATGGCATCCTGCCACATGCGGAATAACATTCCGCGCTACGACAATTATGTTTGAACGTCATTGCAGAAGCAAAAACTGTTATCATCTCACGTATGACTAACGACGTGAAGACAAAGCCGCAAATCCTTTTGACGAACGACGACGGCATCCGCTCGCCCGGGCTTTGGTCCGCCGCCGCTTCTCTCTCTGACTTCGGGTATGTCACCGTAATCGCGCCGCGCGAGCAATCTTCGGGCATGGGGCGCAGTCTGCCCTCCACGTCAGATGGGATCATTCATAAGGAACAGGTTCAGGTCAACGGTCAGGTGTGGAGCGTGTTCGCAGTAGGAGGGAGTCCGGCGCAGGCGGTCCTGCATGGAGTGTTTGAAGTAATGAAGCGCAAGCCTGATTTGGTCGTGTCAGGAATCAACTATGGGGAGAATGTCGGATCGGGAGTCACCATCTCAGGGACGGTGGGCGCGGCGCTCGAAGCCGCGGCGTTGGGAATTCCCGCGCTCGCGGTTTCATTGGAGACAGACGTCGCGCATCATTTATCGTATTCCGATGAAGTGGATTTTTCTGTGGCGGCGCAGTTTACCGTTCGCATCGCGCGCTTCCTGTTGGAGAAGAAACTGCCTGAGGATGTCCATGCCCTGAAAGCGGAAATCCCATCGGACGCGACTCTGAATACGCCGATGCAATGGACGCGCCTTTCACTGCAAAGATATTACGAACCGGTCGCGCCGGATCGCAAATCATGGGATGAGCCGGGGCGGTTCACGTATCGCGAAGTTGGCAGGCTGGAGGGGGAACCGGCAGATACCGATGTGTATGCTTTGAGGAAGAAACGCGTTGTCTCCATCACCCCACTGAGTTTGGATCTAACATCCCGCGTCGATTTTTCGGAATTGGAAAAGTTAATCAGGGACGATTAAACACAAAGGACACAAAGTACACGCAGGTTCTTGCTTAAGTCCTTTGCGTTCTTTGCGCCCTTGGCGGTTGAAAACAATTAATTGAAATGCGGGGTGAAGCGCGCGATCAGTTTTTCCTTTGGCAGGTAGCCAGTGATGCGTTCCTTGACTTCCCCGCCTTTCATGAACAGCAGGGTGGGGATGCCCATCACGCCGTATTGCATGACCAGGTTCGGGTTTTCGTCCGCGTCGATCTTCACGACCTTGACTTTCCCGTCCCATTCGCCAGCCAATTGCTTGACGACCGGGTCGAGCATTTTACAGGGCTGGCACCAGACCGCGCTGAAATCCACCAGCACCGGTTCGTTGGAATCCAACACTTCGCTTTGAAAATTTCCTTCGTCTACGTGTAATAAATCAGTCATTACAGCCTCCGCCTGGTTGGACGCAATCGAATGGAAGAGTCTTACGTTGCAATCAAACTTCGGAAGTCTTTTTGACGACTCTCGAGCAGGGGCGGTTGATGGAAGACTTCCGAAGTTTTACACGTTTACGTTGACGCTGAAATTTTCCCATGATAGAATGCAGTCCGCTTTACCCAATAGAGATGGGCGCGTAGCTCAATGGCAGAGCAGCGGCCTTTTAAGCCGTTTGTTGAGGGTTCGATCCCCTCCGCGCTCACATGAAAAAATCCTCCTTGTTGAGGATTTTTTGTTGTGGGTCCCCACAAGGGGATGATATTCGATCCCCTCCGCGCTCACATGAAAAAATCCTCCTTGTTGAGGATTTTTTGTTGCGGGTCCCCACAAGAGAGATGGTATTCGATCCCCCGCCACGGATGGCGATCGCATACAACTCAAACCTTGCAAGGTTCATTCATTTGATATGGAACGTTTTGCGGTGAATGGACGAGGACCCAAAACGCTTCAACGCGGACCTGTGAGCTTGCGTGCCATACCCTTTATTTTTTCCCAGCCCATACTTTGGGTGACGCGCGTCGAGTTCGCGCAGGAGCGCGTCGCGTTCGGTCTTGGCGAGGATCGAGGCGCAGGCAACGCTCAAACAGCGCGCGTCGCCCTTGACGAGCGAGGTCTGCGATATTTCCAGTTGCGGGAGTTCGAGTCGAAAGTCGGTGAGCAGATATTGGGGAGTCAACGTGAATTGACGCAATGCGCGGATGGCGGCGAGACGCGCGGCGCGCACGATGCCTTGCAAGTCAATTTCATCCGCGCCGGCAAAACCCACGCTCCAATCCAGGGCGACATCTTTGATCCGGATCGCAAGCCTCTCACGCGCGAGCGGGGTCATCTGTTTGGAATCACGCGCCCCGCTCAACGTCGAGAAAAGAAGCGTTGGATCGTCCGGCAGGATCACCGCGCCCACCGCGACCGGTCCAGCCAGCGCGCCGCGTCCGGCTTCGTCCAGTCCGGCAATGTGTTTTAATCCGCTTTGCCAGAGTTCGATTTCAAAGGCTAGATCGGGGTCAACGCGTTTCATACATGCCCCGCAAGGCGTTGAGGCGGATGCGGAAGATATCCTGGATCATGCGGATGGCGTCGCGCACGGCGCTCACTTTTGTTTCGGGGTGGTGGACCCAGTGGATGGGGATTTCGATGATCTTGTACCGGCGGCGGCGGGCGACGTAAAGCAGTTCGATGTCGAACGACCAGCCTTTGAGGGTTTGCAGTTTGAAAATATCCTCGGCGACTTTGGCGGTGAAACACTTGAAGCCGCATTGCGTATCGTTGAGCCCGGGCAGGATGAAGAGTTGAACGATGAAGTTGACGGCGCGCCCGCCCAGGTGACGGTAGAGCGGTTCGTCGTAACGCATCGCGCCCTTGGCTTCGCGCGAGGATATCGCAATGTCGGAATTTCCAATTGCGGGAGGGATGAAGTTGGGGATCTCCTCCACCGGCATCGAAAGATCGGCGTCGCACATGAAGCGATATTCGCCGCGCGCCTCCAGCATGCCGGCGCGCACCGCCGCGCCCTTGCCGCGCTCGCTCTGGATCACGCGCAGGCTGGCGTGGCGCTGCGCGAATTCTTGCGCGACTTCGAACGTCCTGTCATTGCTCCCGTTTTCCACCACGATCACCTCGGAGGTAAACGATTGTTTATTGAGAAACTCGAAGACCTGCTCCAGACTTTCGGGCAGGCGGTTCTCTTCGTTATGCGCGGGGATGACGACGGAAAGGAAGGGATTCAAAATATTTCAGGACAATACCATGTAGGCGAAGATCGCCAATATGCAGATCAACGCCAGCGCCAGCGCGCCGATGACCGCCAGTTGCGCGGGCGTCATTCCCATGATCAATTGCTGATTGGGGCCGGCTTGCCGCGCGGGCCGCGCGAGATCCGGCTCGCGTTTGACGGGAGGGATATCCTCAACTGCCGGTTCGGCGAAACCGAAATCATTGGAGTTGAAAGGTTGAGCCGCGTTGGACGCGCCGAAACCGGCGTGGGCGCGCGGCGGTTCCTGTCCCTGCGATTCCTCGCTCCAACCGTATGTATCCTCCCAGGCGGCGCGCGGCTGGGGTTCCGCTTCGGGCTCGGGCGAGGCGGCGGGCATTTCCTGTTTGGGGCGCGGGTTCAAAATATGCTCGACGAGGTTGTTCACCTGCATGGCGGTCAGCGCGGGGGTCCCGTTTGCTACGCCGTTTACAAACGCCTTGATGCCGTCTATCATCATGACTTTGATCGCCGGGCGCGTCGACTCGATGTGCAGACCCGGATCGCCCGCGATGATGACCGGCTCGATCTCAACCGGCACTCTTACGCCCTGCCGTTCGATAAACGCCTCCAACGCGCGCGCCATGCGCTTCGTGCGCTGGATGAGATTGACCGGCGCGGGTTTGTATTGTTCGCCCTCTTCGGCGTTCCACGCGTCGCCTTTGGCTTCATAGCGTCCGCGCAGGTGCGTCACTTCGATCACGTAAATTCCAGCGGGACCCAGCAGGATCATCGGGATCATGATCCCGCTCTGACCGAGCGTCATATTGCGGATGAGCGTAAATCCCTTTTCCAACTGGCGGTCAAAGTACTTGATGATGGCGCTTTGCGTTTCAAGTTCGCGGGGCCAGTTGAACCCGTATTCGAGCATACCCTGGATGCGTTGCATCAACGCCAGGTTGCCTTTTTCATCGAGCAGGGGAGTCTTGTCTATGATCTTCATGTTTTTTCAAACCTTTGCGCGTCTTCGACCCTTCGCGGTGAGTTTAAACAGTTCCTAAAAAACAGGCGCGGGTTCGAGGTCGTCGCGGTCGGCGTCCGCGCGCGTGGCGATGAATTCTTTTCCCGCGCGCGTCACTATCTGGACGGTCTTGCCCTCGTCGAAAGTTCCGGCCCAAAATTCCCTGCGGACGCCGGTGACAAACTTCTTTCCGCTTTTGAGGCGCTCCAGCAATTCCTTGCGGTCGAGCATTAAAAGATCGGAAAACGCCGCGCCGCGCCGTTCATACGCGCGCGCCAGCACGACCTGTCCGTTCTTATAACGCGCCGCTTCGATCACGCCGTCTACTTTTTTCGCCATGTTTGGTCTCCGCGTGTATTTTAGCATTAAACAATAACACCGTCATTGCGAGCCTGTTTGGGCGAAGCAATCTCCTGAAAAGTTGGGGATTGTTTCTCGAAGACTCGCAACGACGGCGATTCTGTCGGGGCCTTGGCGCATACTGCGCCACGCGCTAGCCAGACTTCGTGCGGTTGAAATCAGAGAGATAACGTCCGATGCCGCGCGCTTTGATTTTTCGTTCATGGAGCATTGCGTCGGCGCGCGTCGTAAAAATTTCTGTGTGGATTAATTTCCATGGCGCTCCTGCGCGCGTAGATTTGGACTTTCTCGCATTATGTTCTTGCAAGCGCCTTTCCACATCCTCGGTTGACCCCACATAATATCGCTGCAAACGTTGACTATGGATAACATAAATGTAATACAAGTCGGGGCGCCGGGATTCGAACCCGGGGCCTCTTGCTCCCAAAGCAAGCGCGCTACCGGACTGCGCTACGCCCCGAAAAGGGAATTGGTTGGAACGATACATCGGGACCTTGGCGCACGATGCGCCACGCGCTACCGGACTGCGCTACGCCCCGAATATTTTCTTTGAACGAACCGTCGCTAGCTCCGTCTCCGACGCTGCGCTACGCCCCGATCAAAGCGCTGTGAGTATAATGCGTGGAATGAGAACACGTCAAGCGACAAAATGGACAATCGCAACGCTCACGCTTCTCGCGTGCATCACAGCCTGTTCCACACCCAACCAGCCTGATCCTACGCTCACGCCCGCGCCGCCCACCCTCGCTCCCCAATCGACTCGCCCCTCGCCAACCACGACTCAAATTCCCACACAACCAACCTGCATCACAAAGCCCGGGCGCGTGGAATCCAGTGTTGTTGAATCCACCGATCCGCCGCAGGAATATCTCATCTACCTGCCGCCCTGCTATGACGAACAAACAGATCGGCAATACCCCGTCCTCTATCTCTTACACGGCCAGACCTTCACATCCGATCAATGGATCCGCCTCGGCGCGTCGGACGCGCTTGATCGACTCGTCCTCGCAGGTGAAGCGCGCCCCTTTATCATCGTCTTCCCCGACGATCGCTATTGGAACCTCGCGGCGGGTTCCGGCTTCGGCGATAGACTCGTCGACGCGTTGATCCCGCACATTGATCAAACCTATCGCTCCATCCCTGATCGAGATCGGCGCGCCATCGGCGGCATGTCGCGCGGCGCGGGCTGGGCATTAGACCTGGGTCTCTCGCACTGGGACCTGTTCTCCATCATCGGCTTGCATTCGCTGGCTGTGTTTCAGGAGGACGGCTCACGCATTGAGAAATGGTTGAAAGATATTCCGCCCTCTTCCTATCCGACCATCTTCATGGATATCGGCGATAACGACCCCGAACTCGCGGAAGCGCAGCGGGTCGAGTCGCAATTCAACGTTTACGGCGTCCCGCACGAATGGCGTCTTTATAACGGCGCGCACAGCGAGGCGTACTGGAGCGCGCATGTCGGGGAATATATCGAATGGTATGCAAGTCAATGGAACAAGCCATAGAGAGTTTATATAATGCCCACGGTCACAAATTGCGCTCTCCCGCTTTTGAAAAAGCGCAATTTGTGACCGCACTGGGTATAATCGCTGCAATCAGGAGACTGCAACCATGAACATCCTCGTCACAGGCGGCGCCGGTTACATCGGGTCCGCCGCCGCGGAAGCGCTGGTCAAAGCGGGACATGCCGTCACGGTATACGACTCGCTGGTCACGGGTCATAAACAAGCCGTGCCAACCGACGCGGCCTTCGTTCAAGCCGATCTCTCCGACAGTTATACTTTGATCGAAACGCTCACCCGCGAAAAGTTCGACGCGGTCATGCACTTCGCGGCCTCCATCGAAGCGGGCGATAGCATGAAGGACCCGGGACGCTTCTTCCAAAACAATTTCACGAACTCAGTAACCCTTATGGAAACCGCCGCGCGCGCGGGCGTGAAGCGCTTCGTATTTTCATCCACCGCCGCGATCTTTGAATCCAGCGACGAGCCCCTGATGGAAGACTCTCCGCTCGGGCCGACCAACGTCTATGGGCAAACCAAGCTTATGGTCGAACAGGCGCTCGAATGGTATCGTCAGATTCACGGACTGCATTTCGCGTCGCTTCGATATTTCAATGCTAGCGGCGCGCTGCCGGGTCGCGGCGAAGCGCACCAGCCTGAATCGCATCTCATCCCGCTTGTCTTGCGCGTGGCTCTGAATCAAAGCGACTCCATCGGCGTCTTCGGCGCGGACTACCCCACGCCCGACGGCACCTGCATCCGCGATTACATCCACATCGCCGACCTGGTCTCCGCGCACCTGCTGGCGCTCGAAGGGCTGAAAGAACGCGACCAGTTGATCTACAACCTCGGGAGCGGAAACGGCTACTCGGTCCGCGAAGTGATCGAGACCGCGCGCCGGGTGACGGGTCATCCGATCCCGTCCAAAGAGTCGCCGCGCCGCGACGGCGATTCCGCGATCCTCGTCGCCTCCTCCGAAAAGATCAAACGCGACCTCGGCTGGAGGCCCCAACACGAGGACCTGCACGAAATCATCAGCAGCGCCTGGGCATGGCATAAATGGCATCCCAAAGGTTATACCGGGTAAACCGTTATAATTGCGGGTATGAGAAAATTACGTCCAAGAAAACGCGCCCTCAAATTAGCCGCCAAAGTCCGCGAGCGGATTTCCGAGACTCTGGGACAACCCGTCAAAGTGATTATGTACGGCTCACAGGCGCGCGGCGACTCCACGAGGGAATCAGATATTGATTTGCTGGTCATACTGCCGTCCATGAACGCAAACACCTGGAGGACGATTTCTGATATTGCATGGGAAGTGGGCTTTGACGCCGGAAAATTCATTTCAACCATTCCAGCAACAGAAGATAAGATCAAACGCTATAGTTTTCTGCCGTTTTATAAAAACGTCGAAAGAGAGGGCATTGCTGTATGAGCCCCGAAGAATCTGAAACCAAGGCGCTTATTCAATATCGTATGGAGCGTTCACACGCAACGTTACAGGACGCTCAAATATTGTACGAACAGAACGGCGATCCTGCCAGCATCGTAAATCGCGCCTATTACGCCATGTTCTACGCCGCACTGGCCATACTTGTCACCGTCGGGCAGGAGCCGTCAAAACATCAAGGCGCGCTTGCATTATTCGATCAACATTTTATTAAACCAAAGATCCTTCCAAAGGAAATGAGCAAATTTCTGCATCATGCCTTTGACACTCGTCAGGTCGGAGACTATGAAGATGAGGTGATTCTAAATCGAGAGCAAGCTCTTCAAGTTCTCGAATCGGCGGTTCAGTTCATCAACTCCATTGAGCAAAAACTTTCGAAACAACCATGAACTTCGTCATCATCTTCTTCGGCTGGATCTTCTCGCTGTGCCTGCATGAGTTCGGTCATGCCATTGTCGCTTATTACGGCGGCGACTACACCGTGAAGGAAAAGGGATATCTCACCTTCAATCCGCTCAAATACACCCACCCGGTTTTTTCGATCCTCCTGCCGTTGCTCTTCCTGTTCATGGGCGGCATTGGGCTCCCCGGCGGCGCGGTGTATATCGAAACCTGGCGCATCCGCAACCGTTACTGGTTGAGCGCCATGTCAATGGCGGGTCCCGTCGCAAACGGATTGGTCGCCATCGTCCTTGCCATCCTCCTGCGCGTCCTGCCCGACTCGGCGGCCGGCATTCTGCCCGGCGTCAACTTTCTGCTCGTCCTGCAGATCTGGGCGATCCTCTTCAACCTGATCCCGCTCCCGCCGCTGGACGGCTACCACATCATCGAGCCGTTCCTCAGCGAAGGCATCCGCGCGCAAATGAACTTTATCAGCATGTACGCCATCTGGATTCTCTTCCTGATCTTCAGGTACACCGTCATCGGGAATATTTTCGCGATCGCCGTCGGCCTGATCGCGCTAATCATGGGCGCGGACTTGTTTTTGGCGGATCAGGGACGGGACTTTTTACTGGGATATTTCAGGGAACTGTTCAGATAAAACCCCGCTTCGCGCCAAACTGACAGTTGATCCTGTCATTCGACATTCCTCGCCGCCCCGGAAGTTTAAACGGATCAACAACGCAAGGTTATCCCGTCGGACAATTATTCATCCGCCGGGTTTTGCCCGCCGGGCATCGCGCAGCCCGCCAGGGAATCCCTGCTGTTCGTAACATCCTTGATTTCGGCCTTGTATTGCGACGCCGCCAGATAGCTTCGATCTTCGAGCAGGGGCAGTTCCGCGCCGAAATACGCGTTGAAGATCACGCGAAACGTGTTGACCGGGCTGATGGTCGGATACAACGCCCCGTCGTTTAGATGGCCCGGGAGTCGCAGAGCGTACAGGTTGCCGGTCCTCTCCCAAACGCAGCCGGGCGCGTCGATATCAAAATGAAACATGGAGGCGGGTCCATGATCGCCCATCACCAGAATGACAGGCGGCGTTTTGGAATTTGCAATGACGCCGTCAATCGCCTGGAGAACTTTCCCATTTACAAACGTTACCTGCTCGCGATAGCCCTGCCGGTATTCCTCCGCGCCTCCTGCGGTCTCGCTGTCATCCCACAGTTTATATGGCTGTCGTTGCGGGAGGACGGCGCCATACCGGTCAAATACGAATGGAGGGTGAGGCATCAGAAAATGAGCATATACAATTTTAGGACCGGGGACGGCGTTGGGAACCGTTTTCAGCGCGTCAAATTTATACAGCGTGCGCGTTCGATGCGTCTTATAGGTCGGGACGGGTATCTTGAGATCGAAGATATTCGACAGCGGCTCAAGCGGAGTATCCACAAGCGACAGGGCTTCGAATTTGTTCAAGGGCAGGGAGTTTGTTAAATAGACGTCCGCATTGTAAATCTGCGTATAACTCAGCGCCCCCTCAAAACTGACCGTTGTATAACCGGCGTCATGTAAGAGTTCGAAGGCGCGGTTGTTTTGAATCGGTTGTAATATATATTGACCGTAATCGGAAGGCGGAGCCCAGGGCTGAAGATAATCAAAGTTCCACAGCGACGCCATGGCATACGTTGTCTGGATGTAATTGCTGTGGTTTTTTGTTGGGATATAGAAACCGCGCTTTTCCAGCCCGCCGATAAACTCCGAATTGTCGTAACCGTAGATGCTTTGCAGAACGTCCCGGCGTCCATATCCATCGAGAATAATGATATAGATATCCGGGCGCGTATCGCCTTCCAGGCGAATCTCTTCGGTTAATGCCGGTACGGCGGTTAACCCATTTTTGGAGGCGCTCCGGGCGTAAAAACCCTCTCCCAATCGAACGACCTGGAACATCAACAGAGTCGCGCACACCAGGTTCAGGTAATATGTGAGTTGGGCGGGCTTGCGAATGAACCGCCATAATTTGCGGCTGGTAACGACGGCATATAACCATCCCAATAATGGAATAAGGGCGATCCCAAGATAATCCGCCTGTTGTGGGAAGTTCCATACGATCGTGCGGTATAAAGGTTTATAAAGAACGAATAACAGCGCGGCCATGAAGATCGTGAAATCCGCGCGCTGCCAGTCTTTCACGAAGCGCTGAAGTGTAAATAAAGCGACCATACCCAGAAAGAGCAAAACGAAAAGGGAACGCAGGCTTTGCTCCGGGTCAATTTGCGTTATGGAGATGGCGACTCGATCAAAGACGATTGCCGTTACAAACAAGAGGGGGTATGGAAAGATCCGCTTCATAAATCTCCCGCTATTGGGGTGTTTTTTCACTACGTTATAGGACGCAGTGGAAAAGTATTGGTTACATGCAAACAGTCGGCTGTCCGGGTTGTATATTTATCTTTACAAATCAGACCAACCTGGTTATAATAATAGTGATAAATTTCACAATTAGAGCGTAACGCAAAATTTATTTTGCGCTACCGGAAGGTCGCCATGGACACAAAAACTCTCCCCCACATTCTCATCATCGGCGCGGGGTTCGGCGGCATGGAGGTCGCGCGCAGGCTGGCAAACGCGCCCGTGAGGATCACGCTCGTTGACCGGTACAACTATCATCTATTCCAGCCGCTGCTGTACCAGGTCGCAATTGCGGGACTCCTGCCGTCGCAGATCGCGTATCCTGTACGAACCATCTTCCGCAGGCAGAAAAACCTCACCTTCCAAATGGGCGAGGCGACGGAGGTCAATCTTGAAGCGCGCTACATCAAAATGGACGGCTCGGTCATCGCTTATGATTATCTCGTCCTGGCTGCGGGCGGGGAAACCAATTTCTTCGGCGCCAAATCCGTTGAACAGAACGGCTTCCAACTCAAGAGCATCCAGTCCGCGATTGCGATTCGGAATCATCTGCTCAAGAGTTTCGAGGAAGCCAGCCATGAGGCGGATGCGGATAAACGTAAAGCCTTGTTGACGTATATCGTCGTGGGCGGCGGACCGACCGGCGTGGAAACATCCGGCGCGCTGGCGGAACTGATCACGCACATCATGACGAAGGATTACCCGCACATGGATTTGGACGAGGCGCGCGTGTTGCTGCTTGAAGCCGGTCCGCATGTGATGGCAAGTTACCCCGATGAACTGCGCCGGGCGACGATGGAGTTATTGAAAAGAAAACGGGTGGAAATATTGACGAACGCCAAACTGGTTGACTACAACGGTCAACGCGTAACGCTGGACGACGGCGGGCGGATGGAAACGAACACGTTGATCTGGACGGCGGGCGTGAAAGCGGCCGGGATCGCGAGTCGGCTGGGGGTTGAGCAGGCAGGTTCAGGTCGGGTCATAGTCGCTGACAGTTTGCAGATTCCAAATCACCCCGAGGTCTTCGTCGTGGGCGATGCGGCATATCTGGTCAACGGCGATGGCCAGCCTTTACCGATGCTTTCAACTGTGGCAATCCAGCAGGGAAAGGTCACAGCGCGGAACATCCAAAGAATCATAAAAGGTCAAAGCCCTGAACCGTTTCACTACAAAGACCCGGGCTTGCTGGCGACGATCGGACGCAACGCGGCGGTTGCGCGCATTTGGGGACTCTCGTTCAGCGGCTTCATCGCCTGGGTGATCTGGGTCTTCCTGCACATTTTCCGTTTGATCGGCTTTCGCAACCGCTTATTGGTGTTGATCAATTGGGCATGGGAATATTTCTTCTACGAGAATCAAGTGCGCCTGATCACGAAGGAGTAGCGTCCCGTTCTCACATGCGCATCCTGCGACGTTGGAGAACGTCGCCTACGCAAAGCGTATAGATTTTCAAAACACTTTCTAAAAGGGAATAAGATTCGGGTATTGCGAGATCATATACACCGCGGCCAGACTCAACGTATTGATCGTCGCATGGAAAATAATGCCGGGCCACAACGAGTTGGAGCGGTGATAGAGATACGCCAGCACACAACCCAGAATGAAGGTCGGGATCAGCGAGACCGGGTCGAGATGCGCGGCGCCGAAGACGGCGGAACTGATGAGGATGGCGTTCTGCCAGCCGTATTTCTGGCGGAAGCCTTGAAAGAGAAAACCGCGAAAGAAAATTTCCTCCACGATTGGGGCGATGACCGCGCCCGCCAGAAAAAACCAGACCGGCGATTCGAGTTGGTTGAAGATATCGAAGATCTGCTCGCCTTGCGTGTCAACGCCGAGCCTGTATAAAATCATGTTGTGCAGGAGGATGAAAATATACCCGGCGATCAAAAGCCCGCACCCAAGACCCATGACGCTCAGGGTGAATTTGCCGAACCCCAAACATTTCCAAGGCACGCGCCGCCAGGCAAAGATCAAGATGACCGGCAGGAGATAGATCAGTTCAAGAAACAGGACGCCGCTATTTTGCAGGGCTTCCCTGCCCAGCCCCATGAAGAGCGCGGCGAGCATACCGATACTCAACAGGATCAGCAGACCGACTCCCAGCCACGTATCCGCAACAGACCAGGGGACGGAATATTCCCGCGCTTCGTTTGTCTCGGTTGGTAATCGACTCTGTTCCATTAACCTGTTCCCATTTCACGATACACAAACCATTGACCCTTGCGATCATCCACGTTCTTCATCGCCCTGTCGTAATAGATATCGAAGATTTGATCCGTGTTCACCCTCACTCGAAAATAGTACCTGCCCACATTCAACGATCCGCGCGTGGACGCCACCGCCGCGTGCGCGGGTTGCATGTTCCTCGCGAAACGTCCGCGCCGCGTGAAGTCCGTCCGCGCGGAAAGCATTTCGATCACGCGGTAGGTTTTATCTTCCCAGATAAATCCGTTGGGGCAATCGGGCGCCTTCTCGCGCGCGGGAGGCGTATCGAAGATCGGTTCGATGGGCTGGTCGAGGAAGTGGATGGGAATCAGTTCCATAATTGATCAGGCGATTGCTTCGACCTGCGCTACAGGTCTCGCAACGACATTACTGATTATATTTCCAATCCCAAAACCAGAAGGCGAGACCTTTGTACATGCCCCACTTCGCGAAGCGTTTTTCCACTTGCAAGGCTGTGACTGGTTTGCCGCGATACCATTCATGCGAGACCATCTTCATGGCGTATGAATCAATGGGAATGAAATCATGCCTTCCCAGAATCATCAGCAGGTTCGCGGCGGCATACGGACCGACGCCATTAATCGTCATTAACTCCTTACGCAATTCAAGCGTTGGCAGCGAAGAGGTCTTGAGGGATTCCAGGTCGAACTTTCCCGACGCCACGCGGACAGCCAGTTGATGAATCGCGGGCGCGCGATAACCGACGCGAATTTTTTCTTTGATGTATTCGGGGTTGGAGGCGGCGATAGATTCGGGGGTGGGGAAGGCGTGTTGCGTGTTGCGTACTTCATGTTGCATAGTACCCGTTGTCGCGTTGAGCGGAGGGTCGAGCTTTTTCCGACCCGTAGACAAAGCGCCGAATTCATCCACCAGTTTGCGAGTCATATTTCGTGTGGCAGCCCATAACGTATTCGTTGTGAAGATCGTTTTGATCGCATCTTCAAAAAGAGTGGGCGAGCGCAGGACTCTGCCAAGCGCCCTCTTCCTGGCGCGCGCCAGTTTCGGTTCCAGGCGCGAAGCGGCGTAGAAATCTGAAAAGTCCATGTCGAGTCCGAACATCCAGTTAATTTTTTCAGCCGCCTCCTTTTGCTCGGCTCTGTTCAACTTCTCCATTTCAACCAGAACGCCTTCGGGCGATTCTGAAATCCGATATTCGACGACTCGTTTTGTGGAAAGACAATCAACGTAATAAAGCGTGTCGTTATCAAAACGGAACGGCGCGAGTTGCATCCAGCCGTGCGAGCTGACGACGGAATGAAAGTTGAACGGTTTGCGGGCGGGCAGGTTGAGTCTCATTCAGCCTCTCAATGCAATCTTCACGATCTGCGGTTTGGCGATGCGGATGTAGTCGGCGAGTTTCATGAAGATGGATCGATCCAAACGACCCGCGTTGAACACGACCTCTTCATTTTCCTGGATGAGCGGATCGGCCAACGTTTGAAGTTGGTCGCTGAACGAAAAAGGCGGGATTGACCCGATCGCACATTCAGTCAGGGCTTGCGCTTTTTCCTTGGAAGCAAACGCGGCGCTATCGGCGCTGAAATGATTTTTTATGCCGTTGAAATCTATGCGGCAATCGCCGGGGACATTAACAAGGCAATAGACGTTCTCCTTCCTGTTCAGTCTCACTTGCACGACAATGGATTTGATGGACTGTTCGATCCGGTTGCCGCGAATCTGCGCGATGAGTTCCGTCCGCCCTTCGGCTTCGTGTTCGACGACGCGGTAGTCCGCGCCTTCGCGATCCAATAATGCGCGGAGTTGTTCATGGATGTCGCTCATAATGGCTTATGTATTCGGGAATTATACAGGGAAAGCAAAGCGAAATAAAAAGTCGGGATGAAGGCAATTCATCCCGACGTTGACGTAAGGGAGCGTAAATTATTAACTTCCCTTATGTCGTTGCGAGGAGCGTTTTTGTTCTTCGCGAGGAAGCAATCTCCTGTCGTTTGATAATTCCCATTTACTAGTGTTCCGCTAACTTGAATTTTTTGCTTTGAGTCGAACCAAAGTCGCTTCAATTGGGTATAAACGATGTAAAGTAATCAGGTTAGCAGAGTACTAGGTTCTTCTACCAAAGAGAGGATTGCTTCGGGAAGAACGCCCTCGCAATGACATCGTTTTTGGTAGAGGGTGAGGGAACTTATATTTTTGCGAACTCTAAGCGTATGTTTACATCAAGGACACGCTCCCAGTTTATCTCCATGACCGAGATGCGCGGGAACAGCGGACTGCGGCAGGCTCAACGTTTTCGCGTTCTTGTTCGGTTTGTGACATACCAATACCTTTTCCCCGCTTTCTCCTTCCCCATCGGGGTCGGGGGTGGGAGTCGCGCCATCCTCATCCTGCCCGTCGAGGATGATGATCTGTACGATCACAACCTGGCCGTCTTCCGATGTACACAAAACAACGATCACAACTTGATCCGGACTCAACGTCCCGTCGCCGCCTTCAATTTGGACATCCTCGCCAAGCGTGATGGAGGCAAACCAACCCAGGAACTGAACTTCATCTCCATCCACCGAGATAATGGTCGCGATGATCGTTACACAACCTTCCTCGTCCGTGACATCGCCAAGCGGCGCGATGCTCAAAACTTCCCATGTACCGTCAGATGACAAAAGGATTTCGACGCGCACCAACATTCCGACGGTAATGTCGCCTTGAATGTCCGTTTGATCGGTCACGTTGAGTTCAATCCCGTTGACGACCCACGGATCAATCGAGTCCACGATGCCGATCAGGATGATGATCGGATCGATCTGCTCTTCGGCGAGTTCGATGGAATAGGCGACCCAGGTCCCGTCCTCCAGAATCGTTCCCCGCACGCGGACAAGATCGCCCACTTGCAGATCCTCCTCAATTTGGGTCGCCTCATTCGTCTCGAAAGTTTTTCCCGCCACTGTCCAGGGATCCATGCTTTCGAGTTCGCCGACCAGCTCAAAGGTCGAATCTCCCGCGACGGGGATCGAGTCGCCGTCCTCGTTCACCATCTCGACCACGCCGTCGGTAATTTGTATTGTTCCCGCTTCCGCATTGGGCGTCGCCACCGTGAGCGCCGCGCAAGCCAGCATGGACGTTATGATCCCCAGGTAGCCTGCAATCAAGATCCAGCGCAGGGCTGGTTTAGTAGTCGTACCCATGTCTGCCTCCAGAAGATACTGATAAGAGATTTTCCTTATGGTTCATACATAATAGCGCGTCTGGTTTCGCTGACAATTACACATTTGGGGGATGGCGGGTTAATCCCTGTATTTTTGCGAAGAGAAGGCGAATTCGGTAATGATGACGCCCATGACGAGCAGGATTAACGCGTCGAAAAATAACGTCGCTCCCCACCAGCGCGGCAGGGCGCTCAACAAGGCAAGGATTGTGGTTCCCAGCAGGACCGCGTTTATCTGAGCGAGATTCTTTGAGAATTTATTGAGCGGCCAGCGCGTATATATCCACAGCGCTCCGCCGGACAACATGGCGAGAAAACTGATTGCGAACACCAGGGCAAAAGTCTGCAAACCCGTCATGCCAAACAGGCTGAACAAAACAATGCCGCAGGAACCCGAATGAGATGGATTATCCCGGTAACGCGATTGAAGAACGCTCGCCAGGATCAACCTGTCGAAGATTACGTCCGATACATCCACAGTCCATTGAATAGTCGTGGATTCCCCGGGTGTCAATGAAACAGCCTGGCTGGTCGTGCGCGGCGTTCTTGGACGGCTAATTTCGGCGGAGACGACCGGTTTAATATCGCCATCGGTGAGATTAAGAATGTCGGCGCTGATGATCGCTGTTTCCGCAGGCGACAGCATCAACGGGCATTTGACTTTGAGGCTTGCCTCTCCATTGTAGGACGTGTAAATGCGAGCCTCGCTTTCGCTCCATGTAACGACCGCAGTGAGCGACAGCCCAATCAACACCCCGGCGAGAAAAAGCATGGCGCCCAGCCATGAGACGAGCGGAGACTTGAATTTCATGGAATGATTGCAACGTTCCGACGGCAGTGAATTGCCGTCAAAGCCTACTTCACTGCATACACCGCGTAGCCGCGCGGCGGCGCGTAGAACTGGGCGCGGCCGTCGCGGTCGGTGGGTTGGTTGATCGGGCGCGCCATGTCGGTTTTGGACCACCAGGCCACAGGTTGGAAAGAGGCGTTTGTCCAGTGCGTCGTGACGAGTCGTCCGTTCCAGTTGTCGCCGCGATTGTTGAGGACGTAGACGAGCCCGGGTTTATCCGCAAAGCCGACGCGTTGTATGATGTAAAGATTGTCATCCACATAAAGGGTTTCGGTATTACCGCCCGCGTATTTTTCATGCGCGGTGACGAGCGCGGCGATGCCGTTCGGCGTGTCGTCGAGCGCGAGATTCAAATTGAAGTAATCGTGCCAGAACACGCACGGATAACCCTCATGCGTGAGGATGTATGAATACGCCAGCAATTTATCGTTGACGATGGGACGCCCCTCGTCGCGCAGGTCGTGATTCTCCGCAAACGTCACGACCGATTGCGGTTGCTTTTGCAAAACCGTTTCCCACGCGAGCAGGTTTCGCAAACTAAAACCATATTGATCGCACAAGGCTTTGAGCGTCTCGCGCAATGGAAAATCAAAAGCGTCCACCGGATTGGTGTTCGAGAAGTTCGCGGTATCCACCCATTCGAGCGTGTTGCTGGTCGAGTCCCAATATTCCGCCACGCCGTACGGCGCAAAGTATTCTCCGTTGCGCGTGTAACGATATTCCTGCATGGCTTGGATCGTCGCCGCGCCAAAACCCTTCACAAAATCATAGCGAAACCCGTCGAAGCCAACCTCTTCGATCAACCAGCGCGCGAGATTGAGCAACTCATTGAACACATACGGGTTGCGATGCGAAAGGTCGGGCATGTCGCCGAAGGTCATCTCGTCCCACGACTCGAATTTGTTCGGATGGAAACATTCCCAGTTGCGCGCGAACTTTCCGCTTTTCGGGTTGAACAGAGTCCAGCGCGCTTGATGGATGATCGGGTTGACCTCCTGCGCGTCCGCTCCGCTATTGTGGTTGAAGACGATATCTGCGATCACGCTCAACTTGTGGCTGTGCGCGGTCTCGATCAGCGACTCCAACTCCCGACGCGTCCCGAACCACGTCGGGGTACTTCCCTTCTGATCGAACTCGCCGAGATCGTAATAATCATACGGGTCGTAGCCCATCGAGGGGCCGCCCAAGTTCGCGGCTTTGTGGATTGGCGGCAACCACAGCGAGGTGAACCCGACCTTTGCCAAAGCCGGGACCTGCTGGCGGATATAGTTCCACCATTGGAATTCCTTATTGTCCACGCGCGGACAATCCCAGAAAAAGGTTTGCAGTATGACGCCCATAAAACACATCTCCTTATCAACAAACTTCCATCGAGAGAAAATGATAAATGGCGAGGGTGATTCATATACCCACCGCCAAAAATGTCGTTCTTATACCGTCTGCCCCAGGGAATCAATTACAATTTTTTCAGCGTCCTTTATCAACTTCTCGCCAAGTTTTATGGCTTCTCTTCGTTTGTTTTGAAGAACGGCAATTTCCTCCGATATCCTTTTCTGTTCGTCATTGGGAGGAATAGGCACGAACACTTTGGATAAATCCTCCAGGGAGATTGCGGGAATCGCGTGCCCAGTCATCAATCGTCTGACCTGCTTGAGAAAATATTCCGTTCTCAAATAGGCAAGCAGGAAGAGGGAATCAATTTCACGAACGTTGCGAATCACAGCGAATCCATTTGAGCAAATAGCGCCGTCCTCATCCTCGGTAATGAGCGCGGTGGCTTGCTTGTACGTGCCTGTGCTTGCCCCGGCTGCGGCTGTAATAATGTCGCCTGTTCTGACGCGGTAACTTGCTCGTGAAGGGGCGTCATACGCTTTCATAACCTGCCGCGACACGACCTGCATTGTCCTTGAATCCACATCGGAAATGGCGATGTATCTTATTTCTTCATCCGTATTCTTGAAGTCGCTTGCCTTGGTTACGAAGTCGGCGATTTCTCCCAGCGGTTTCGCGCCCGACCTATTAAGTTTTTCGATTATATCCAAATCGTCGGGATGGTAATGTTCCGCGTCCAGGCGCGAGTTTAATAGGTTATCTGGAACGGAATAAATCTTTTTCGACGCCGATAAAATTTCACTGTTTCCCAACTTGCGATACTGATTTGCAATTTCATCTATGTCGTCATCCACCACAAAGGCGCTGGAACTATTGAGCGCCAACCTGTTACCGCCGTCCCTTTTATAAATCGGCTGTCCTTTTACGTCGTAACCGATTTTTTCTATCCTCGCCATGAAACAGGAATTTATGGGCGTATCCGCAGGTAATTTTTGTACTATCAATAGAGAAGTCTTAATACCGGTTCCATAGGGAACAAAGGCTTCCTGTGGAATCGAAATAACAGCCAGGACCTTGGCTTGAGCCTTGAGCCAGCGACGAACATAAACGCTGGAAACGTTTTGCAGCAAGCCGTCCGGTAATACAATAGCCATGCGCCCGCCTGGTTTCAGGAGTTTCAGACTTTTCTCTATGAACAAAATGTCGGGCGACTGTCCGCTTAATACGACCTTGGAAGGTCCCCAATTTCCTTCAAGCGATTGCCGCCATTTTCGCGCCAGAACATAAGATTTCAGGGTTTTTTGATTTTCCACTTTTCCTTTCGCTCCAAACGGAGGATTGGTCAGGACAACATCAAACTTTCCGTCATAGTCATCGCTATCCGACAGCGAATTCAGGCAGACGACCTCGTCTCCAGAGCCGCCTTCAAAGGACATGCGGATCATTGTCGCCAGCCCCACGTCTGGATTAAATTCCAGCCCTCTAATATTTTCTCGAATATACGCTGGCTTCTGGATTTTATTATTCTCTCGTAGAATATGAGAAATGGCTTGAATCAAAAAACCGCCGCTTCCGCACGCGGGATCGATTATTTTTTCATGGGGCTGCGGGTTAATCATTTCCACCGCCAGGCGCACAATCGGGAAAGGCGTAAAGAATTCTCCCCTATCGCCCCTCTGATGGCGATAGACGAATGTCTGGAAAGCCTCGCCCTTAATATCGCCCGGCGTATCGGTTAAACTAATAAACTGCAATCGACTGACTACAAAAGCCAAAGTCAGCGGCTTAAGTTTGAGCGCGTCATCCAGAAACAAGTTCGAATGCTGTTTTTGAACTTCGACATACAATCGGGCAAGCCTTTCTTGAAACGGACCCGGCTTATCGGACAATAATAACCTGTGTTCCGATGAAGTAACGCCAAACGTTAGTTTCCCGCCATTGTTTTGCTCGTCATGCAACTTCATCACGAGAATTTTGACCATCTCGTGAAATATCTTATCCTTGAGTATTCCTTCGTTGGCATAGATATAGTTATGGCAATCGTCAAAAACCGCCGACAGATTTTCCGCTGGCTCAAGGTCGGATAACGCGGGAAGGGTTTCCGGCAGTAAATCGCTGTCGGTAAGCAGTAGGAGTTGTTCTTTCAACTTTTTGGTTTTTGGGGTTTTCTCGCGCACGCTACTCTTCTTCCTTGAAATCGCCTTTTACGATCATATACCTGTTGTCTATCTGCATATCTTTCTCTTTTACGGCATGTTTCTGATTCACCGTATTGAAAGCATCGTGAAAATCCTCGTACCAATCATCTGTGATGGACAATATAGGGCTTTGTCGCTCGTCCAAAAACACAAATCCGATAATGTAATTTTGCTGGAGATGGTTCGGATCGTCGCCAGATGATTCCAACAATCTTGGATTCGCGAAAAGGAATTTGTGCTCGGGGTACCGTAGCACAATATCTATGGCTGCGATATTAAACTCATCTTTCCTCGGCGTCGCCTGGGTTCTTTCGCTTGATTCGGATGTTCCAGAGACAAAGTGGGTTTCGAGAACTTTGATTCTGGACATGACATACGCCAATCGTTCGTCAATCAATTGGTTGATTTTGTCCCTGTTCAGATCTTTCAGGTTCGCAATCGCCCTGGATTTGCCGGTTTCACGACTTGGCGGGTTTTCCAAATAGTCTTTTATCTCCTCGTATTCATAGAGAGGTTCAGAGAACTCGTTTGTGAATTTCGGCAGATTCCCTTCAACCCAGGATTGCACTTGTGGTTCTATGTCCCGGCTTTGGTCAATCCATGCGATTTTCTCGGAGTGAGCGATCATGAATTTCTTGAGACGCTCAAGGTTATACAATTTATGCCATTTTTCAGAGTTTGACTTTACGCCTTTGGACTCCAGAACAAACCACTTTGCGTTTCCGGGTGTTCTGAAATAAAAATCTCCGCGATGATTTGGATGTTTCCTGCCCTCCCATTTCTCTCTAATTCTCCTGACCTCAAAGCCTTCATCTTCGATTTTCTTTTTCAACAGCAGTTCGGTTACAGATCCGAGAACATATCCCTGCGCGTTGGGGCTTAACTTTAACGCTTCGAGGAAAATCTCCAAACTTGTTTTGAATACTTTCTGAACAAAAGCGGTTAATCTTTCAACGATGGTTGCCATTGTTTCTCTTGTTTGTTCAATAATAACCGATTTTACTTTGGACTCGACAAAGATTCGCGTGCAGACTCATTTTCCACGCGCATGATCAGGCGGTAGTGTGTCCAGGTTAAAAGGCTACGCGGCGCGTAGCTTTTTTGAAAATTGGGAAAGGTAAGATAAAACTTCCTGAAATTCTTGAGATTGGCAACCGCAAACCCCTTCCCAAACTCGGATGTCAGTTGTCTGGAGAGTTCCTTGATGAGAGCCGCGCCGTAATCGGCGCGTCCCTTGCCTTGTTGTTCCTCCTCTACGATGCGGCGACCGATCTCCCAGTAGGCCTCCACAATCGCAAAGTTGACCGCGGCATACGCCTTCTGGCGCGCTTGCGCCAGAAGCGCCCGCACCTCTTCAAAGAACTTTGCATTGGGAATGATTTTTCCGGAACTCATACCCAATCCCAAAAGAAAGTTTGCAGTGTGACGTCCATAAGGAAAGAATCTGCTTTCATCAGGCTGTCTCCTTCCGTGCAAGGGCCACTGCCAGCGTGTGCTCGATAAACGAGGCGATCGCCAGAATCAAAATCCCCACAGCCGCCATATTGGCGTCAACGAGGGCCAGCCAGGCGCCGGCACCGACTGTTTCGATCAGACTGAAGCCGATGGTCCGCGCATCCAACAACTTCGAGAACAGTCCCTTGCCTTTGAAAACATTGTCCGACAAGGTGTGCTCCAAAACCAGCAAACCCGCCAACACGATTGCGGCCAAGATCGCATTCAGATTTGCCAGCGCGAGCCACAGCGCCCAAATGGCCGATTCAATCAGGCTCACCACGGCTTTTTGCCCAATGGGGACTCCCAGCAGGTCCAGTAATCCCCGATTGTGAATCACATTGTATGCCAGGATATGCTCGATGGTGAACCCGACAACAAGAACGGCGAGACCTGCCACGAGAGAGCCGGCACTCACCTGATAGATGCCCGCATCGCTACGCACCAGGACAAGCCACGCTGCAAGCGTCGCTACCTCAATGATCGTGAAGATACCTATTCTTAGTTGACCTCTCATGGATGGTCTCCTTATTTGCTACTCCTTCAACTTCATTCGCTGGATAACTTATTTTTCCAATAGAACACCCACTTCTGCTTTTAGTTTTTCACGTTCAGAATAAATGGTCCCGCCCGAATCCACGAGCGGAGCAGGAAGGGTTTCCCAGACTGCATCGGGTCCATAGAGATAGTAAGCATCCCAGGCGATGCCGTCATAGCCATCAACTTCTTTGGCGAACCATTCACCTACTGCATGTTCGCCATCCCAGAAATGCATCACACGCGCATCGGGCATGGTCGCGCCATCCCACTTTTCGCGCGCGTCGCCCCACAACATCGGCAGCCAGACAGCATAGACCTGCAATTGTTCGGATGGATATTGTGCCAATAGTTGCGTCTGCACCCAACGGGCGCCAGCAAGACATGTGCCTCAGGTGGGCGATACGAGGATAATGAGGCGGGGTTTCCCTGCATCGCGGTTGAATTGCGCGCGCACCGTTGCGATGTTTTGAACGTCAACAAGTGGCGTTTGCCCGGGCGCAAGGCGTGGTCGAGTTTCAAAGTATATGACTGCCAATAGACTCACCAGAAGAATCGCGCCAACCACCATCATAAGTTTCGATAAGATTCTTTTCATTGATTGATCCTCTGAATATCACTGATCCATGCCAAAGACTCTCTTTTGCGCCTCTTCACGCTTCTCGCCGATGATTCCCATCATCTCCTCCCACTTTTTCTGAAACGCGATGAACGATTGGAATGGGTCCTTTGCTGGATGCGCAAGATAATGAGCATGGTAGATATTGTTAAGCGCCTCGCGCGCATTCTCCGGCTCGTTCTTCGTCAGGTAATCATTTGCCAGAATCGTACAGGCGTGAGTCACACGCGTCAGGAAATCATCCTGAAAGAACGTACCGGGATAAGGTAGATAGCGCTCGCGATGGACGGCATGATAACCGTTCCCGTCTTTGCTGTTCGCGATCTTGGCTTGCTGGTAACGAAAACGATAGATGTCCTCGCGCAGAGGTCGCCAGGTCGGGTATGGGCGCGGCGGCGGATCGTGTTTGATGACCAGTTCTGTGTCCAGGATGAAGCGCTCGCCGAGAATGTGCGAGTTCATCACCCAGTCCATATCCTCGCCGCGTTGCAGGGGCGGGTCGAGGGGGACGCGGGTGTAGAAGTCCCGATGCACCGCGATGTTGCCCATGATCGCAAACGAAACTTCTTTCATGCCCGGCGTATCAACAATATATTTCCTGAACGCCTCATTCATCACTTCTATAACATTCCAGTAGACTGTATGAGGCGCTGTCGGGAGATCGAGATAGATCGCATCCTTGTGGGTGATGTAGGGTCCGCAATAAGCGCGAATCTTTTTGCCTTCGAAATTCGACAGCATTTTCGATTTGACGCGCCCGATGTAGCCAGGCTCTATGAACAGGCAGTCATCATCTATGGATACGGCGATATCCTTGTTTAGAATATGAGCGGCAACCAGACAGGCATTCCGTAACGGCGAATAACCAACGAGTGAAATCGTTTCGATCAGATCTTCTTTTCCCAACTCACGGAGATAATCGTGCAGGCGTTGCAGATGGGAATAACTGAAGTAGTGAAGCTTCACCCCCGCCCGGCTGGCATATTTTCCCAACACCTCGCCGGCGCGCTTCTCAACCGCCTCAGCCATTGATGGGTGGTTGGCTCCCGCTATCGCGATGATATCGAACGCCCGATCCTCTAAAATCTTCAGGCTGTCAAAGAGCGGAGGAATCGTTCCTTCATCATCCAGCGCGGTCGGGTGATCATAAAAAAAGTCGCCTGCCTTGACAATTTCCTTCTTTTCTCTGCCCCAGAACATGGGAAACACGATCGAGAGATCCATGCCAGCCTCCTGCCATTAATTCATAGGTCCGCTATCAATATGTCGCTGATAAGTTGACGCGTTGTAAGTAGTGCACAACAAATCCCCGGCAAATTCAACGCGCTAGCGACTCTCAAATTCAATTGTCGAATGCCTGCCTCTTCTTCCTCTCCCTCCCCGCCAGCAACAAATAACCATACAGAAAAATCCCGCTCGCGATCCCCACTCCCCACTTGACGGGAATGGCAATCGTTTCAGATGGGGAAATGAATCCCTCAATCGTCCCCGCTATCACCAGCCACGGAACCGCGCCGAGCAACAAATACACCGCCTTGCGCGCGGACTGGGTGAGGGCGTCGCGTCGGCGCATCAAGCCCGGTCGTAAAATGGACCAGCCCAACATGAGTCCCGAACCGCCGGAGATGAAGATGATCGTCAGTTCGATGACTCCGTGTCCGATCACGAAAGTCCACAACTCGAAGCCGATGCCGTGAAAGGCGGTGAGTCCGGTCAACGCGCCGATGATCAACCCGTTCATGAACAACACCCACAGAGTCAACAGTCCGGCGCTCAAGCCGCTGGCAAAAGCGAGGAATGAGACGCGGATGTTGTTCTGCATAATGAACGAGGAGACATAAGGACGTTCTTCAACGGGAATGTCAATCCAGAGTTTTTTATCCTCCACGATGTTGACCAGGCGTTGCGAACCCGGCGGCAGGAGGAGCGTGGCGGTCTCGGGGCGGAGATACACGCTGACCCCCGACCCAATGGCGGGGAGAATAAACAACAGCGCTGAGATGAACGTGAAGACCCACGTCTCGCGGAAGAGGCGCGGGAAATCCTTCGTCGCGAATCGCCACAAGCGTTTCAATCCCAGCGGCTCGCCCTGATAGACTGCCGCGTGCGCCCGCGCCACCAGCTGGTTCAAATAGACCGCGATCTCGCTGCGCGGAAAATCGCGCTGCGCCAGCGCTAAATCCGAAGTGACCGCGCGATAAAGCCGCGCCAGGTCGCGCGTCTGCGTTTCGGTGAGTCCGCGCATGTTTTTCTGGCTTTGATCCAGCAGGCGGCTTAAAGTCTCCCACTCGCCTTTGCGGGACTGGTAAAATTCATCCACTCGCATAGGTGTATTATACCCATGAGCCTCCCGGAAGAAACCCTCGATATTCAAACTCCCGAAAATGTAGCCTTCGGTTATCAGGTGGCGGGCATCGGCTCGCGCTTTCTGTCCGCGTTGTTGGATACGTTGATCATCGTCGTCCTGCAAGTCGTGATATTCGCGGTTGTCGTTGCCGTCCTGGAGGCGTCGAACCAACTGAGCGGGGATGCCGCCGCATGGGTGTACGCGCTGTTTGGGATCGTCTCCTTTATCTTCAATTGGGGCTATTTCATTTTCTTTGAGATGCTCTGGAACGGACAATCGCCGGGCAAGCGCTGGGTGGGACTGCGCGTCATCCGCAGGGATGGGACGCCGATCACGTTGTCCGGATCGCTCGTCCGCAACCTGGCGCGCATCGTGGATTTCCTCCCGTTCGCGTACGGCGTCGGGTTGATCAGCATGTTCCTCGATAAACAGTCGCGGCGCCTCGGCGATCTCGCCGCGAATACGCTCGTCGTCCATGACCGCGCGCCGATCTCGATCCAATCGCTTTCGGTCAGGCGCTCCGTCAATCTTTCACCGCGCGGCTTCAAACAAATCTCGCTGGATGGATTCCCTCTCGAACGACTGACCAACGACGACCTGACTCTGATCGAAGACTTCCTCCTGCGCCGCGATCAATTGACTCACCGGCACGCGCTCGCCGTTCAAATTGTCAACACGCTTCACTCCCGCCTCAGCCTGCCCCTGCCTTCGATCAACCAAACCGACGCCGAGGATTTTCTCGCCGCGCTCTGGCAGGCAGTGCAAAAGAAAGAAGAAAAATGACAGTCAACCAACCAACCCCAAACACCGGCAACAAAAACAAATGGATTTGGATCGGGCTGGGCGCGGCCCTGCTCTTCTGTTGCGGCGCCGCGCTCGTGGCGGTCCTGGTCTTCGGCGCGGCGGGCAGGCGGCTTCAACAGGGAATAAAGACCGATCCCGAATCCGCCGCCAAAGCCGCGCATGAGATCGCGGATTATGATCTCCCGGACGGCTATCAGGAAAAGATGGCGATGGACCTCGTGTTGTATTCCTTCGTCATGATCGCCCCCGAATCCATTCAGACGAACGGCTCGCTGATCATGCTGGCGCAATTCGATCAGACGTACGGCGCCGACTCGGAGCAGATGGAACAACAGCTCCGCAAGTCGTTTGAGGAACAGTCCGGCAATAGCAGCGCGAACATGAAACTGGTGGAGGCGCGGGACGCGACCATTCGCGGCGAGAAGACCGTCGTCGCCGTCTACGAGGGGACCGATGAAAACGGGATTACCATGCGCCAGTTGATCACGTCCTTCCCCGCCAAAAACGGGAGCGCCATGCTCATGATCGTGGGCGATGCCGAACATTGGGATCAACAGTTGGCGGACGACTTTATTGAATCCATCCGTTAAACCATGTAAGATATAATCGCATCGGAGGAACCGCCATGATGAACGAAATCAAACCCCTTAACTGGACCCCCAAACCCGGCGTCGGCTTGACCGTCGTGCGCCGCGACGACGGCGGCATGAACCTCGCCTTCGCCGATTTCTCGGACGCCACGCTCAACGATTGGCGCGAGTTCGCGATGGAGCATTTACTCGGCATGGATCGCCGCACGCGCAACCTCTACGACCTGCGCGCCGTGCAGGAGATTCCCGAAAAGGCGATCCGCGCCGCGGTGGAGGCGAACAGCGATCCGTCCGCGCGCAATATCCGCGTTGCGGTTGTCGTTGCCAATGAAAAGGTCGCGGAGGCGATTCGCGAAGTCGCCGCGCTGGCGTTGCCCGGAACCGCCGCCGCCGTGAAGATCTTCGCCGACATGGACGAAGCCGAAGCCTGGCTCGCGCGCCCCCTGGATCAGATACCGTGAGTCGCATGTCATTGCGAGCGAACGGAGTGAGCGAAGCAATCTCCGCGCGGTACACAAGTAGACACGTAGACAAGTAGACAAGTAAAAACGCGGGCAGGTAAACACGTAGACAGGCAGATGCGAAGACGCTTGAAAACCAAATTTGATTCACTGCGCGTTGGAAACCATGAATTCAAATGGGGAAGCCGCACGTATATCATGGGCATCCTCAACGTCACGCCCGATTCGTTTTCGGGCGACGGCTTGATGTCGAACGGCGACGGCATGGAACAGTCGTTGCGGCAGGCGGAGCATTTCCTCCAACACGGCGCGGACATCCTCGACATCGGCGGCGAATCGACCCGCCCCGGATCGCAGTCCGTCAGTGCGGATCAGGAACTCGAACGCGTCATCCCCGTCATTCAAGCGCTCAACCAAAATTTTCCAGACGCCGTCATTTCGATTGACACATACAAAGCCAGAGTCGCTGAGGAGGCGTTCAAGGCGGGCGCGCATATCCTGAACGACGTGTGGGCGCTGCGAGCCGACCCCGATCTTGCTTCTGTTGCGAAAGCATTTAACGCCCCTGTGATTTTGATGCACAACCGCAGTAACCCCGTCAGCGTGGAAGTCCGCGCGCAATTGGGCAACGCGTATAGCGGTTCTACGTATGATAATCTAATGGAAGACGTAAAGCGTGAATTGCTTGCCAGCGTGGATATCGCGGTCAAGGCTGGGATCGAGGAAAGGCGGATTATCCTCGATCCAGGCATCGGCTTTGGAAAGACGCGGGAGCACAACCTGGAGTTGATCAATAGAATCGATGAAGTCCGCGCGTTGGGCTATCCCGTGTTGTTGGGTCCATCCCGAAAATCGTTCATCGGCTTCACGTTGGATTTGCCCGCCGACCAGCGCATCGAAGGCACGGCCGCGACAATCTCAATCGGCATCGCGCGCGGCGCGGATATTGTAAGAGTGCACGACGTGAAAGAAATAAGCCGCGTGGCGAAAATGACGGACGCGATAGTTCGGTAACGCGACATTCATGTCGCTTTGCAAAGCGGCGAGATAAATCTCGCGATACGTTTGGAGAATCATGTTCAGCGATTACAGCAAGGAACTCCTACGCAGCGGAATCATCGAAGCGAAGGCGGGACACAAGGAAGCCGCGCGCCGCTATCTGGATCGCGCCGTGTACATGAGTAACGATCACGACGCGCTCGCCGAAGCCTGGTTTTGGATGAGTCAGGCGGTAGACGGCGCGGCGGAAAAACGCAAGGCATTGGAGAATTGTCTCGCGCACGATCTGAGACACGCGCGCGCCAGGCGCGCGCTCGCGATCCTCGACGGCAAACTCAAAGCGGACGAGATCATTGACCCCGATCATTTACCGTCCGCGCCCGCAAGTTTGCAACAAGCCGACGCGCAGCGCTTCGTGTGTCCCAAATGCAGCGGACGGATGATCTTCGCGCCGGACGGTCAATCGCTGCTGTGCGAATATTGTTCGCGCAATCAAAAATTCAGCGCCGCCCAACCCGGCTCCGCCAACGAAAAGGATTTCATCATCGCCATGGCGACCGCGCGCGGACACGGCAAGCCGTTGAACGAGCAGGTCTTCCATTGCGAAGGCTGCGGCTGCGAATTTATTTTGCCGCCTACGCAGATCTCGTCCACGTGTGTGTATTGCGGTTCGGCGCACGTCGTCAATTGGGAATCGGAGGAGGAGTTGCTCGCGCCGGACGGCATCATCCCGCACGCGTTCGATCAGGGACGCGCCGTCAAACGTTTGATCGAATGGGTGGAAGGCAACAAGATCAAGCCCGAAAAGAAAGTCGAAGCGCCGCGCGGCGTCTATCTCCCGTTATGGACGTTCGATCTCGGCGGCGAGATCAAATATACGGGCGAAGTATACGAGAACGAAAACGATCCCTTCGGTCAACGGACTCACAGGACACAGGTGAAACGCGTATCGGATTCGTATCCCGTTCAAATCAACGACCTGCCGATCCCCGCAGAGCGCAAACTCTCGGCGGTCTTCCTGGAATTGATCCCCACGTTTGAATTGAGAGCCGTCAAGCCGTACGACCCGCGTTACCTCGCCAACTGGCCCGCCGAAGTGTACGACATCCCCATGGCGGAAGCCTCGCTCGACGCGCGCGCGCAGGGACTGGCGCGCTACAAAAACGACCTGCCGACTCTGATCGAACCTGTGCGACTCATCTCCGCCTCCTCCGCAAACATGACGGT
>Ga0247727_10003960_pt1 | contig 32090 bp, 28 predicted proteins | sample WisWelCaveWW1625_FD_202498 | JGI IMG/M metagenome (GOLD analysis project Ga0247727, IMG submission 202498) | Biofilm microbial communities from Wishing Well Cave, Virginia, United States - WW16-25 | ecosystem: Environmental > Aquatic > Deep subsurface > Groundwater > Cave microbial mat | place...
CCCTACCAACTAGCTGATGGGACGCAGGTCCCTCCTAAGGTGATAGCAACCTTGCGGTCGAGGCCATCTTTCTCCCGTCCTCCATGCGGAGGACGGGACACATGTGGTATTAGCCCGGCTTTCGCCGGGTTGTCCCACTCCTCAGGGTAGGTTCCCTACGCGTTACGCACCCGTTTGCCGCTATCCGCCTTACGGCGGATCGCTCGACTTGCATGCCTTATCCACGCCGCCAGCGTTCGCTCTGAGCCAGGATCAAACTCTCCGTCAATAAACTACGGTGAATCGATCCGGTGAAACCCCCAAGAACATCTTGGGGCAGGCAGCATCTCTGAATTGTCAAAGACCGCCGTCCCTCGACTCGCTCTGCGAACGCGGGAGTAATCCCGTCGAGCGAAATGAAACGAGGGATCAAAAGTAGATACAAAAAGAGCGCCTTCTTCCGAGGGCGCCTGTGCGCTTCAAAAGAAGTTTGCGGGGTACCGAATTATCAAACGCCAAGCCCTGATGAGTACAGCATCATAGGCAGGGTGACTATAGCACCCGCCCCCGGGCTTGTCAATCCAGAAAAAGGACAGCGCGATCATGTCCGCTTGGCTTGCTCGGCTACCGCTTTGGCGGCGCGCTCCGCCGCCTTTGGATCGCCGAGATAGTAGTGCCGGAGGGGCTTCAGGCTGTCGGAGAGCTCGTACACGAGCGGGATGCCGGTCGGGATGTTCAGCCCCACGATGTCCTGATCAGAGACGTGGTCCAGATACTTCACGAGCGCCCGGAGGCTGTTGCCATGGGCGGCGATGATGACCCGCTTGCCCGCCTTGACCGAGGGGACGATCGTCTTCTGCCAATACGGCAGGAAGCGGGCCACGGTATCCTTGAGGCATTCGGTTGACGGCAGCTCACTCGGCTTCACACCGGCATATCGAGGATCCTTGGCGGGGTGGCGGGGATCATCCTTGGGAAGCGGCGGAGGCGGCACGTCGTAGCTCCTGCGCCAGACGAGTATCTGGTTATCGCCGTAGCGCTGGGCCGTCTGCGCCTTGTTCAAGCCCTGCAGTGCGCCGTAGTGGCGCTCGTTCAGCCGCCAGCTCTGTTCGACCGGAATCCACATCAGGTCCATCTCTTCCAGAACCAACCAGAGCGTCTTGACGGCCCGTTTGAGGAGCGAGGTATAGGCGAGATCGAACACATGGCCTTCCTTGCGCAACAGCCGTCCCGCCGCTTTCGCTTCCTCGACACCCTGCTCGCTCAGCGGCACGTCGGTCCAGCCGGTGAACCGGTTCTCCCGGTTCCACGTGCTCTCGCCATGTCTGAGCAACACGAGCTTTTTCATCATCCACCCTCACCAATCACGAGTCGCTGTGTTAGCCGGTGTGCCTCATCCCCGCCGCGATGCCGTTGATGGTCAGTGCCAGCGCCCTCGACAGGCCGTCCCGGCCGCGCCCGGGCTTGTGCCGCCGCTGCCTGAGAAACCGCACCTGCAGCAGGCTGATCGGATCGACGTAGGGATTGCGCAGCCGGATGGCGTTCTGCAGCACGTAGTTGGCATCGAGCAACTCACGCTGCTTCGTGATGGCCAGGACCGCCCGGCGCGAGCGGGCAAACTCCTGCTCGATCGCCGAGAACACCCGGCGGCCGAGCGCCCGGGGCCTGACCAGCGCGGCGTACTGCGAGGCCATCCGCAGATCGGCCATGCCGAGGCTCATCTGCGTGAACTCCACCATGACGTGGAACCAGGAAAACTGCGCGTACATCTGCCGCAGCAGACTCATGCCGGCGTGGTGCTGGCGGCAGAACTGCTCGACCGCCGTCCCGAACGGAAACCAGCTCGGCAGCACGTGCCGGCTCTGGATCCAGCTGAACACCCATGGGATGGCGCGCAGATCCTCGATCCGGCGCGATGGGCTGCGTCGGGCGGGTCGCGAGCCGATGCGGAACTCGCTGATCGCGTCAATCGGCGTGGCCTGCTCGAAGTACTTCACGAAGTCCGGATCCTCATACACGGTCTGCCGGTAGCGCTGCCAGGCGGCCTGTGAGAGCGTCTCCACGGCCTGCTCCCACGCGGCCAGCCGCGCCGGCGGCTTGGGCTCGATGAAGGTCGCTTCCAAGACAGCGGAGAGAGCCAGCTCCAGGTTGCGCATCGCTATCATCGGGTTGGCATACTTGGCGGTGACCACCTCCCCTTGCTCGGTGATCTTGATGCGCCCTTCGAGCGTCCCGCGGGGTTGGGCCAAGATGGCCTGGTGGAGGGGCCCGCCGCCGCGGCCGATCGTCCCCCCGCGGCCGTGGAAGAACTGCAGGCGGATGCGGCGGGATGCGGCCACCGCATGCAGGCGGCGCTGGGCCTGGTAGAGCTCCCAGTTGGCGGTCAAAAATCCGCCGTCCTTGTTGGAGTCCGAGTAGCCGAGCTGGATCTGCTGGAAGTTGCCCCGGGCTTTGAGGTGCTGGCGGTACACCGGATGGTCGTAGAGTGCGGCCATGGTCTCGTGGGAGCGCCGCAGATCCTCGATCCCCTCAAAGAGCGGGACGATGTGCACCCCGCTCCACCACCCGCGAGTGGTGCGGCGAAAGAGATCCGTCTGCTGGAAGAACCAGAGCACGGTCAGCACGTCGCTCGGCTCATGGGTCATGCTGATGATGTAGCTGTCGATCGCCTCGGCGTCGACGTGCTCCAGATGCTCGGCCATCACCTGGAAGGTGCGAATCACCTCGCGGGTGGACGGCGAGCAGCCTTTGAGCAGCTCCACGTAGCGGGGCCGGCTTAAGAAGTCGTCCAGCAGCGCTCGGCGCTCGGCTTCGCTCATCTGCCTCGGATCGCCAGTCGCGAGGTCGTGGAGACGCACGAGCTCTTCGAAGGCTTCGAGATGCCGCTGGCTGTGCTCGCGCACGTCGAGGCGCGTAAACACGAAACCGAACAGCGAGACTTGGAGTGCTAGCTTGCCCACGTCATGGCGGGCTGACGGATCGGCCCGGTGGCTGATCAGGCTGCGCTGCATGAGTGTGAGCTCGCGCAGCAGGTCGCCGGCGTGGGCGTAGCCGTCGCCGGTCTCCGAAGCGTGGCGGAACATCTGGCGCAGCCGATGGATCATGATGGCCAGCTTCTGGCGATACGGCTGATGGGGGAACCTCTCATCGAGCGACTCGACCAGCGCCGGAAAACTCCGCCGATCGCTCGCGAGCGAGCGGGCGAACGCCGGCAGGATCCGGCAGAGCTGATCGGAATGGGTCAGCCGCTCCTGCAGCGCCTCCAGCGATGTCAGGTACTTCGCTAAGATGGCCTGGCGGTAGCGCAGCAAGGCCCAGCGCAGCGACTCGTGCGTCACGTTGGGATTGCCGTCTTTGTCGCCGCCGATCCAACTGCCGAAGCGGATCAGGCTCCACAGCGGGAGGATGCGGCCGTAGCTCCGCTCGACTTCCCCGCGGAACGCGATCATGACGTCGGCCAGCGCGTCGTAGAGGACGGCGGAGAGGTGGTAGAGGCCCTGCTCCACCTCATCCTGGATCGTGGGACGGGTGGAGTGCAGCTCATCCGTCTGCCACAGCGTCATGATCTCTTCGAGAAGCTTCCGGGCAATCGCCTCCCGTTCCTTGGGCACCGGATGCTGGAGCTCGCGCTTGGTCAGCAGGTCCCAGATGGCGCGGTGCTTGGTCAGGATCGTCGGCGGCAGCGCTTGCGTCGGGTGCGCGGTCAGCACGAGCGTGATCGACAGATTCGCCGCCCGCTTGGCGAGCTCCTCGTAGCCAACGCCGCCCGTCCGCAGCCGGTGCACCACGTCCTCGATGGAGCCGCGCTGCGGATGAAATCCCGGCAGCGCCTCGTAGTAGCGCTTGCGACGCAAGCGGTGGTTCTCCTCGGCGATGTTGACGAGCTGAAAATAGACGGAGAAGGCGCGGATGATTTTCTCGGCGGTAGCGGGGGGCAGCCGCTCCAGCATCCGGCGAAAAGCGGCCTCGCCGCGCGGGGGGGCTGGCCAGCGGCGCAGCGCAATCGCGAGCTTCCGGATCCGCTCCTCGGTCTCGAAGAATGCGCGGCCCTCCTGGTGGATCAGGACCTGACCGAGCAACTCCCCGAGGAAGTGGACATCTCGGCGCAACGACGCCAGTTTCTCTTGCTGGGCGTGCGCGCTCATCCCGCGATGGCCTCAAGCTGCGCGAGGATCGCGGAGTAGTCGAGCTCGCTGCGCCCCGCTTCTTCCGAGGCGGCGAAGAGCCGCGCGATGGCCGTGGTCACCGGCAGGGCGGCGCCGGTCTCCGCTCCCAGCTCCAGCATCAACCGCAGGTCTTTGGACATGTGCTTGAGGGCGAAGTGGGGCGCAAACTCCCGCTTGATCATCCCGACGCCTTTCGTCTGAAACCACGGCGAGCGGAAGGTGCTGGCTTCCAGCACCTCGAGGTACTTCTTGGGATCCAGCCCCGCGCGCTGGACGAGCAGCAACCCCTCGGAAAATCCGGCGGCCAGGTGTGCCAGCATCAAGTTCGTCGCCAGCTTCAGCGCCGATCCCATCCCCACGCCGCCGGCATGGAGGATCGTCTTGCCCATCGCCGAGAGGACGGGGCGGCAGCGCTCCAGGGTCGTCGGCAAGCCTCCCACCAAGATGACCAGCGTCCCGTCCGTCGCCGGGCCTTTGGATCCGACCACCGGCGCATCCAGGAACTCCGCATGCTTCGTGGTGACGGAGGCGGCCAGCTTCTTCGACGTCGACGGCGAGACGGTGCTCATGTCGATCAGCACCGCGCCGGCCTTCAGGCCGTCCAGCACGCCATCCGGTCCCAGAACCAGCGCCTCGACGTCCTTCGGCTGCGAGACCATCGTGATGACGACGTCGGCCTCGGCGGCGAGCTGCGCAGGCCCCTTGCCGGCTTTAGCGCCGAGGCGCGCAAGGGGCTCCATCTTGGAGACGGTGCGGTTCCAGACGGTCAATGGGAATCCCGCCTTGGCGAGGTTGGTCGCCATCGGCGCACCCATGGTGCCAAGTCCCAGGAATCCGACGCGTGGCTGGCTCATCGAGGCAGTAGCTTAGGATAACGATCCATTGTAGTCATTGTCAATGTATCCGCACACGAACCCAGATGTAGGCGACCGCCAGGGCGGCGTAGGCGACTCCGGCGACGCCCAGGCCGACGGCGGCCCCGCGCTGCGGACAGAGCGAGGGATCGAGCCGCTTCGGCAGCCAGCGATGATTCAGCGCAAAGAGCAGCGCCGCGTAGGAGACGGTGCCCAGAAAGCCGATGAGCGCTGAGAGCAGGATCAGCGGCCCGGGCTCGCTCAGCAGCATTGTCACGGCCGTCACGATCGTGCCGGCGACCAGACAGATCAAGTACCAGCGCCGCACCGACCAGCGACGGGCCCGAGGGAAGAAACTGAGGATGCAGTCGGTGTGGATGCGCGAGACCGCATCGGCGGTCGCCATCCAGGTATCGGAGAGAAAGGCCGCTGCGACGACCAGGAAGAGCGCGCGTCCCGCCGCGCCCCAGCTCAGCTCGAAGAAGCGGCTCTGGACAACCGCGATCTCGTACTTCTCCGGCAGCAGCCCCTGAGGATGCAGGACCGCGTAGGCCAGCAGGCAGGTCATGAGTGTCGTCACGATGTTGCCGACGATGCCGATGGCGCTGTCGACCATCAGAAACCGTCGCCAAGGCCGAATCACGCTTGGGGACGCTGTGGACGGCACACAGCCGGCTTCGAATGCCACCTCATGCCGGCCGGCCAGCCCCTCGACATGGCCCACGGTCTTGGCCATGCCGATGCCTTTCTCCCGAAGCCAATAGGAATAAAACAGCGTCCAGAATCCGCCCAGTCCGGCGAACGTGATAGCGGTGAGCAGCTTCGTCGCATCCACCGGATCCCATGGTCGTGTCGGCGGCGGCGGAACGCACAAGCCCTGCAGGAACTGCGGCAGCACGGAAACGACCGCGGGATGGCTGCACGCCACCGTCAGGCCGATCAACGTGACGACGGCCACCACTTCCATGAAGCGCTCGATGACGGTGTAGATGATCCGGCTGCACACGAGCGCCGTGAAAAAGATCGCGATGGAGCTGTAGGCCCAGAACAGCGTTTGAGCTCGTTCGCTCCATCCGGCCGGAAAATGGGTGAGGGCGGCCAGCGCCGTGCCGCCGGCCGAGGCGAAGGAGCCGAACCAGAGAAACGACAGGCCCATGAGGACCCACAGCACGAACGCGACTCCCCGGTTGAGCCGGATGAACCCCTGGAAGATCGTCTCGCCGGTGAGCAGCGTGTAGCTGCCGATTGCGTAGTTGACCGGAAACTGCAGCAGACAGGCGGGAATGAGCAGGCAGAGGAAGGTCAGGCCATACTTGGCGATCAGATAGGGCCACCAGATGAGCTCGCCGGAGCCCTGTGCTAGCGCCATCCAGATGACGCCAGGCCCGAGGGCCGCGGCCCACCCTGGAAAGCGCGGTAGGTGTCCTTTGGTAAATGGCGGGAGTCGGCCCCAACGAGACACGGTGGCTAGTGGGAGGCGCTAAGCCCCATGCAACACCTCTACACTGATCGCTGTACCTTCGTTGACCGACCGCAACAGTGCAACCGGAGCATTGGTGTGGCCGATGATCGTCACATCACTCGCAGGACGGGGTTCCTGGTCTTTTGACGCCGGCGTCTTGCCAAAGAAGATGCACAGGCACGGGCCGTCGGGCCAGTAGCCGATATCACCCACCCTTACCTCGCGTGTCGGCGTCGTGTTCGCCATCTTCAGCGGCACGTCAAAGTAGATCTCTTCGCCCCACCGCATCACCGTTGCCTGGATAGGCAGGCCTTCGAAGATCTTCCTGCTGATCAGCTGGTCATCGAACATCCCGTCGAAGAACTTACCGGACGTCTGAAACCGTGCTTTCATCCGATCAATCACTTGCGCTTCGCTGAAGCTCGCAAATATTCTCGGTTCATCTGGGCGATGAACTTCACATGGATTTCCTTCGGGCAGGCGGCCATGCACTCGAAATGATTCGTGCAGTTGCCGAAGCCCTCCTGGTCCATCGCCTCCACCATGGCCCGCACCCGGCGCGCGGTCTCCGGCTTGCCCTGCGGCAGCTTCTGCAGGTGCGAAACCTTGGCTGCGACAAACAGCATGGCGGAGGCGTTGGGGCAGGCCGCCACACAGGCCCCGCAGCCGATGCAGGCGGCGGCGTCCATGGCTTCTTCTGCATCCTTCTTCGGCACCGGGACGCTATTGGCTTCTGGAGCCTGGCCGGTGTCGACGGACACATAGCCGCCGGCCTGGATGATGCGGTCGAAGGCGCTGCGGTCGACGACGAGATCCTTGATGACGGGAAACGCCCGCGCCCGCCACGGCTCGATGGTGATCGTGTCGCCGTCCTTGAAGTGGCGCATGTACAACTGGCAGGTCGCGACGGCCGGCTCCGGCCCGTGGGCGAAGCCGTTGATCATCATGGCGCAGGAGCCGCAGATGCCCTCGCGGCAGTCATGGTCGAACGCGATGGGCTCGATGCCGCGGCGCTGCAGCTCGTCGTTGACCGCGTCGAGCATCTCCAAGAAGGAGAGGTCTGCGCTGATGTCCTTGGCCTCGTACGTCTCGAAGCGGCCCCGGTCTTGCGCGTCCTTCTGCCGCCACACCCGCAATGTTACATTCATAACCACATCCGAATTTTGGATTTTGGATTTTGGATTTTGGATTCACGGCAACCCAATCTAAAATCTAAAATCCAAAATCTAAAATGTGCCCCTTGTTGCCGCCTCATTTGTAGCTCCTCTGCGCGAGCGGCACCGCCTCGAACGTCAGCGACTCCTTGTGCAGCACGGGAGCTTGGCCGTCGCCGGTGAATTGCCAGGCCGCGACATAGGCAAACTGCGCGTCGTTACGCTTCGCTTCCCCGTCGGCGGTCTGATGCTCGACGCGAAAGTGCCCCCCGCAGGACTCCTCGCGGTGGAGCGCGTCCTGGCAGAGGAGCTCGGCGAACTCCAGGAAATCGGCCACCCGGCCGGCCTTCTCCAGCGCCTGGTTGAGCTCCTCGCCGCCGCCCAGGACGGTCACGTCTTTCCAGAAGGCCTCGCGCAGACGCGGGATCTCGGCCAGGGCGCGCGCAAGGCCCTTGGCGCTGCGCGACATGCCGCACCCATCCCACATGAGCGTGCCTAGCTCGCGATGGAACGCATCGACCGTCCGTGTGCCGCGGATGCCGAGCAGGCGCCGGGTGCGCTCCTGCGCCTCGCGCCGCGCGGCGGCGAAGGCCGGATGGTCGTTGCGGCTACCCTGGGGCTTGCGGCTAGCCAGGTAGTCCGTGAGAGTGGCAGGCAGGATGAAGTAGCCATCCGCCAGCCCTTGCATCAAGGCACTCGCCCCAAGCCGGTTGGCCCCGTGGTCGGAGAAGTTGGCTTCGCCGATGACGAACAGGCCCGGAAGGTTACTCATCAAGTCGTAGTCGACCCACGACCCGCCCATCGCGTAGTGGGGCGCCGGATAGATGCGCATGGGCGCCGCGTAGGCGTCCTCGTCGGTGATCTCGCGGTACATGTCGAAGAGGTTGCCGTAGCGCTCCTGGATAACCTTCCGCCCGAGCTGCCGGATCGCGTCGGCAAAGTCCAGATACACGCCCTGCCCGCCCGGGCCGACGCCGCGGCCCTCGTCGCAGACCGCCTTGGCGGCGCGCGAGGCGATGTCCCGCGGTGCCAGGTTGCCATAGCTTGGATACTTGCGCTCGAGGTAGTAGTCGCGCTCAGCCTCGGGAATCTGCGCCGGCGGACGCGAATCGCCCTGCCGCTTCGGCACCCAGATGCGGCCGTCATTGCGCAGCGACTCGGACATCAGCGTCAGCTTGGACTGATAGTCGCCGGCCGCCGGAATGCACGTGGGGTGGATCTGGGTGAAGCAGGGGTTGGCGAACCAGGCACCCCGCCGGTAGGCCCGGTAGGTCGCCGTGACGTTGCACGCCTTGGCGTTGGTGGAGAGGAAATAGACGTTGGTGTAGCCGCCGGTGGCCAGCACCACCGCGTCGCCGGCGTAGGTCTCCAGGCGGCCGGAGACCATATCCCGCACGACGATCCCCTTCGCTTGACCATCGGCCACCACGAGCTCCAGCATCTCCGCCCGCGGATGCATCGTCACCCGCCCCGCCGTGACCTGCCGCATCATGGCCTGGTAGGCGCCGAGGAGCAGCTGCTGGCCGGTCTGGCCGCGCGCGTAGAACGTCCGGCGGACCTTCGTGCCACCGAAGGAGCGGTTGGCCAGGGAGCCGTCGTACTCCCGGGCGAATGGGACCCCCTGGGCCACGCACTGGTCGATGATGGCGTTACTGATCTGTGCGAGCCGATAGACGTTCGCCTCCCGCGCGCGGAAGTCGCCGCCTTTGATCGTGTCGGTAAAGAGCCGCTCCACGCTGTCGCCGTCCTTGGGGTAGTTCTTTGCCGCGTTGATCCCGCCCTGCGCGGCGATGCTGTGGGCCCGGCGCGCGCTGTCGTGGTAACAGAAAGCCTCGACCGCAAACCCCTGCTCCGCTAGCGTGGCGGCCGCCGAGGCGCCGGCCAGCCCCGTGCCCACGATGAGCACGCGATACGCGCCCCGGTCGGCCGGATCGACGGGCTTGAGCTCCTGCCGGCGGCGATCCCACTTGTCCTTGAGCGGCCCGGGGGGCAGCTTCGAATCGAGCGCCATCAGAACACCCCTGCTGGTGGCGCAATCACTCCGGCGAGCACGGCAATGGGAATCGACACGTAACCGAGGAAGATGAGCCAGGCCGTCAGCCGTCCGGCCCGTTCGATTGCCGGCAGCAGCCGCTCATTGTTCAGACCGAGCGACTGCAGCCAGCTGGCCACGCCGTGGTGCAGGTGGGCGCACAGCAGCCCCATCGCCGCGACATATGACAGCGCGAGGCGGGGATCGTGAAAGCTCAAGACGACCATGGCGAAGACGTCGTGCCGGCCCAGCGCATCGACGCGGTGGGAAAGATCCGGATGCGTGACGCGGAAGGTGAAGTGCAGCAGATGGTAGATGAGAAAGGCGGTCACCAACAGGCCCGAGACCATCATCGTGCGCGCGGAGGCGGTCGTCTGGGCCGACCGGAGGACCGCGTAGGGGATCGGCCGGGCCGAGCGGTTCTCCTTCGTCAAGACGATCGCCAGCCAGAGGTGCGCGGTGACGGTCGCCAGCAGCCCGGCGCGGAGGGCCCACAGTAGCGGGCCCATGTGCCGGAGCTTGTCCGCGTAGGCGTTGAGCGCATCGGGCCCCAGATAGACGAGGAGGTTGCCGGCCAAATGGGCGAGGACGAAGCCGAAGAGGATGAGCCCGGTCACCGCCATGACGGCTTTCTTGCCGATGGACGATCGAAGAGCCGAGCGCGCCATCACGCCACAACGTAGCGGGTCGGATCGGCCAGGCCGGCCAGCCGGAAGGCCCGCTTTCGCTCCGCGCACTTGTTGCAGCGGCCGCAGTGCCGCCGTCCGCGGGGCCGAATGCAGGAGAACGTCAAGTGCAGCGCCACGCCGGGCGTTGAGCGGATGAGCTGGACCTTGCTCATCCTACGGATGGGTGCCAGGATCCGGATGGGACGGCCCAGCGCCTGGCTCAACGCGCTTGCCATGCCGGCGAAGAAACCGGGCGTGGCATCTCCAAAGGGATTGCCCTTCAAGATCCCGAGCGCAATCGTGGAGAGGCGGCGGCTGGCACAGACGAGCGCGGCTGCGCTTACGAGCAGGAGGTTGCGTCCGGGGAGATAGACGCGACGGTCGTGGGTGCGGGCACCCGGCACGCCGCGGCCGGTCACGCTCCAATGCGCCGCGCCATAGAAGGATGTGATCGGCAAGTCCACCACCTGCAACGGAGCCAGTCTGGGCGAGCGCAGCGACGCGAGCAGCCGGCGCAGCCAGTACAGCTCAGTCGCCTCCCAGGCGAGCCCGAACCGGACGTAGAGGGGAACGAGTCGCGTGCGACGGCGCAGCAGGCGGCGCAGCAGCAGCGCGCTGTCGAGGCCGCCGCTGACCAGGACACACGTGCCGGGGGTGCTCCCTTGCATTCATGCGGCACTATGTTATACTAACCGCCATTATGAGTCCAGAACCTCCCTATAAGCGGCGGCAGTACCTCGTCGACCGCGGCTACCAGTTGCGGTTCGTCTCGCGCGTCTTCCTGGTCGTCCTGCTTGTCGCCGTGGTCAGCTCCCTCCTCTCCACGGCGATGCTCTGGGTCAACATGTACCGTCCGGACCTGGAGTCGCACACCCCGCTTATCGCCTCCATGATCGCCGTGGCGACCACACTCCTCATCGAACTGCTGCTGGCCATCCCGATCGTCTTCTACCTCGGGATCCGGCAGAGCCACCGGATCGTGGGGCCCATGAACCGGATCAAGAAGATGCTGGAGGCCGTCGCCAACGGCGACTTCTCCCAGCGCATCACCCTTCGCCAGGGCGACGCGCTGGAGGATCTGGCCAAGTCGCTCAACCAGATGGTCGAGACGCTCCAGCACCGCTTCCCCAGCGCTCCCGGCCGGTAATCTTCGATCGTTCTCTCCCCGCGACCCCCTGCGGGCACACACAACGGATAGGCAGATGATCGTGCGGGATCGCGTCGTCCTCGTCACCGGAGGCGCCAAACGCCTTGGGCAGGCCGTCGCCTCGGCGCTGGCGGCACGGGGGGCCAGGGTGGCGTTTTCATATCGGCGCTCGGCGGCTGAGGCACGGCGCACCGTTCAGGAGCTCAGGCGACTGGGCGCTGAGCCGCTGGCGGTGCGGGCGGACCTCTCACGCGCCGGGGACGTGCGGCGGCTCATCGGCGCCGTTGAGCGCCGGTGGGGGCGGCTGGACGTGCTCATCAACAGCGCCGCCAATTTCGACCGTCGGCCATTTGCCGGCTTGTCGGAGCGCGACTGGGACCAGACTCTGGACACGAACCTCAAAGGGCCGTTTCTGTGCGCGCTCCATGCCAGCCGCCTGATGCTGCGCCGCGGCGGAGGCAAGATCATCAACTTCGCCGACTGGGCGGGCGTGCGCCCCTACCGCGACTACCTGCCCTACTGCGTCTCAAAGGCGGGGGTGATCGGGCTGACCAAAGCGCTTGCGAAGGAGCTCGCACCGCGCATCCAGGTCAATGCCATCGCTCCGGGGCCGATGCTCCCGCCGACTCAGATGAGTGCTGCGGCCAGGGCGCGGGTTGCGCGGCGCGTGCCGCTGAAGCGCTGGGGCAGCCCCAAGGATATCGTGAACACCGTGCTCTTCCTCATTGAAGGCACCGACTTCATGACCGGCTCCGTGATCTTCGTCGATGGAGGCCAACTGATCGCCTAGATGTACTCCGTCACGCAGGTCATCCACTTCTGCTACGGCCACCGCTTGCTGAACTACGCGGGCAAGTGCCGCCACCTGCACGGGCACAACGGCCTGGTGGAAATTGAGCTGGCGAACTCCCGGCTTGACCGGCGCGGGATGGTGCGGGACTTCGGAGAGATCAAGCAGACGATTCAGGCGTGGATCGACCGGGAGCTGGACCACAAGATGCTGCTCTGTCGCCAGGACCCGGCGCTGCCGATCCTGCGGCAGCTCGGCGAGCCGGTCTTCGTGATGGAAGCCAATCCGACGGCGGAGGCCATCGCCGAGCTGATCTTCACCTACACGGCCTCGCAGGGCTTTCCGGTCACCCAGGTTCGGGTCTGGGAGACGGACCGCTCGGTGGCGACTTACTCCCTCGACTCCCCGGCCCGCCAGTTGCGGTCGCCGGGGCGGGCGGGACTCCGCCTTGCGGCCCGCGGCCGCAAGGCTTCGCGCCGCGTACGCTCAATCTCAATCGCCGCGTAGCCGATCTCGGGCAGCGCCCGTTTCTTCACGCGCACCCGCACCTTCGGCACCTTAAATTTCCCCAGATCGATCCAGACCGGTTGAGGCGTAACTGGACCGTCAACTGGTCGATGAGGAGTCGATCACTCATTCTTCATAGAGTCAACATGATCGCTCTCGGTTGAATGAGCTAATTCGAGTTGCTTCCGTACACGGTCAGCCCACTCACTGCGTGGATACCACTCGATCAGCCGTTTCCATAGAGCCGTCCCCTCCTCGTCCCGTCCCGTTTCCCGGTAGCATAAGCCCAAGTAATAGTTCACATCGGTATCGCGTGGACGATGGACGATAATGGCCTCAAGGTTAGGGATAGCGGCGGCGCAGTCATGCTCAACGTCCGCCTGAATCGTACCCAGCAGGACTTGCGCACCCCACTGACCTGGATATAAGGCCAACGCCTTTTGGCAAAAAGCCTTCGCTTCACTGTAGTGACCCTTGCGATATGCGACAATGGCGAGACCATGATAGCAACTACCTTGGTCTTGTCGGTTAAACTGTGTTCTCGGCTCCAGACGGATGACACGTTCATATTCAGCGGTGGCCTCCTCAGTGCGGCCGAGCTGGAATAATGCATTGGCCCGTTGAAGTCGTGGTGACGTCTCATCGGGATTGATCTGAATAGCGCGCTCAGCAAGTCGCAGTGCGTGCTCATGTTGCCCATAGTTAATGGCGAGTCTCTCAGCGACCCAGGCCAGCGCCGGGGCATCGTTGATGGCTGTCGCTTCTTCATCCATTTCCTTCACGCGACCTAACCCGAGTAGCGCAGCGGCCAAATACGCCCGTGTCCAGGCATAATCCTTTAGCTGAAGCGCCTCTCGTGCAGCTTCAGCAGCCTCCTGATACCGCTCTAACTTAACCAATGCCATGACCGTATTGTTCAGCGGCCACCAGGTCCCTGGCATCGCTTTCAGCGCACGCTGCGAAGCCTCCAATTGTAACTCGGGATGCTTCCAGCCGTACGTTCGGCTTAGCTCCATATTGAGCAACCACACATCTACCGGCTTCGTGGCGACGGTGAGCCCGCGCTCCAACATCCTGATGCCCTCGTCATCCGCCTTCACCACAGTGGACAAGACCCAATAGGCCAGTGGAAGTTCCTGACGGTGCTCAATCGATCTCCGAGCCCATTGCTCGGCTTGTTGCCGCTCGCCAAGCTCACGATGGATGCTCGCTCGGGTTTGGTCAAGCTCGGCCAAATTCGGATCTAGCTTTTCCGCTCGATCGACTAAATCCCAAAGCTCCCGCACCATCTGGGGTCTCCTGGAATCTTCGCGAGAGAGATTGCCGACCAACTCTGAAGTCGATGATGCAAGCTTCAGATACGCGAGCGCATACGCCTGATCGACCAGGACGGCCGTTTCAAAACACTGTATGGCCATAACCTTAAGTACAGGGTCTCGCTTGACCGTAAACATATCCTCAAACGTCTGGCCTTGCTCGACGAGCGCGGCACGACTCAGGGCCGACTGACTATTGGTGGTCAGACAGGGATTTTTCTGCTCGCGTGAGGTTTCTATCGCGTGGGAGGAGAGTTCTTCAAAGAGTGTGCGCGGTTCAGCCGCCCACCCTCCTGGATCATGAATTGCAAGCTGAAAACTGAGGACCAAGAAGACGATTTCGCAGTATGTCACGATGGATCCGCGACGCATGCGGGCTACTCTTCCATCGTGGAGATATCCCCTATCGGCGAACCCTGATCTCCCCCGCAAAACTGCGTTTTGCGGGACTTCTTTTGCCCACCTCCGCACGTTTGGCTTCGCCAAACGAAGCCGCGGGGGTACCCGGGCTTGGTCGCAGGACCCGCCGCGTACGCTCAATCTCAATCGCCGCGTAGCCGATCTCGGGCAGCGCCCGTTTCTTCACGCGCACCCGCACACGCGCGACCCCGCACTCATCGAGCACAAGCGAGGCGATCGACTCCGCCAGCGTCTCGACTAACCGGAAGGGGCGACTCTGCGCCAGCTGCTTCACCGACGCAACGAGCCGGGCGTAGTCGACCGCCTCACGGACGTCATCCCGCCGGGCCGCCCGGGCCGCGTCGATCGCCAGCTCCAGATCAATCCAGATGGCCTGCGGCTTTTCCTGCTCCCAGTCGTCGACCCCGAGCCGGCACTGGACCGCGAGATCGCTGATCACCAGCCGGTCGGCCATCCGCTACGGCAACTGGAACGTCGCCTGGGTGGAGGCATCTGTGCGGTCGTCATTCCTACCCAACGCTTCGCTCAGCGCCACGCCCTGCCCTTTGATTGCGATCATCGCCCACTGGTCACGGTAGCAATATTGGCGGATTTGGGTGCTGCCAAGCGATTCGAGTAATTGCAACGCTGGCTGAACGAAGGGATTCTCGAACTGGTTGAGCAGCGAACAGGAATCGAAGTTGTTGAGCCCGGCCTCATCGCCCACCGCCATGAGCAGCAGCGTGCCGTCAGGCAGCCCATTGAGGTAGTTGATCAGCTGGCTTAGCTGGTTGATGTTCGGATCAGGCACGCCGTGCCGGCTGCCCCAGGTGTCGAAGCGCTGGATCGGATCGCGCAGCCGCCCGCTCGCCAGGTCGATGGCGGCGACGTTGAATCCCCGGCCGCCGTCGATGCTCGCACCCACCCCTTCATACATGAGGGCGCCATTTTCCCACAGCCGCGCCAGCACGGGATAGTGCGAGATCGCGCGGTAGGTGACCGACTGGGCCGGGGCCGGCGGTTGATAGCCGACGCCGAAGCGCGTGGTGAGCGCACCGTACAGCTGGCGAACCATCCGGTCGATCGTCACGACACCCCACCAGTCTTCGCTCGCCGTGCCATCGGGGAAGGCCGGCGGGTTCCACCCGCCGATGTCCTGTACGCCAGCCGTCCCGGCTTTCCACCACTCGTCGTTCCATTCGAACACCGTCCCGCCCAGCGTGGCATTGCCGGGGCTATTCGCTGAGAGGTTGCGGGCTAGCTCATCCCAGAGCTGGCCCACCCACTGGGCATGGGTGGCCTGATCTTCGGCCTGCGTCGTACTGTTGTAGGCGTCGATGCCGTACTCGCCGAGGAACATCGGCTTGCCGCTCTCAAACAGCCACTGGTCGAAGAACCGGCTCAAGCCCGGCCCGCGGTACTCGTTGAAGCTCCAGACATCGATGCTGGGACAGGTCTGCGTCACGTACTGCTCCCAGCTGTTCGGTTTGTTCACGATCGTGCCGTAGCTTGAAACCACCGGATGTCCCGTGTCGCGCTGCTTCACCGATTGTGCGGCCGACTCGACCGCCTGGGCCGCGCTGTCGACCGTCGGAAACTGCGAGGTTTTCCAGAATCGGTTGATGTTCCACTCGCTACCGAGCGACCACATCAGCACGGCCGGATGGGTCTTGTAGTAGTCCACCACGAGCTGGATGCGCTCGACGGTATTGTTGCCGTTATCCACCGTCATGATCACCATGATCCCATTCCGATAGCACTCATCCAGAATCAGCCGGCCGTCTACCAGGGGATTGCCGGTCGCCGGATCCACGTCGCCGGGAAGGCCCGGATCCATGAACAGGCGCACCGTGTTGACGTTCATAGCCTTGAGCAAGGGAATGTCCGTCTGATACCACTTGCCGAATTCTGGCCTGCGCTTTTGGACATTCTGGATATCCGCGATTGACGTATTGGTGTTCCGGCTTGCCGGCGACCAGGTGACTCCACGGATCGTGTAGGCTACCGCGGGAGCCAACGTGCCGTCCGGGTTGCGCCGCTGCAGCAGCAGTTGCCGCCCGTTGATCGTGATGACGCTGGGCTGGGCCGGCACCTGCTCCGCTGCCGCCGTCGTAAACGAGGTCGTGCTGGCGGCGCTGGGGCTGCCGTTGGCATCGGTGCACGTCACGCTGACGTGATAGGTCGTTGAGCCGCTGAGATTCGAGAGCGTCGTTGAGTGGGTCGTTCCCGACGGCGTCGTCGCGCATTGGGTCGAAGGCGGTGCGCTGGTCCCGCACCGGACGATACAGGAAGCTGCCTCGTTGGTGGTCCAGTTGAGCGTGGCGCCCGTCGCGGTGATGCCCGTCACCCCGATCGCGCTGACCGTCGGGGGCTTGTCCACCCTGATGCCGTCGGAACAGCCCACCGCCGACCACAATCCCGCGCCGTTCTTCGCCTTGACGGCGAAATAGTACGTCGAGCCGTTGAACAGGCCGGTGATGCGCTCCTTGCCGATGCCGATGCTGAAGTTCGTGTGCGTCACCGAGGTTGCGGTGCCGGTGGACGTCCAATCGATGACGAGCACTCCGGCGCAGCTGCCGCGGCGGATCTGATACTGGTACTCCGCGATGCCCGATTCCGGATCGGCGCTGGCCCAGGCGGCATGGAGCTGGGTGGAGGAGGTCGTGTACTGGCCGTCGTCGATCACGACGGGGGTGGTCGGAGCCGTTGTGTCACCTGGGACACCCTGGACCATGACCAACACGCCCGCGCCGGTGCCATTGCCTTGCGCATCCAAGACCGTCACGGTGAGCTGGGAGTACGCACCCGGCGTGAGGTGCTGGGGCAGCACCGCGAATGTCCACACGCCGGTGGCTGGCGTGTAGGACGCCTGGCCGTCCGAGACGGGGAAGGTGTCCGTGGCATAGTCGTAGACGGTGATGCGCACCAGGGCGACCCCGACATTGTCAGACGCCGTGCCCTGGAACGTGAAGCCGGCAGCCGGAACAGTTCCCCCATCGACCGGGTACGTGATAGTCACCGTGGGTGGCGTGGTGTCGGCGGCCAGTGCTTCAGGAGACCAGTGCAGCAGACTAACAAGCCCAACAACCACCAGGCCGTTCCAGGAAATCGGGAATCTCTTCATGTCTTAGGGAACCTGCAGCGTCACCTGGGCGGCAGCCTCAACGCCTTTGCCGAGTTGCTCGCTGCGGGCGACCCCCTCGCCCTTGACGGTGATCATCGCCCAGGAGTCCCAGAAGCAGTGGTTACGGATCTGCGTGCTGCCGAGCGCCTCGAGCGTTTGGATAGCGTTTGTGACCCACGCGTAGGGAAACCGCGTACAGGACTGGTCAAAGTTCAACCCAGCCTCATCGGCGACGGCGATCATCAGCATGCGCCCGTTCGGGACGCTGTTCAGAAAGTTGACCATGTCCGTCATCGCGGTACCCGTGCCTCTTGTGTACCACGTGTCGTACTTCCGGACGGGCTCGAGCAGTTGACCGGTCGCCGGGTCGATCACGGCGACGTTGAATCCCCGGCCGAGGTTCAGCGCGCAGCCGACGCCGCAGAAGAAGGAGATGCTGCCCCGGAAGAATCTGGCGTAGCCGCCGCAGCCACCTTTCGATGTGGCCTTGTACACAAGCGGCCAGGCCGGTCGCGCCGCGTTAGGGTCGAAGAGGCTCTGGAGTGCGCTGTATATCTGGCGAGGCTGCCGGTCGATGTTCACGATGCCGAAGTACTCCTCATTGCCCATGCCGTCTGGAAATGCCGCAGACTGCCAGCCTCCCTTATCCTGGGTATCCCAGTTGCCGACTTTCCACCACTCGTCGTTCCATTCAAAGAGCGTCCCGCCCAGCACCTGCAGGGCGGGATCGCTGGCCGACAGGTGCCGGATCACATCGTGCCACAGGCTCTGGTTCCACTGGACCTGGGCGGGCTCATCCACAACCCCATCAGGCGGGTTGAAGACCGTTGTCCGCAGTGCATCGGTTCCGAACTCACCGATGAACATCGGCTTGCCGCTGATCGACGCCCACTGCGAAAACACCGAGTTCTGCTTGCAGGCCGTGGCGAAGTTGTCGCCACGATAGATGTTGAGGCTCCAGACATCCGCACTCGTGCAGACGTTGTTGACGTAGTTGGAAGTGTCGGCCAGCTGCCGGCCGCTGATGCCGCCCACGATGTCGATCTCCCCGTAGCTGGAGACAACCGGATGGTTCGCATCCAGTGACTTCACAAGCGCCGCCGCTGTCTGAGTACGCTGCGCGGCGTTCAAGATCGACGAAGCCACCCCATAGTAGTAGTTGATGTTCCATTCGTTACCCAGTGACCAGCCGAGGATGGCCGGATGGTTCTTGTAGCGGTTCACCACCTGTTGGGCGCGGGTCGTGTTGTTGATGGCGTCATCGACCGTCATGACGACCATGATCCCGTTGCGGTAGAACTCATCCAGGATCTGCATCCCGTCAACGGTGATCCCAGTATCCCCCAGGATCCCGAAGTCGATGAACGTCCGGATGGTATTCACGTTCATTGCCTTCATCAGTGGGATGTCCGTGAGATACCACCTGCCAAACTCTGGCCGCCGGACGGTGGCGTTGTTTGAACATGCCGGGCAGGTGGCCGTATCCTTGCTGGCCGGCGACCAGGTGACTCCACGGATCGTGTAGGCTACCGCGGGAGCCAACGTGCCGTCCGGGTTGCGCCGCTGTAGCAGCAGCTGACGGCCGCTCGGCATGACGAGGCTGGGCTGGCTTGGCACCGGCGTCTGGGCTGTAGCGAACGAAGTCGTCGCTGCCGCGTTCGCGTTGCCGGCCGCATCGGTGCAGATAACCTCGACCTGGTAGGTTGTGTCCGTGGCCAGATTCGCCAGCGTCGTGGCATGGTCGGTTCCGGAGGGCGTCGTCGCACACTGCGTGGCGGGCGGTGCATTGGTCCCACACCGCACGGCGCAGGAAGCCGCCTCATTGGTGGTCCAGTTCAGCGCGGCGCTGGTGGCGGTGATGTTCGTCACCCCGATGGCGCTGACTGTCGGCGGCTGGTAATCCACGGTGATCCCATCCGAAGCGCCCTCGGCTGACCACAGGCCGGCTCCGTTCTTGGCCCGGACTTCGAAGTAGTAGGTCGCGCCGTTGACGAGCCCGCTGACCCGCATTTTGCCCACCGCCGAGGCAAGGTCCATGCGTGTCGCCTCGGTGGCGGTCCCCGCCGAGGTCCAGTCGAGGATAACCACGCGCGAGCCGCCCACGTAGCTCTGGAGGATCTGGTACTCATATTCCACAACGCCCGTTTCCGGGTCGCTCGCTATCCAGCGGGCGTGGAGCGTCGTCGAGGAACTCGTGTAGGCGCCGTCATCCGTCACGACCGGGGTGGTCGGCGGGGAGCTGTCACCACCCGGCACGAAGACCTGGACCGAACCCCAGCCCGTAGTCGTCCGGTTGAAGCCGCTGTCCCGCGCAGTCGTCTCCAGCGCGAGGAGGTGCCCGCCCACGAGTCCGGTGCCGACCCAGAGCCGCCAGATGCTTGTTGTGGAATCATAGGCGGCGGCTGCGTTGCTCAGGAGGGAGACGCCTGCGGTCTGATCGAACACGATCACGGTGACGCTCGTGATCGTCCGATCGCTGGTTGCGGTTCCCTCGAGCCAAAATCCTGTCGTTGGGACGGTGGCACCCGGTGTGGGGCTCGTCAGCGTCAGCGTGATCGCCGCCTCGGCGGAGCCGGTCGGTCCCAGCAGCCCTAGCAGCACGCACAAGCCGGCCGCCGCCCAACGGGCCAGCACGCGTGCCGGCGTTCTCCACAATGGATTCATCGTAGGCTTTCGCATGACAAGATCAGTCTACCCCGCACCGACATTGTTGTCAACGTACATTTGTATATTTAGCAAAATATAAATACAGTGCAGGAAAGTTCTTCTTCCATCGTTGAGATGTCCCCACGCCATGATCCTACGGTTCGCGGCACTTCCTTCGCCCAGCCCACCAAAGGTGCCTCCATCGTCAACGCAACTCCGGCATTGTCCTCTTAATCGCTACTGACCACCGGCTTTCCGGATCAAGCTCCAGGCATTTCCTGAAATATTCCATCGCCCGCTCCTTCTGGCCTGATAATCGCAGCACCCGGCCCGCTTGATAGTAGCCTGAAGGGGATCTTGGATCGGCCTTGATCTCTTGCTCGGCATACTGCAGCGCCTTCTGATAGGCGCCCTCGAACTTCTCCGCAATAAGCGAGAGGTAGTCGTAGCTTTTCGCAGCCGTCGCGGGGGCCAGTGCGACTACGCGTTCGAAATAAACACGCGCCTCCTCCAGCTTATTCTCATTGTAGGAACTCAAACCCAGCCGAAAGTCGAGCTGACCCTTAGCTATCGATAAGTTGTACTGAGACACCGGAAGCCCCAATTCGACCGCTCGTGTTAATACCTCGATGGCTTTCTCGTATTCTCCTAAGTCTATATAGAGTGTCCCGAGATCGTTATAGAGCCATGGGGACTTCCCTTGCAAAGCCAGGCCACGATTGAAGACTTCGATGGCTTTCTGGGAGTTTCCTAACGCCTTATAGCAATGAGCTAGTCGCGATAAGACCCCAACTTGAAGCTTGGGTGATGCGGGACGGGTGAGGGCGCGCTCATACTGAGCCGCGGCTTCACTCACCTTATCCTCATAAGCAAGGACCTGCCCTAGGACAAGCTGACATCGGGCGCTATTCGGATCCAAGCGCAACGCCTCATTCACCGCAGCCTTCGCTTCAGAAAGCTGCTTCAGTGGGGCGTAAATACTTGCCAAAGCGGCATGAACGTCGGCTACATCAGGACCCAGCCGTTTCGCCTCAAGGGCCAAGGGCAACGCCTTCTCCCGCAACAACGTTTCATCAAAGGTATTTCCGTAGCGATGGGCTACCTCGCGATACATCCTACTGATTCCTAATGGACCATATGGGGAATCCGGGTCTTGTTGAATGATTTTTTGGAAATACGTTTCAGCCTCCGTCAGGACTTCGCGTTCGCCTTGATAGCCGTCCAGTAGATCGGCGCCCTTCTCATACAACGCCCGAAGATCCTCTTGAGGCTCTGCAAATGAGGAGGAAGTGCCAACACCCTGGAGACAAAGAACCAATAACGTCGCACTGAACAATCCACATCTCATTGATGGTTCCTCACCACGAAACGATGCCTTCATTCTTCCATGGTGGAAATATCACCTACCGGCAATCCTTGGTCCCAGGCGCGCAGGACGCGGCGCATGATCTTGCCGGAGCGGGTCTTGGGGACTTTCTCGACGAAGGCGATCTCGCGCGGGGCGGCGTGGGCAGCCAGGTTGGTCTTCACAAAGTCGGCGATCTCTTTCTTCAACTGATCGGAGGGCTGAAAACCCTTGCGTAGGGCAACGAAGGCCTTGATGATTTGGCCGCGGATTTCATCGGGCTTGCCGATGACGCCGGCCTCAGCCACCGCGGGATGGGCGACCAGGGCGCTTTCAACCTCAAAAGGCCCCACCCGCTCTCCCGCCGTCTTGATCACGTCATCGACTCGCCCTTGATACCAGATGTAGCCCTGCTCATCCCGATAGGCGCTGTCGCCGCTGACGTACCAGCCGGGGATGCGGAAATACTCCTGGTACTTGGCCGGGTTCTTCCAGATTTCCTTCATCATGGACGGCCAGCCGGGCTTGACGACCAGGCTGCCCAACTGTCCCGGCGGCAGCTCCCTGCCCTGATCGTCCACGACCGTCGCGTAGGTGCCTGGGAACGGCTTTCCCGTGCAGCCAATCGGAAAGTCCTTGCTGCGATAGTTACAGATGAGCTGCATGCCGGTCTCGGTCATCCACCATGTCTCATGGGGGGCGAGGCCGGTGATCTTCTTGATCCACTTGAGCGCCTCGGGATTGAGCGGCTCGCCGACGCTGCAGATGTGCCGCAGGCTCTTCAGGTCGTACTTCTTGGGAATCGCTTCGCCGGCCGACATGAGCATCCGGTAGGCGGTCGGCGCGCTGTACCACATCGTCACCTTGTAGCGCTGGATCGTCTCATACCAGCGGTCCGGATCGAACCGCCCCCCGATGACAACACTCGTAATGCCCAGCGTCCACGGTCCGTAGATCCCATAGGAGGTTCCCGTCACCCACCCTGGGTCAGCTGTGCACCAATATATCTCGTCGTCGCGCAGATCGAGCGCCCACTTCGCCGTCTGATAGTGGCCGACCATCGCGTACTGGCGATGCAGGGCCCCTTTGGACTTGCCCGTCGAGCCGGAGGTGTAGTGGATGATGAGCCCGTCATCGACGGTAAGCCATTCCGGCTCCACCCAGTCAGGCGCCTGCGCCATCGCCTGCTCGTAAGATGACTCCTTGACTAAACCTTGCGCCCCCGCCTTCGCTACGCTGGCTTTCTGTCCTGTAGCTTCGGCGGGCTGCCCTACCAGCAAAAGATGTTTGAGGGCGGGCAGCTGCGCAAGCGGGATGCGCGGCTTGAGCGCCGGCGTCGTCACGCAGGCCACCGCCTCGCTGTCACCCAGCCGGTCCTGCACTGCTTGCTCCATGAAGGCCTCGAAGAGGGGGACCGGGATGGCGCCGAGGCGGTTGATGCCAAGGATGGCGATGTAAAGCTCAGGCGTCCGAGGGAGAAACGTGCCGACGCGATCGCCCTTCTTCACGCCGAGCTGCTTCAGGACATGGGCGAAGCGGCTGGTCTGGGCCTTGAGGTCGCTGAAGGTGTAGCGCTCATCGCGGCCGGCGTAGTCGGTGTAGTGGAGGGCGACCTTCTGAGCGCGGGAGGAGGCGGCGTGGCGGTCGATCGCCTCATGGACGATGTTGACCTTGCCGGTCTTGGACCAGTCGAACTCCCGCTCGACGTCCTTCCAATTGAAGGTCTTGTAGACGGCGTCGTAATCCTTGAGGTTGGCATCGATCGTCTTGGGCTTGCGCTGCCACTCGATGGGGGCGGCTTCTTGGGAGGCGGTGGAGGGGGGCGAACCGAATGGCTGGGATGTCATGCGAAACCTCCTTCGTATTAGTCGGCGAAGAGGTACGTGCGGCGCTGAAGCGGCGCGGGCCGGTTGGCCATCACCAGCGCCCAGGCGCCGAGCACCAGCACCGCAGCGCTCAGCATCCAGCGGACCATGACGCCCTGCTCCTCGACCATCACCCAGATCCCGGCGGCGAGGACGTTGAGCAGCGCCATCGGCAGCAGGAACTTCCACGCCAGCCCCATGAGCTGGTCGGCGCGCAGGCGCGGGAACGTGCCGCGAAACCACACGAGGACGAACACGAGCGCGTAGGTCTTGGCCAGAAACCACGCCCATGAGGGAATCGGCTGCGCGCCCCACATCACACCGGCCGCGAGCATGGTCAGCGCCCCGAGGCCACGAACCGGCAGCGGCAGCCGCGAGCCGGTGGCGACGATGACCGCGAGCAGCAGGGCCAGCGTCCAGAACGGGATTGCGGGCCCCTGCCAGCCGCCGAGGAAGAACGTGACGGTAAATGCGCAGATCGCGAACGACTCCAGGAACTCCGCCATGTACCACAGCGCGAACTTCATGCCGCTGTATTCGGTGTGGAAACCGCCCACGAGCTCCGATTCCGCTTCCGGCATGTCGAAGGGGGTGCGGTTGACTTCGGCCACGCCGCTGAGGAAAAAGATAAGCGCGCCCACCAATCCCCACGGGGTGAAGACGAACCACTGATCGGCCTGCGCCTCGACCAGGCTGACGGTCGAGAGCGTGCCGGATACCATGATGACCGCGACGACCGACAGCACCCCCGGCACCTCATAGGAGATGATCTGGGCCACGGCCCGCATCGCGCCCAGCGCCGAGAACTTGCTGCGCGAGGCCCAGCCGCCCATGAAGATCGCGTAGGAGCCGACGGAGGAGACGGCGAAGAAGTAGAGCAACCCGATGTTCAGGTCGGCCGCGACCATATTGCGCCCGAACGGGAGCACGGCGAACAACAGGATCGCCGGCACCACCGACACAATCGGAGCCAAGAGATGCAGGAGGCCGTCGGCGCCGCGCGGCACAATGTCCTCCTTGATGAGCATCTTGAGGCCGTCAGCCAGCGGCTGGGCGAGTCCATAGACCCCGACGCGGGTCGGGCCGAAGCGGTTCTGCATGCGGGCGATGATCTTGCGCTCGATCCAGGTGAGGTACATCATGATCGCCGGGGCGATGAGCGCGATCACCCCGATGGTCAGGAGGATGGAGACCAGCGCCACCGCCCAGCCGGGCAGCCACTGGGCCGCCAGCGAGAGCAGCGCGGCCTTGGCGTTCACGAAGAGCTGATCGATGGAGCTCATGCGGGGGGCGGCTCAGCCGGCTTCGGAGCGGCTTTGGCAGCCTTGGCAGCGAGGCGCGCGTCGACTTCGGCGGCCTCGGTCGGCTTGATCTGCTGGAAATATTCGTTCGACTTCAAGAGCCGCTTCTGATTGAAGATCAGCTTGCTGAAGCGCTCCTGGGCAGAGAGCTCATACTCGTTGTCCATCTCGATCGCATCGAACGGGCAGACGTCCACGCAAATGCGGCAGGACATGCAGATGGACATGTCGATGTCGAATTTCACCGGATAGGTGCGGCCGTACGCTTTCAGCGGGCGGCCCTGCTCGTCCTTCGCCGGCCCCACGATGTGGATGCACTGTGGAGGGCACTCCACCTCACAGATCTTGCAGGAGACGCAGCGCAAATTCTCCGGCGTGCCGTCATAGACGAGGAACGGAAAGACGCGGAAGCGCTCGTGGTGCTGCTGCTTGACGTCCGGGTACTCCACCGTCACGAGGCCGTTGGCGGCGGGAATGCGCAACAGGCGCAAGAGGCCCCGGCCCCAAGGGTAGGTCTCCAGGAACGTCTTGAAGGTGACGCCCAGACCTTGGAGGACTCCCCCGCCGATAATCATCGGTCGACTTCCCCGAGCACGATGTCGATGGAGCCCAGGATGATGATCGTGTCCGCCACCTTCCGGCCGAGGCACATATCCTCGAGGATGGTCAGGTTGACGAAGCTCGGCGCGCGCACATGGTAGCGGTAGGGCTGCGGCGAGCCGTCGCTCACGAGGAAAAAGCCCAGTTCGCCCTTGGGCGCTTCAATCCGCCCGTAGGCCTCGCCCTTCGGCGGGCGGAACGTCCGCGGCGCCTTGCCCATCGCCATCCCCTTCGGGCTGATCGCCGGCCCTCCGGGAATCTCTTTCAGCGCCTGTTGAAGAATCTTGAGGCTCTCGCGCATCTCCAGGATGCGGACGTAGTATCGATCGTAGACGTCGCCCACGGTACCGAGCGGCACCTTGAACTCGAAGCGCGGGTAGATCGAGTAGCCGTCCACTTTGCGGATGTCGTAGTTCACACCGCTGGCGCGCAGCAAGGGCCCCGTGACGCTCGCGTTGACGGCCAGCTCCTTCTTCAGGATCCCGACGCCCTGGGTGCGCTGGCGGACGATCTCATTGGCCGTCAGCAGCTTCTCGAACTCGTCGAGAAACCGCGGGTAGGCGCCGACGAGCGCGCGGCAGCGGTCCAGCCACTGTTCCGGCACGTCTTCCCTCACGCCCCCAGGACGCACGTAGTTGCACATCATCCGCGAGCCGGAGGCCGCCTCGAAGAGGTCGAGGATCTTCTCCCGCTCGCGGAAGGCGTAGAGCAGCGGCGTCCCGAAGGCCCCCATGTCGTTGAGGAGAAAGCCCGTCACCGCGGTGTGGTTCACCAGGCGTGTCAGCTCGGCCATGATGACACGCAGATACTCGCCGCGCTCGGACGCCTGGATGCCGCCCAGCTTCTCAATGGCGATCGCCAGGCCCAGGTTGTTCGACATCGCCGAGAAGTAGTCGAGCCGGTCGGTGAACGGGAAGCTGGCGATGTAGGTGATGTGCTCGCCGATCTGCTCGTGGTTGCGGTGGAGGTAGCCCATGACCGGCTTGAGCTTGACGATGGTCTCGCCGTCCAGGACGGCGTTCATCCGGAAGACTCCGTGGGTCGACGGATGCTGCGGCCCCAAGCTGACTTCCAGTAGCTGCGGTTCGGTCGTCATGGCGGTCGTCATGAGTGGTGTGGCGCGTCCTGGTCTTCAACGACATAATCCTTCCGCATCGGGTGGCCCTCGAAGCCCTCCCACATGAGGATGCGGCGCAGATCCGGATGGCCCTCAAACGTCACCCCGAAGAGGTCGTAGACCTCGCGCTCCTGAAACTCCGCGCCACGCCAGATGGGCGTCACCGACGCCACGACCGGCGTGGCCCGCGGCAGCTTCACCTTCAGCGCAATGGGGCCGTGCTTATGGTGCATCGAGCAGAGGTGGTAGACCACTTCAATGCGCTCAGGGGGGTAGTCGACCGCGGTCAGGTTGGCCACGTAGTCCATCCCGAAGCGCTCCGTCTCTTTGAGGCAGCGGCAGACGGCGGTCACATCCTTGGCCTCAACGAGGAATGAGCCGCCTTCCATAGTCAGCGACACGCCGGGAAGCAGTTCCTGGAGCGCTGCCTTGAGTTCTTCAAGCGTAGGGAGCATTACGAAGCGGTGGGCGGTTGAAAGACGCCCGGGGTGTAGCGCGGCTCAAGGCCGGCTGTTCCGAACTCGGGAATGGGATACTCACCCTGCTTTTTGTCCATGGCCTGCCCGAACGACTGGCCCTTGATCCGCTGCTGCAGCTGCATCAGCCCCTCGAGCAGCGCCTGCGGGGTTGGGGGACAACCAGGAATGTAGACGTCAACCGGGATGTAGCGGTCGATGCCCTTGAGGACGTTGTAGCCTGTATGGAAGGGGCCTCCGGAGGTGGCACAGGCGCCCATCGAAATCACGTACTTGGGCTCGGCCATCTGGTTGTAGAGCCGCACCACCTGGGGCGCCATCTTCTTGGTGACCGTGCCGGCGACAATCATCAGATCCGCCTGGCGCGGGCTGGCGCGGAAGATCTCGGAGCCGAAGCGCGCGATGTCGTAGCGCGAGGCGGCGGTGGCGATCATCTCGATCGCGCAGCAGGCGAGGCCGAACTGCAGCGGCCAGATGGAGTTGCGCCGGCCCCAGTTGACGAGCTGGTCCCACGTTGTGAGGTAGATGCCTTCTGTCTGCAGCTCGCTCTTCAAGCCTTCGTCAACCATCGGAAAACCGGTACCAGGAAAACCGGTACCAGGTCCCTCCTCCTTATTCCCACTCCAGGACGCCTTTCTTCCAGGCGTAGACGAGGCCGACGGCCACGATCGCGATGAACAGGATCATCTCCAGGAACGCAACCGGCCCCAGCCCTTTCCAGACGAGCGCCCACGGATACATGAACACCACCTCGACGTCGAAGATGACGAAGAGCAGCGCATAGACGTAGTACTGCGCCCGGTACTGCACCCAGGAGTCGCCGGTCGACTGGACGCCGCACTCGTAGGGATCCTGCTTCGACGCGCCGGGCTTCTTCGGCGCCAGGAACTTCGCCAGGATGAGTGGCGCGACACCCAGCACGACCGCCGCAGCGGCGAGCAGCCCGATGAACAGGTACTGTTGGAAGTAGGCGTCGGTCATCGAGGGCCAAGTGAATGATTATAGCGCAGCGACGGCGGCTGCGCCAGGGAGCAGATCACCGCACTGCTCCGGATGGAACAGGCCGGCCAAGAGCTCGATCCCGTCGATCAGGCGGGGCCCTGAGCGGTTGAAATAGGACGGACCGTCCACCAGGTAGACCCGGCCGTCGCGAACGGCGGGCAGCGCCTGCCACCAGGATTGGCTCGTGAGGATCGACAGCTCCCTGCGCGTCCGCTCAATCGGGAACCCGCATGGCATGAGGACGAGGATCTGCGGGGCGGCGGCTACGACCTCCTCCCACGTGACGTATCGCGAGGGCGCGCCGGCGCGGCCAAGCACATCCCGTCCGCCGGCGCGCGCCACTTGCTCAGGCACCCAATGGCCCGAGGCCATCGGCGGATCAAGCCACTCCAGGCAGAAGACGGCGGGCGACGGCGCATCGGCCGGGATGCGGGCGCGCACCCGTTCCATCCGCTCGAGCAGCCCCCGCACGAGCCCTCCGGCCTCGGCGTTGCGATTGGTCGCATGGCCGATCGTCCGGATGTCCTGAAACAGGCCTTCCAGCGAATGGGGATGCACGGTGACGACGCGAGGCGGCGGATTGAGCGCCCGCAAGGCGCTCAGCGCGGCGGAGGCGTCGAGGGCACAGACATCACAGAGCGACTGGGTGATCACGAGGTCCGGCCGAGCCCGGCGCAGCGCCTCAATGTCCACTTCATAGAGGCTGCGATGCGCCGTGAGCGCCGCGCGGACCGCGCGATCGATATCCCCGCTGGACATCCGATCCTGATCGATAGCGGTGCGGACCAGGCATGGCTTGGAGCGCGCTTGCGCGGGATAGTCGCATTCGTGCGACACGCCGACGATGGCTTCGCCGAGCCCGAGGGCGTAGAGGATCTCCGTCGCGCTGGGCAGGAGCGAGCAGATACGCATGGCTGTGCCCGCGTGGTTCAGCGCCGGCTTGAAGAGGCCAGCGCCTCCTCGACGGCGCTGAGCAGCTGCACGGCCGAGCGCGATAGCTCGCCGCGCAGATGGATGCGTAGGATGCGGCGGCTGCGCTGGCGCATCGCCTGGAAGTCGCCCAGCGCCTGCGCCTGCTTGAGGACGCTGAACGTAAACGGCTCGCCCGGAATCGACAGATCCGTCGGATCGTCCCCCGTCAGCAAGAGAAACAAGCCGGTGTCCGGCCCTCCCTTGAAGAGCTGGCCGGTCGAGTGGAGGTAGCGCGGCCCGAACCCGAGCATGGTGGCGTTGGGCAGACCGCGCGCGAGGGCGTTGCGGATGGCGCTGACCGCATCATCCAGCGCCAAGGTGCGCGGCAGAAATGACAGGACGCTCAGATAGTCGGACGGATGGGCCTGCCGGAGCAACCCGGCGAGACACGGACCGAGCGCATTTGCCCCGCCGCCTGACACCCCCCCATAGACGGCCAGATCGCCGTCCACGAACAGCGCCGGCTCCTCGGGCAGCCGGCGGTCTTTGGCGTAGGCGGCGATGAGCGCCTTGGTGCGGTCCTTGCTCTCGGTGACGTTGGGCTCATCGAACGGGTTGACGCCCAGCATCCATCCCGCGATTGCCGTCGCCACCGACCACTTCGCGACCTCGCCGCCCAGATCGTAGGCGTCCTGCCAGTGGATCCGGATGACGGGCTGCCCCGCTGATGCCAGCGCCGCCGTCAATCGGTCGATTGACGGATCGCGCTGACCCGCCGGCTGCAACTCCACGAAGAGGCGGTCGGCGCCGTATGCGGACGGCTCGCGCAGCGGCTCGCCGACGATCGGCACGATCCCCCGCCCCTGCTTGCCGAGATTCTCCGCAATCAGCTGTTCCACCCAGGTACCGAAGCTGGACAACGACGGCGCGCACAGCACCGTCAGCTTGTCCCGTCCTGCAGCGGCGAACGCGCCAAGCGCCGCGCCGAGCTCTGCGGCGGGGTTGTCCTGTGCCGGCACATCGGCCCCGCAGCGCTCGTACATCGCCAGCGCCCGCGCGAGCAGCTCCTGCACATCGACGCCTAAGAGCGATGCGGGCACCAGCCCGAAATACGTCAGGGCCGAGAACCGTCCGCCGACGTCGCCGCCGCTGGTTGGGCCGTGCGTAAAGCACCGGCGCACCTTCCACGCCTTCGCCTGCTCCGCGAGAGGCGTCCCTTCATCGGTGATGACAACACAGTGCGCGCCGGCTTGCCCGCCAGCCTTGCCGAACAAGTCATAGAAATAGCGCGACAGGGCGGAGACCTCGCTGGTCGTGCCCGACTTGCTGGAAATAATCGCCAGCAGCTGCGTGATGGGAGCGTGGTCCTGCGCGCGGCGGATGGCGGTCGGGTCGGTCGTGTCCAGCACGGCCAGATCCGGGTGGCCGGCTGCGGCGCCGAAGATCTGGCGGCAGACCTCGGAGAACAGCCCGCTGCCGCCCATGCCCAGCAGCAGCACGTGGGTGAAGCCAGCGTCACGAATCTCCTGCGCGAAAGCCCGCAGCGGCTGCGTCTGCTGCGCCATCACGCCGGCGATCGACAGCCACCCGAGGCGGTTACGGATGGCATCCTGTGCTGCGGCATCCGCGGTCCACAGGCTCGCGTCACGATCCCAGATTCGCGCGAGCACTCGCTGGCGCTGCAACCGGTCGAGCGCCCCGTCAACGTGTCGAGCGTGAGGACCGAACGAGACGGTCTGCGTCATCGCCGGGCCAGCGGAGAGGAGCGGGTCACGCGCAGCTCATCGAAGTAGGCCAGCGCCTGCCCCTTGGTGTTGTCCGTATCGGTCATGAGGCCGATAGCGACCACGTGCGGGGCCTCCTCCCCGAAGCAGAGCCGGTAGTCCTCCTCGAGGTTGCGCGCGAAGCGCCGCCATCGAAACAGCGTCTGCGGCCCGCCGTCCACGACGATGATCTTCGACGTGGAGGAGTAGGCGCTGCTGAGCACGGTGCCGACGGGCAAGGACGCCGACCACACGTAGTCGATGCTGCGCTTCTGCCAGGGCAGGCCCCCGGTCTCAAAATAGACATAGACCCGCGCGGCGGCATCGGATCCGTCCTTGCGCTCGAGGCGCTCCCCCTCGACCGGCTGCTCCACCCGCCATTCCCAAGAGAGCCACTCATAGGTATCCGGGTCGAAGTCGACGGCGCTTAACAGGATGGAGGCACCCCCCTCGCTGCGGGCTTTGAGGCAGGAGCGATCCTCGAGGACGGCGGCCTGGTACTGCGTCCGGCCGTGCACTTCGACCTCGCGCCAGCGCGCGGCGTCAAGCTGCTCAAAGGGCTCGGTCCAGAAGACGTCCGCCTGGGGGGATGGGATCAACGGCGGCATCACAGGAATGGTCACGCGCTGCGTGGAGCACCCGGAGCTTCCGGCCAGCAGACCCACCGCCACCAACTACTGGACCGGCGAGCTCGCCGCCACGAGCGACTGACCTGGAAGGCTACTTGATGGTTTCGGCGGCGTGAGCGTCCCCGCCGCCGCCGGAGAGGTCGGCGTACGCGGTGAGCTTGTTCCACGTCTGCTTGCCGACCACGCCGTCATCCGCCAATCCGTGCACGCGCTGGAACTCCTTGATCGCAGAGCGGGTCTGCGGGCCCAGCTTGCCGTCGACGGACCCCTGATAGAACCCGGCATTCTTCAACGCGTGCTGGATCTCCCGCGTGGACGGCTTGAGCGACGACGACGTGCCGCCCGCCGGTTTGCTGCTCGTGGAAGCCGCGCGCGTCGCCGGCGCCGGCTCGGCACCGGCCGGCATCGCCTCGCTGAGCGAGACCGAGGCGGTGGGCCCGAGGCCGGCGCGCTCAAGCTGCATGACCCGTTCTTCCAACAACCCGACCTGCGACTGGACCCGCGCCATCTGCTGCTGAGAACCGATCCCCGCGCATCCAGCCAACAGCGAGGACCCGACGACGAGCATCACGGTTCGAAGACGCCGCATCACACCCTCCTTCGGTTCGCGCGACTTAAGAGAGATCCAGTGTAACAAACTCCCCCGCCCCATTCAACGGCTCAGTGCAGCTGCGCGAGGCGCCGGAGAAACTCCTCCGGGTTGACGAACCCCAGCAATCGCAAGGCCGTGCGCTCGGCACCGGTGCGGTCGAACAACAGGACGGTCGGCACCCCGTACACGTCATGGCGGGCGAACAATGCTTCCGCCTCCGCCGAGACGCCCCGCGTCGCATCCA
>Ga0247727_10003961_pt1 | contig 32085 bp, 28 predicted proteins | sample WisWelCaveWW1625_FD_202498 | JGI IMG/M metagenome (GOLD analysis project Ga0247727, IMG submission 202498) | Biofilm microbial communities from Wishing Well Cave, Virginia, United States - WW16-25 | ecosystem: Environmental > Aquatic > Deep subsurface > Groundwater > Cave microbial mat | place...
ATCGGGGTCCGTGCAGTTCGGGCCTGAAGGGAGTTGCGGATGGCGCACCCATTGGCGCGGACCGTGTTGGGAATCACGGAGATGCTCGCGGAGGCAACGTGATTTGCCGTTCCGGCGACGTGTTCACCGTGGCCGAGGACGACCCGCTCTGGCGACAGGCGGCGGACACAACGCGACCCTGAGTGGACCATCGCGTGATGACGGAGTGCCCAGCATGGGATCTCACGTGCCATGCTCAGACGCCGCGACCGCGAGCATACGCCTTCGGTTGGTCCCGCGCATTGCCAGAACATAGGCAGGTTGTGTGCATGGAATAGCCAGCCTACGGCGGTCAAGAAGGTGGTGCCCCGTGCCAAGGCTGGCAAGCGACTTGCGAGCCCTGTGCCCATGCGCAAGACGGTGGTCTTGGTGACCATGATTGTCACGGGCGGTGTGGCGACACCCGACACGTCCGGACACTTCTTTGTCCCCGACCCCTCGCGTGGCTGTCGAGCAGTCGTGCTCCAGGATGGGCGTGTCGTGCTTCTGTGCGCCAATACTCGCAGCGGTCGAAAGGGGGCGGCGGAAATATACGATCCACGAACTGCATCCTGGTCAGCCGTCCTCGACTGTCCTCGGGAGGCTGGTTACGACCACGTCAGCGTGCAACTCAACAGCGGAGAACTCCTGCTCATCGGTGGCTATCTGGCAATGGCTGGGGACTGCAATGCGGGTGCTGCACTGTTCGATCCTCGGCGCAGGCAGTGGCAATCAGCTCCCGCGCCGGGCCAAGTGCGTTGGCTTCATTCGGCGATCGTACTGCGAGATGGCCGCGTGCTGGCTTGGGGCGGAACGGCTCGGGCGGCGACCACCTGTGAGATCTATGATCCGAGGCTACGCGCGTGGCAGCCGGCAGCTCCCCTGGGCGTAGCCAGGCGCCAGGCGGCCGGTACCCGGCTCAACGACGGGCGCGTACTGACCACGGGTGGCGAAATGAAGAGTGAGTCGGCCACGGCCACAGCGGAGGCGTTCGAGCCCGGCACGGGCCTGTGGAGGCCACTTGCTTCCATGCTGAGGGCTCGCTACGCGCACGCGCAGGTGCTCCTGAACGATGGACGTGTTCTCGTCGTGGGCGGCGAGGGCGCTGAGCGCTCGGCCGAGATCTACGATCCACGCCGCGATTGCTGGGAGAAAACGCCGACGCTCGCGGTCGCCCGATCGCGCCTCGGCCTTGTGCGGCTCCACGATGGGCGCGTCATAGCGGTGGGCGGCGATGGTACCCGGGTTGTCGAGATCTTCGATCCTCGTCGAATCCACTGGAGCCGCGCGACGGACATTCCCAGCGGTCGATACCAGCCGATCATGGCCGCGTTAGACGACGGACGCGTGCTCGTTGCGGGTGGAGGCACCTCGACCGTCGAGATATACGACCCCATAGCGGACCGGTGGAGCACAGGGCCTGAGCTGGAAGATTGAGCCCAGGACGGTGTGCTCAAGCTGCGTCTGACGAGCCCTTCAGCGAGTTTCAAGAGGGATACGGCGGTTCGGCGCAGAGCCATCGAACGCGATTCCAGTTCTCGCATTCCGGGCATACGTAGATGCCCTCGCCATCGTCACCGACCAAGTCGAGAATCACGAGAAGCGTGTCAACTTTCGCACCGCAGACGGGGCAGTACTTCTCAGGCAGGTCGGGGGTGTTTGGGGACATAGCGGTGCCTCCTGCGGCCGCTAGCGTTAGGTGCAATTATTCTCTCAACTACCCTCAGCCAAGACAAGAACCCCCCGACGACTCTCCGTCGTCGGGTTCGTTTCGCGTTCAGGGCCGTGAGGACCGGCGATCCCAATCTCGAGCCGGCGCCCGACATGGACGTCGACGCCCAGATCGTTGAGCCGCTAACTGGCGCCCTGAGCATGGGACCCAAAGTCCGGTGCTCATCGACGTCGGAGAAGGCGACGGACCGGCCGTCACGACCCGAGTTCGCTCACCAGGAGCTGAATCCACCCCTCCAGATCGCCGTCCGTCTCCCACTCCAAGGGGGTCACCCCAAGACGGGCGATCGCTTCGAGGTAACGACTCCGGTGTCCGGCTTCCAGCACCCGGAACGTGTCGCCGGTGATCTTGGCGACGCTCACGTGGTGAAGCACCCACAGGGCAATGCGCGACTTCCGAAGAAACCGCTGCCGGTCGTAGAGGAGGATCAGTTCGTCGTACGTGGTCTGCATCTTGGCCGAGGGCGGCCAGTAGAGGACGACGTCGGTCACCTTGCTGCGGAGCAGCCGGTCGAACTTCTGGATGATGTCCTCGGCCTTCCGGCCGGGTTCGTTCTCCATCAGGACGACGGTGTGGTGGAAGTCGCGGAGGACCTTCGCGATCTTGCGGCGGACGTCCATGGGGGTCTGGGAGGCAGGAGCTCCGCCCTTGGAGGGTTCCCACATCCCCGGCCCAAGCAGGAAGACAACGGCCATCGGCCTGCTACCCCCTACTTGGTCAGATGGTGGAAGTCCGCCACTTCGGAGTCGCCGAATTCCGGCTTGCTTCGAAGCGTCTCCACGAAGGAGCCGAAGGCCTTGAGGAAGATGCTGCCGCGCCTTGCCAGCCGATAGCGCACGAGGATCGGACCCTTCTCCGCGGGGATGGTTTCGGGAACGATCAGGCGCGCCTTCTTGAGGAACGTGATGGCGCGATCGACTCGGGCCGGATTCAGCTTCAGGGATCGCTGTACCTCGGTGAATCGAAGGCCTTTGCGCTCCAGCGCGTTCAGCACCCGCAGGTAGTCGTCGTGGGCGAGCAGCTCGATGAACATGCGGGCATTGTACTTACACAGTGTAAGTGCGTCAAGTGCTCTCCCACCCGAGATCGACGTGCGATAACCGCAAGAGCAAGCATGGGGCCTGCAGTGCCGTGCTTGCCGCAGCCCTAGATGGTGTCAGTTCCGATTGCCCATTTCAATCGCTCCCAAGAAAGCCGTCATCGTCGATTCGCAGGCGCAGCGCCAAGAGCGGGCGTAAGCCGGGAACTTTGGGTTCGCGGTACGCCGGTACTCAAGCGGTGTTCCCGCTCCGTTAGGGGAGTCGCCAGTCGAATATTCCTGTACGAATCCCATACATGGGTTCGTTCCCTGAGCATGACACGAATCACCCTCCTGCTCCTCGTCGTCATCGCCGCCGGGTGCCGTCACGGCTCGGCCTCGGGCGATTCATCGAGCACCAGTTCCGGCGGCGGCGGCGGGACGCCTCCCCCGGCCCCGCAGCTCGTCAAGGCGCTCGACATCTCCGTCTGGTCGGGCACGCTCACCGCGTCGAACGTCAGCGGCTGGATGTCGCAGGGCTACACCCACCTCATCGTCGGCTGCCAGAACTCCACGACGGCCCAGCAGCAGCTCACGACCGCCGTCGCCGGCGGGATGACGGTCGACATCTACAAGTACCTCTACTTCACCTCGAACATGACGACGCAGGTCCAGGCCGCGCTCGCCATCGCCGCGGGCCATCCCATCGGGCGGATCTGGCTCGATGTCGAGGACGATCCGGCTTCGCTCAGCGTGGCCCAGATCGTGGCGAAGGTCCAGGAGGCGATCGACGCGTGCGGCTCGACGCCGTACGGCATCTACACCGGCGCGTGGTGGTGGAACGCCCACCTCCCAGGCTGCGCCGCGTTCTCCGACGCGCCGCTCTGGTACTCGTGGTACGACGGAATCGCCTCGCTCGACACCTGGCAGACGCAGGCGTTCGGCGGATGGTCGGCGCCGACCGGCAAGCAGTACCAGGGAAACGTCGCGGTGAGCGGCATCAACACCGACACGAACGTCCTCTGGCTGAACGTGCCGAACACCGGGCCCGCGCTTCCGCCGGGCGTACCGGCGGCGCCGACCGGCCTCTCAGGCGACGGCGGCACGGTGACGGCGTCGAGCACGACGCTGACCTGGTCGAACGTCGGTGGCAGCTCGCACCAGCTCCACATGGAGAACGGGAACGGCGGCGCGTGGAGCTACTACTGGACGTGGACCATGACGCCGGCGTCGTTCACGGTCTGGCCGCAGACAGCCGGCAAGGAGTATCGCTGGCGCGTGCGCGCGAAGAACGGGACGGGCTGGGGCGCGTGGTCGGCCTGGGCAACCTTCATCTTCCCGTAGGAGAAACCTCGACTACTTCACGACTTTGACTTCCTTCTTCTCCTTCCCGCGGTTCACACTCAGCTTCAACTCGTCGCCCGCCTTCGCAATCTCGGCAATCTTCGCTATCTCCGACGCCTTGTCGACCGAGAGCCCGTTCACCTTGTAGACGTCGTCGTCCTTCTTCAGCCCCGCCTTTTCGGCCTTCGACCCCTTCTCGATCTCAACGACCTTCGTACCGTCGAACTTTGCCCCGAGCACGATCGCCTCCTTCGACGGCGTCGCTTCGTCGTGCGGCGCGAGGCGGATGATCTTCTTCTTGTAGTCGAGCGTGACGAGCCACTCGCTGATGAAACTGTAGCCGAGAATGCCGGCGTAGTTGACGCCGACCTGCTTGAGCGGCTGGGCCTGCGGCGGGTCCCAGATGACGACCTGGATGTTCTTCACCGCGGCGTCGCCGAGTTTCACCACGTCGGCCTTGCCCGCCTCCATGCCGCCGCCCGCGGGCGTGCCCTTGATGCCGAGCGCCTTGGCGGTCTCGGGCGTGATGACCGTCTCGCTCGCGCCCGTGTCGAAGATGAACAAGAGGTCGGCTTTCCCGTTGATCTCGGCCTTCACGAGGATGATGTGGTTGTTGAGTTCGAACGGGATGTCGTGGGACTTCTTTTCCTGGGGGACCGCGACAAGAAAGAGCAGCAGGGCGGCGCGCATGGAGCCTCCGGGGGAGATGTTCGATGTACGATGTTCGATGTTCGATGTGATGTACGATGGGACGGGCGCGTTGGTTGGTGCCTGCACGAAATCACGACCCGTCGCGGGATGGTTGTGCCTGCACTGAGGTGTGCTTGCACTGAGCGAGCGTCCGAAGGACGCGAGTCGAAGTGGAGAATGATGCCCTGATCGGCCGTACGCTCGGCGGCTGCCGCATCGAGCGGCTGCTCGGCCGCGGCGGCATGGGCGCCGTCTACTACGCGATCCAGACCGACCTCGAGCGGCCCGTCGCCGTCAAGGTCCTGCCCAACGAGCTCGCGGGCAACGAGGCCTTCATCGCCCGCTTCGATCGCGAGGCGAAGACCATCGCCGCGATCAGCCATCCCAACATCGTGCAGATCCACCTCACCGGCCACGAAACCGGCCTTCACTTCATCGTGATGGAGTGGGCGGAAGGGCGGTCGCTTGCGGAGCTCCTCAAGCTCAAGACGCGCCTTCCCACCGGCGAGGCGTGCGACATCGTCGTGCAGTGCGCCGAGGCGATCAAGGCGGCCTGGTCGCGCGGCGTCGTCCACCGCGACATCAAGCCCGACAACATCATGATCGCCACCGGGGGACTCGTGAAGGTCGCCGACTTCGGCCTCGCGAAGAACACCGTCGAGGCGAACGCCTTCACGCGGAGCGGCGCGGTGATGGGGACGCCCTACTACATGAGCCCCGAGCAGTGCCGCGGCGAGCCGACCGACGTGCGCACCGACCTCTACGCGCTCGGGATCACCTTCTGGGAGTGCCTCGCCGGTCGCCGCCCGTTCGAAGGCGAGATGGCGCTCTCGGTGATGCACCAGCATCTTTCGGAGCCGATGCCCGACCTCGCCGCCGCCGCGGCGGACGTGCCCGAGCTGGTCGGGCGGCTGATCGACAAGATGACGCAGAAGGCGGTCGACAAGCGCGTGCAGCGACCTGAAGAAGTGATCGACGCGCTCGACAAGTTCCTGACGGCGGGGGGCCGGCGCGAGCGGGCCAGGGCGGAGCAGGCGATCCAGCCGCACGTCGAGTTCAAGACGATGCACACGCAGTCGAGCGAGAAGGTCGAGACATCGGCCGATCTGCGCGACGGAGAATGCCGCGACTGCCGCACGCGCAACTCCATCGGCCGCAAGTTCTGCGCGAAGTGCGGTGCCGCGCTTTTCGACAAATGCCCGGCCTGCGGCTTCGACGGAAACGCGCTGAAGACGAAGTTCTGCGGCCGCTGCGGGGGCAATCTCGAGACCGCGTCGAAGGTGAAGTGGCTCGGGGAGCAGGCCGGCGAGCTGATCAAGCGGCAGCAGCACGAGCACGCCCTGGAGATCCTCGAGGAAGCGAAGAAGATCGACCCCAAGCATGCCGGCATCGCCCGCTGGGCCGCGCAGCTGCGGGAGGAGCTCGACGCCATCGCGCGGCTAAAGAAGGAGCTCTCGGTCCATCTCGAGGCGGGGCGGTTCGACCAGGCGGAGCGGGCGGCCGACCAGCTCATGCGGCTGCTTCCCGGCGACTCGGCGGTTTCGGCGCTGCCCGGAACCGTCCGCGACGCGGCGAGGCAGAAGCACCTCGCGCAGCTCGAAGACGAGTTCATGAAGCACGCGCTCGCCGGGAGCATGGGGTCGGCGACGAAGGTGCTCGGCGCCATCGAGCCAGGGCCGGTGCAGGACCGGCTGGCGGAGCGGATGGCGAAATGGCGGAGGGAGTTCGACGACGTCCTGGGCCGTGCCAGGGAGCTGATGCGGGACGAGCTCTGGAAGCAGGCGGAGCCTCCGGTTCGACGCGCGGCGGAGCTTGACGTCGAGTCGATGGAGGCGCGCAACCTCGTGAAGGCGTGCGAAGCGCGGCTGCGTGCGCTGGCGGCGCTCCACGACGAAGTCCTGCGCGCGATGACGTCGGGCGGCCTCTTCAAGGCGTTCGACCTGTCGGCGAAGGTTCGGGTGCTCGACACGGCGGGCGACGTGCTTGGGGATCTGCCGTCGCGGGTCGCCGCGAAACTCGACCACTACAAGACGTCGGTGAAGCAGCTGAGGGAGCTCGTCGCCAACCGGCTCTGGAGGGACGGGCTCGGATTGGCGAGGGCGCTCAGGGAACTGGAGACGGCGGATCGCGACGTCGAAGAGCTGGCCATGAAGGCGGAGCGGGCGGTCGTCTCGGTGGGGGGTGCGCGGGAGTACGTCGAGCGCCTTCGCAACGACGCGATGCGGTTCCCCGACATGGCGACGTCGCTGGAGACGCTCTCGACGATGCTGCCGGAGCCCGACGCGTCGGCCTACCGCAAGCTGGCGGGGGAGCTGAAGGTGGAGTTCCTGGCGAAGGCGGAGAGCCAGGTCAAGCTGAGCTCCGCGGCCGGGCGGTTCAAGCAGGCACAGGCGCTCGTGAGCGCCATGCGGCCGCACGACGAGGCGGCGTCCCGCCGCGCGCAGGAAGCACTGCGGTGGTGGTGGATGGTGCGGCGTGCGGCGATGGTCCTGATCGGGCTGGCGATAGGCGGGGTCATGGTCTACGTGGCGTGGCGGCTGCTGACGAGGTCGTAGGAAGATAGTGGGTTGTTGGTTCGTCTGACGGCGAACCAACGGATAGACGGTAGCCGATAGCCGGAAGCCGAAGCGGAAGCCGAAGCGGAAGCCGAAGCCGAAGCGGAAGCCGAAGCGGAAGCCGAAGCGGAAGCCGATAGCGGCCGATAGCGGAAGCCGAAAGCGCACGCTTCTCTGGCGTAGAATGCGCCGATGGCCGAGCCTGAGCCGCTCAAACCCTCCTCCGTCGCCCGAACCGGCTCGGTCCAGCCGGTCGAGGCCGTCCGCGCCGCGGAGGATCCCGGCAACGTCCTCGGGAAGTTCGTGCGCGTCGAGCGGCTCGGCGCGGGAGGCATGGGCGAGGTCTGGAAGGCGTGGGATCGCGACCTGCGTCGATGGGTCGCGCTGAAGCTGTTGAAGAGCACCTCCCCCGACGAAGTGCTTCGCTTTCAGCGGGAGGCCCAGGCGGCCGGCAAACTCTCCCACCCGAACATCGCGGCGATCTACGAAGTCGGCGAGAGCGGAGGCCGTCCCTACATCGCGATGCAGTTCGTTCCCGGCCGGACGCTCCGCCCCGCGGCGCACGGCGACCTCGCGGCCGGCGTGCGGTACGTGCGCGACGCGGCCTTCGCCGTTCATCACGCCCACCAATGCGGCATCATCCACCGCGACCTGAAACCGCAGAACATCATGGTCGAGGAGGGCGAGAGCCGCCGCGTCTTCGTGCTCGACTTCGGCCTCGCGAAGGAGACCGCCATCGAGTCATCGCTTTCGGCGTCGGGATGCGTGCTGGGAACGCCGGCCTACATGCCGCCCGAGCAGGCGATGGGACAGCTCGATCGCGTCGACGCGCGAAGCGACGTCTACTCGCTGGGCGCGACGCTGTACGAAGTGCTGACCGGGGGGCCGCCGTTCGTGGAGCCGGCGCTCTACGCCCTGCTGCAGGAGGTGGTGCACGATGATCCGGTGGCGCCGAGCCGGCGGAATCGCCGCGTTCCCGCGGAGCTGGAGACGATCGTCCTGAAGTGCATGGAGAAGGACCCGTCGCGGCGCTATGCGACGGCGCGGGAGCTCGGCGATGAGCTCGGCCGATACCTGGCAGGCGAAGCGATTCTCGCCCATCGCGCCTCCATTGGATACCGGCTCTGGAAATTCGCGGCGCGGCGCCGCGCCATCCTGATTCCGACGGCGGCCGCCGTGGTGCTGGGACTCGTGCTGCTGGTCTGGGGGACGGCGACGTGGAGTGCACGGACAAGGCGCATCGCCGACGGGATTGCGGCGGGGAGGCAGGCCGAGGAGCGGGGCGACCTGCCGGCGGCGCGCGATGCCTACAACGCCGCGCTCGCGCTGGGTGAAGATCCCGCCGCTCGGCGCGCGCTCGACCATGTCACGGCCCTCTTGAAGCGCCGCGCTGAGGCAGAAGCCGCGGCAGCGCAGGCGATGGAGCAGGCGCGCAGGGACCTGGAGCCGGCCCGATACGAGCTCGACAACGCGATCAGGAGCCTCAGCCGCAAGGGGACGACGTTCGCCGAGTTGTCGCGCCGCGCGGCGGCGGCGCGGGCCCATGCCGAGAAAGCGATCCAGCGAGTGCCGACGCTGGCGCCGGCGCATGAGCTGCTCGGCCGCGCCTGGCAGATTGTCGGAGAGCCCGCGAAGGCGGAGGCCTGCTACCGGGCGGCGCTCGCGAGTGATCCTGCCTACGCGCCGGCGCATCACTATCTCGCCAAGCTGCTCGTCGAGGAGGCGTTCCAGATTGACACGGACCACGCCGACAGCCTGCGGGAGCGGAGCAGCGTGATGGCCGAGGTGCTCCACCATTTTGCCGAGGCGGAGCGGGGGGGCTTCGACGATCCCGTTGAACGGGTCATTGCCGCGGCGATGGCAGCCTACCTGGGCAGGGACCAGGCGACGCTTCGAGTGGTGATTCGCGAGGGAGTCGCGCGGTTTCCCAACGCGGAGGAGCTCCACTGGCTGGGCTCGCACGGGGCGCTCGCGGCGGGAGCAGCGCTCGATCGGGCGATCGAACTGCGTCCGGCATTTGCGTTCGCGTACCTCTGCCGCGGCCAGCTTCGCCAGGATAAAGGCGACTTGCAGAGCGCAATCGAGGATTTCACCGCCGCCGTCGCGTGGCGCCCGACGCTCTCGGAGGGCTACCGTCTTCGTGCCGGCATTCACCGAGAGCTCAAAGATTACGAGAAGGCGCGAATCGATGGTGAGACGGCGCTGCGGCTCCGCCCGGGAGGCGTCGGCGCCCTGGCGGAGCGCGGTGCCCTCAGGATGGCGACGGGCGACCTCGATGGCGCCATTCGCGATTACGATGACGCCGTCGCGGCCGACCCGGAGAGCGCCACGATCCGCAACGGCAGGGCGATAGCGCGCGGCAGGAAGGGAGACGTGGCCGGAGAGCGCGCCGACCTGGAGGTGGCGGTGCGCCTCAAGCCCGACGAGTGGCGCTTCCGCTTCAACCGCGCGATCTGCCGCCACAAACAGGGTGACCCGGCGGGCGCGCTCGACGACTGTGCGATGATCCTGAAGGGGCACCCCGGCAACGGGAATGTGCGACTCTGGAGAGCCCGCCTTCGGTGGGATGCGGGTGAACTCCTCAGCTCCCTCGAGGACCTCGATATCGTGCTGAAGGCCGAGCCGTTGAACCTCACGGCGCGGGTCGTCCGGGGAAACGTGCGCCGCCAATCCGACGATCTTGAGGGCGCCATGGTCGACTTCAACGAGGCGCTCCGCATCGATCCGAAGTGCGTCCCCGCGTTGAGCGACCGGGGGCTCCTGTTCGTTGCAAGGGGCGACTTGCGATCGGCCATCGCCGATTTCGATGCCGCCCTCGCGCTCGACGCGAAGGACATTCCCTCGCTCGTCAACCGAGGTCGGGCGCGGCTCGAGTTGGGGGACGCACCGGGGGCGCGCGACGATTTCACCAGGGCGCTCCAGTGCGGCGGACCCAAGTGGGAGCACCGCGGCACCATCGAAGGCGAGCTTCGCGACGCGCAGGCCGAGGTCGAGACGCCGTGGTTCGGATTCCTGAAGGCGGGCTCGCGCGCCCTGCGGAGACGCGACCACGACGCCGCCCGCAAGGCGTTTGACGCCGGGCTGCGCATCATCGTCGGGGACCCGGCCGCCCTCGACGCGGTTCTCGGGGACCCCGCGAAGCTCAAACTGGCGTCCGGCGCGAGCTACAACCTTGCCTGCTACCGCGCGCTGGCTGGGGAGCGGGAGGCGGCGGTCGCGGAGCTGCACCGCGCGATCGATCTTGGATACTCCAACCTGGATCACATGACGAAGGACCCCGACCTGACGTCGCTCCAAGAGTCGGCGGGGTGGCGCGAGGTCGTGGCACGGCTGAAGCGGCCGACCCGGCTCGGAGTCACCCTTGACGAGAAGGGCGAGATCACCGGAATCGAGGCGGGCTCTCCGGCAGAGCGGGCGAAGCTCCAGGTCGGGGGGCGCGTGATTGAAATCGCAGGGCATCCCGTCTCCGGCCCTGGGTCGCTCGCGTACGGTGTCCGAAGGCAGCGGCCGGGGATGAAGGCGACGGTGGTCGTCGAGCGGAAGGGTGAGCGGACGCCGGTCGACGTCACGCTGGATGCGCGGGGCGAGGAATGACCGTGGGCGGATTAAGAACGGGTTAAGCCGCGGCCTTTACCTTTGACCGCCCCGGGGGTCTCTGCTTAAATCCTGCCCATGTTCCTCCTCCCCCGCGAAGAGAGCTTCTTTGAGCTCTTCGAACGCGCCGCGAAGAACGTCCACGAGGGGGCCAACCAGCTCGTCGAGCTGCTCGAGAAGTTCGACGACCGTGAAGAGCGCGCCAAGCGCATCAAGGACACCGAGCACGCGGGCGACAAGCTCACGCACGAAACCATGGAGCGGCTCAACCGCACCTTCATCACGCCGCTCGATCGTGAGGACATTCACGAGCTCGTCGGCCGCCTCGATGACGTGCTCGACCTGATGGACACGGCGACCAACCGGATGGTGCTCTACAAGATCGAGAAGCCTACGGCCGACGCCATCGCGCTCGCGCGGTGCCTGAAGCACGCGACGGCGATCCTGCTCGAGGCGATGCCTCTGCTGCGGAACATGAAGAACGCGAAGGAGATCCTGCAGCGCTGCGTCGCCGTGCACACGCAGGAGAATGAGGCCGACAAGATCGAGCAGCATGCCCTGGCGGCGCTTTTCGAAAAGGGCCACGATCCCGTCGACATCATCAAGTGGAAGGACATCTACCAGGATCTCGAGGCGGCGACGGACCGCTGCGAGGATGTCGCCAACGTCCTCGAAGGAATCGTGCTCAAGAATGCCTGATATCGCGGTGATCGCGATTTCGATCATTGCCCTCGCGCTTGTCTTCGACTTCGTCAACGGGCTGCACGACGCGGCAAACTCCATCGCGACGGTGGTATCGACGCGCGTCCTCACGCCGCGCGCGGCCGTGCTCTGGGCGGCGTTCTTCAACTTCATTGCCTTTCTCTTTTTCGGGCTGCACGTCGCCAAGACCATCGGGAAGGGCGTGGTAGACCTGGAGGTCATCCGCGGCGCCGGCGGCGGCTTGCTGCCCGTCGTGGCCGCGGGGCTGATTGGCGCGATCGTGTGGAATCTGATCACGTGGTACCTAGGCTTGCCGAGCAGTTCATCCCACGCGCTGGTTGGGGGCTACGCGGGGGCGGCGGTGGCGGCCGCGGGCTGGAAGAGCCTCGTTGCCAGCGGCATCATCAAGACCGGGGTTTTCATCATCATCTCGCCGGTCGTGGGACTGCTCCTCGGCTTCACCTTCATGGTGCTGACCTACTGGATCTTCCGCCGATGGTCGCCCCATCGCGTGAGTACGCTCTTCCGGCGGCTTCAGTTCATGTCCGCGGCGGCCTACAGCCTTGGCCACGGCGGAAACGACGCGCAGAAGACGATGGGCATCATCTTCGTGGTGCTCGTCGCGTGGGGAAAACTGAAGACGTCATCGGACATCCCGCTGTGGGTCGTGCTCACGTGCCACCTTGCGATGGGCCTGGGAACCCTCATGGGCGGATGGCGCATCGTCAAGACCATGGGACAGAAGATCTGCCATCTGCAGCCGGTGCACGGGTTCTCGGCGGAGACCGCCGGTGCCGCGTGCCTTTACGGCGCCACCGCGCTCGGCATCCCGGTCAGCACGACGCACACGATCACCGGCGCCATCGTCGGCGTGGGCTCCACCCGAGGCCTGCGCGCCGTGAAGTGGGGCGTGGCCGGCCGCGTCGTGTGGGCGTGGGTGCTTACGATCCCCGCCGCCGCCCTCGTGGCAGCGTCGATGTGGGCGTTGTTCCGGGCCCTTGGCTGGAAGTAGGGTTCATTCTGTCGGCAGCGTGATCCGGAAGGTCGATCCACGGCCTGGCTCGCTTCGCACCTCCACCGTGCCGCCGTGCGCCTGGACGACATGCTTCACGATGGAGAGCCCCAGCCCGGTCCCCCCCTGGTCGCGTGAGCGTGACTTGTCGACCCGATAGAACCGTTCGAAGATGCGCGGCAGATCGTCGGCGGGAATGCCGATGCCGTTGTCGGTGACCTCGACCGCGACCCTCTGATCCACGGCGGCGGCCGTCACGCGGATCGCGCCGCCGTCGGGCGTGTACTTGATGGCGTTCTGCACGAGATTGGCGATGGCGCGCTCCAGGTAGTCCGGATCCCCGGGGACCTTCGGAAGGTCCGGGGGCAGCGATACCGAGACCGCCTGGTTCTTCCTTTCCGCGGTGGGCTGCTGCATCTCGGCGGCCTTGCGGATGACCTCGGCGATGTCGACCTCGATGCGGCGCGGCAGGCCGGGCCGTCCCTCGAGCCGTGAGAGTTCGAGGAGATCGTTGACGAGGTTGGTCAGCTGAATGACGTGCTTGTCGATGATCGACAGATACTCAGGGCCCTTCACCGGGTCGCCCGCCGCCCCGTCCTGAAGCGTCTCGACGAAACCGCGGATCATCGTGAGCGGCGTGCGGAGTTCGTGCGAGACGTTCGCCACGAACTCCTTCCGGAGGTCCTGGTACTTGACCGCCTCGGTCACGTCGCGGGCGACCATCACCAGGCCCTCGGGCCACGCGGCAACGGAGACATGGAGAAGGCGGCCGCGGGCGGCCTCGACCTGGAACGAACCCGGCTCGCGCGACTTCAGGATGCGCTCGTCGCGGACGACCTCGAGGAGCGCCTTGCCGGGCGCCGATGCCGCGTCGAAGCTGAAGAGCGCCGCCGCCGCCTGGTTGACGAACAGGATCCGCTGGCTGCGGTCGGTGGCGATGACGCCTTCGGCCATGCCCGAAAGGATGGCGCGCAGCGTTTCGCGGTCCTTCGCCGCCTGCGCAATCATCGCCGCGAGCGAATCGGCCATGGAGTTGAGCGCTGCCGAGAGGGCGCCGATTTCGCCCGGCTCGCGCAGCCGCGACCGTCGCGTGAGGTCTCCCTGCGCGAGGCCGCCGGCCAGCGCGGTGAGCTCGTCGATCGGCTGCGTCATGCGGCGGACGAAGACGAAGCTCAGAACGCCGGCCGCCACCAGCGCGAGAACGGCGGTGATGGCGAGTCCTGCGTAGAGCGCCGCAAGTCCTTCCCGAAGGCGGGCGAGCGGGACGGCCGTCCGGACGAACCCCCGTGAATCGACACGCACCGCGACGTAAATCAGCTCTTCGTGCATCGTCGTGCTGCTGCGGACGCTGGCTCCCTCGCCGGCGGCGGCTGCATCGACGATTTCGGGCCGCTTTGCATGGTTGTCCATCGTGGCCGGGTCAGCAACGGTGTCGGCCAGGACGCGTCCATCCGGCGCGAGGATCGTCACGCGGTGGCCCTCGGGCGCCAGCGCCTTCACCCGTGCGGCGTCGACCGTGCCGGCGCGAAAGTCGGCCTCCAGGAGAGCCGCGAGAAGCCGCGCCTCGTGGCGGAGGGACTCGCGCGCACTCTCCATCTCACTCTGGTGGAGCTGGTCGGCCCCGACGAACGCGACCGCCGCCGTCACGGCGATGATGAGGACGAGGAACGACAGGAAGAGCCGTCGAAAGAGCATCAACGTCCTCGGAGCTTGTAGCCGAACCCTCGCACCGTCTCGATCAGGTCGCCGCCCTTGCCGAGCTTCCGCCGCAGCGCCGTCACGTGCACGTCGACCGTGCGGTCGGTGATGGCCGCGTCGCGCTCAAGCGCGCCGTCGATGATGTCGGAGCGGGACGCCACGCGGCCCGGGCGGCTCGCCAGGTACATGAGCACACGGAATTCTGTGGCGGTCAGTTCGACCGGCTTCGTCTTGAACGTCACCTCGTGGCGGGCGACGTCCATGCAAAGATCGCCGACGCGCAGCATCTCGGCGTTGTCCGCGGCCAGGGTCGCCCGACGCAGGACCGCCTTCACCCGCGCCACCATCTCGCGCGGGCTGAACGGCTTCACGATGTAGTCGTCGGCCCCCATCTCCAGTCCGACGACGCGGTCGGCCTCCGCCGCCTTGGCGGTCAGCATGATGACCGGCACGCGCTTCGTCTTGGGCTCCGCCCGGAGCGTCCGGCAGACTTCGAGCCCGTCCATCTCGGGCATCATCAGGTCGAGCAGCACGATGTCCGGCGGCGACGCCTTCGCCGCGGCGACGCCCGATTTGCCGTCGCGGGCGGCGATGACCTCGAAGCCGTTCTTTTCGAGGTTGTAGCGGACCAGTTCGATGACGTCGCGCTCGTCGTCGATCACCAGGACCGTGGCTTGCTTCATGGCGGTGCATCAACTCCCTGGAGCCGGCTTGACGGCTTCGGACCGAGCAGCCATTTGAACAGGACGACGGCCACGGCGGCTCCGGCGATCTGCGACGCGACGAACCCGGGGACATCGGCGAGCCTGATTCCCGTGAACGTGTCCGAGAAGGCGCGCGCGAGGGTGACCGCGGGATTGGCGAACGACGTTGACGCCGTGAACCAGTAGGCGGCGGTGATGTAAGCGCCGACGGCGAGCGGCATGGCATCGGGTCGCGACCGTGACACGGAGAGGATGACTCCGACGAGGCCGAAGGCGGCGACCCCTTCGCTGACCCACTGCGCAGGGCCGGTGCGGACACGCTGGGCTGCCGAGCAGGCGGGGAGACCGAACATCAGGTTGGCGGCCACCACGCCGAGGATGGCCCCGGCACACTGAGCGACGACGTAGAGCGACGCCTCGCGCCACGGCGTCCCGGTGGCGGCGGTGACCAACGGGTTGAAGTGGGCGCCGGAGATCGGACCGAACGCGAGGATCAGCGCGACAAGCATCGTTCCGGTGGCGATCGAGTTGGCGAGCAGCGTGAGGGCGGCGTTCCCGGCGGACAGGCGTTGGCCCATGATGCCGGAGCCGACGACGGCGGCGAGCAGGAGCGCCGTTCCCAGGAACTCGGCGGCGAGGCGCCGGCTCACGGGCAGCATCCTCCGCGGCGGCGGCGCAGGGCGAGCCGCCGTGCATCCGCGGTCGACGCCACGGCGTCGAGGCAGTCGATGAGGCGCCGCTGGAGCGCGCGCCGGGCGGGGCGGAGCGAGTAGAAGCACCATCGGCCCGATTCGCGGACGTCCACGAGCTGTGCGCGCCGAAGGGTGGCGAGGTGGCGCGAGGTCTTCGCCTGCGGAGTGCGCAGTACGCCCACGAGGTCGCCCACGCAGAGTTCGCCCCTCCGCAGCAGGCAGAGGATGCGGAGGCGCGTCGGGTCCGCAAGGGCGCGGAAGAGGGCGGCGTCGGACAATGTATTCGTGCAGGCGATTATATCGTCTAGAAGTCGATCTGGAGCCGCGAGATGACCAGCTTCTCGCTGCCGAGCTCATCGATGACGCCCGAGGCGCTGACCGGCATCTCCTCGCCGAAGGTGTACTGGGTGAAGTCGATCGTCAGGCGCACGTTCGGCGTCATCCACCAGTTCACGCCGAAGGTGATCTCGGTGCACTTTTCGTTGGGGGTGAAGGGCGCGGTGACGACGAGGACGCCGGCCGTGTCGGCGTCCCTGACCTCGATAAAGGCGTACCGGAGCGCGAGCTCAAAGGCGCCCCAGCCGCCGTCCTTGAAGCTGAAGTTCCTGGCCGGCTTCACGCGGTTCTCGAGCGGCTTGGCTTCGCCGGTGAGCAGGAACGTCGCCTGGACGTACGTGGCGGTGAAGGTGACGGAGTTCTCCGGGAGGCCGTCGATCAGCTCCTGCTTGAGCTGGAGGTACTCCGCGCGCAGGCTGAACGGGCCGTAGTGATACGAGAACTCGACGCCTACCCGCGTCCGGTTGCCGTCGAGATTGAACGCGCCGAAATCGATGATGCGCGTGCCGCTCATGGCCGTGGTGATGTCCGCGAGGGCGTTCGTGTCCTGGTCGCCGTGGGTGAAGGCGACACCGATGCGGAGCTGCCTGAGGAGCTCGCTGTCGGAGTTCTTGAACGGCGTGATGCGGATGCGGCCGATGAAGTCCTTCTCGTCGTTGAGGTCGAGCGTGTTGCGGCCGCTGTCCTTGAGCTCCGTCGCTCCGCCGTTGAAGAGGCCGATCTCGTAGCCGAGGATGTCGTTGAACAGGCTGCCGATCGCCTGGATGCCGAGATCGTGGCCGACCGAAAGGCGGTTGGCGAGGCTGCGGTCGGCGAAGTCGATGAAGCGGCTGGAGCAGGTTTCTTCCTGGCTGAACGGCCCCTTCATCTGGCCGCCGCGAAGGCCGAATTCGGGGCAGCCCTTCCACCCCATGTACCCGTCCTTGAGAGCGAAGCTGCCGGTGTTCGCGAATTCACCTTCCACGCGGACGTACCAGTCCTTGTAGAACGTGCCGTCGTAGAGAAAGCGGGCGGTGCGGATGAAATCCGTATCGGGCGGCTGGCCGGGGTTGACCGCGGCGGCCGCGCCGGCGGCGTCGAACCGGTCCAGGATGGTGCGGTAGCCCACGTACAGCCGTCCGCCGATCGCGCCTTCGACGTTGCCGTCGGTCGACTTGAATTTGAGCCCGTTGTTGAAGGAGAAGGTGATGGGGACTTCATTGCCGGCCGGCTTCTCCTGGACGGCCGGCTTCTCCTTCTCCGGCTCGGTGACTTGCGCGATGGCAAGCGGGGCGTGCGCGAGCATGATCGAGAGGACGGCGACGGCCAATGGGTGCTTCATGGAAGGCTCCTCAAGGAGGGTGCGTTCATCGGTGACGAGTGCAGGGTCGCACCGGCGCGTGAAGATGCAGCGAGGCGCGTGTTAAGGATGCGTGAATCGCCGCGTGCTGCGTTTGTGCCGCGCGGCGCGATGCGCGATAGTGCCGCCGATGGAGACCGTCCTCTTCGCCTGCGTCCACAACGCCGGCCGGTCACAGATGGCCGCGGCGCTCTTCAACTCGCTCGCCGACCCCCGGAAGGCGCGGGCGATCTCGGCAGGCACGGAACCGGGGCCGCGGGTGCATCCCGAAGTCCAGGAGTCGATGCTCGAGATTGGGATCGACCTTGCGGGCATCGCGCCTCGAAAGCTGACGGCGGAGCTGGCGAACGAGGCGTCGCTGCTCATCACCATGGGCTGCGGCGAATCGTGCCCCGTCGTGCCGGGCGTCTGCCGCGAGGATTGGCCGCTGGAGGACCCGAAGGGCAAGCCGGCCGCGCCCGTGGGTGAGATCCGCGACGAGATTCGAAAGCGGGTGAAGGACCTTGTCGAGAAGGGCGGCTGGGCGAAGGCGCGTTAGGCGGTCTGGCGCGGCTCGGTGGCGCGCAACGCGCGGAGGATCGTCAGGGCCCGGCTCCGTTCGCGGCGGACTTCGTCCTCGGTCGTGTTGTGGCGCGTCGCGATCGACTGGTCGGTCTCGTCGGTGGCGGTGAGCAGCGTGTGGACAATTTCGCGCTGGAGGGGCGTCAGCCCCGCCACGGCGCGGGCGCGGAAGTCCAGATCGGCGCGGGTCAGTATCCTGGTCGTCATAGCCATATCGTTAAGCGTCGCTGGCTCGATGAAGTTCGCTCGATCCAGCCCTATTACGACGATCCTCGGGGCCCGGATGTTTGGAAAGAACGAGAAAGAACGCAATACAGGCCAATTACTTGTCCTTACCCCTCGCCCAGGAGGCAGAGAAGGACGATCGCGAGCGGGAGCGTCGCGGCAGCGAGGGTCGCCGCGAGGAACACGATCCTCGAGGCCGCCGGGCGGGGCGGGTCGCATCGCTGGGCCCCGGGGCTTGTGCAGTCTTCCTCCCGGACCCCGGCGCGCGGCGGGCGGCGCAGGCTGCCCACGAGGCCGTCCGCCTTACGCGCCTGGGTCCGAAGTGGCATGAGCGAGGTATCGCAAGGTGCGTGCCACGGCGAGCCCGCTGCGCGCAGCGGTTCGGTGTGAAACGGGTTGCTCAAGCGGCGCGCGGTTGCCCGTCGCTCGTCCTCGGGATTGAGCTTCGGACAGGCGTCCTCTGGCTATCCGCTAGACGTCGACGAACGGGCGCGAAGCGGTCGTCGTCAACAACGCGCTATCTTTTCTTCACCCACGACGCCACGATCCGCCCCAGCGTCGAGAGCGGCACCGCGCCATTCCGCAGCACGACATCGTGGAACGCCCGGATGTCGAACGCCGCGCCGAGCTTCTTCTCGGCCCCGGCCCGCAGCCGCACAATCTCGCGCTGGCCGATCTTGTACGCCAGCGCCTGCCCAGGCCAGATGATGTAGCGGTCGATCTCGTTGGCGATCTCCGTCCCGCTCTCCGCGACGTGCGCCGTCATGAAGTCGATCGCCTTCTGCCGGCTCCAGCCCATCGCGTGCATGCCGGTGTCGACGACGAGTCGGCACGCGCGCAGCGCCTGGTAGGTCAGCATCCCGAACCGCTCCAGGTCGTCCTGGTAGAGCCCCATCTCGACGGCGAGCCGCTCCGTGTAGAGCGCCCAGCCTTCGACGTACGCCGTGAAGAAGCCATGGCGCCGGTAGGGCGGCAGGCTCTTCTGCTCCTGGGCGATCGAAACCTGCAGGTGATGGCCCGGCACCGCCTCGTGCACCGTCAGCGCGTTGGCGTTGAACTTCAGCCGCGACTCCGGCTTGTAGGTGTTCGCGTAATAAATGCCGTTGCGCGTTCCCGCTTCGTCGGCAGGGTAGTAGTAGGCGGCAGGCGCGTCCTTCTCGCGGAACGATTCGATCGGCTTGATCTCGCACTTCCGCTTCGGAAGGATGCCGAACCACTTCGGCAGCGCCTTCTGGGCGCGCTCGAACGCCGCCTGGAAGCAGGCGATGACGTCGGCCGCCGATGCCGGCTGGTTCGCGGGGTCGGCGGAGATCTTCGCGATGAAGCCCGGGATGTCGCCCTTGTGGCCGAGCTTGCGCGCGATCCCGATCATCTCCGCGCGGATGCCCTCGAGCTCCTCGAGGCCGAGCTCGTGGATCTTCCGGTACGACAGGTCGGTCGTCGTCCGGATCCAGCAGCGGTACTGGTAGGCATCAAGCCCGCCCGGCGTCGCGCCGAGGCCGACGGCATCGCGCCCCTGGTACTCGGTCTGGAGGAAGTCGAGCAGTCCGCCGAACGCCGGCTTGACCGAGGTCTCGATCGCTCGACGCACCTCGGCTTTCAGCGCGTCCTTCTTCGTCTTGTCGCACGCGGCCGCCAGCGGCGATTTCTCCGTCGGCGTCGACTCGATCTCCTTCAGCTGGCCGATGACGCGCCGGACGGCGACGTTCGGAGCGACCCGCTTTTCCTTCATCCCTTCGCGGAGGTTCGAGATGTAGTCGCGGATGAACCCGGGAAGCGCGTCGAACCGCGCGACGAGATCGCGTACGTCCTTGTCGTTTCGGTAGGGGTGGTAGTTGACCTGCTCGAAGACGCTGACCTGCGGCCCGGCGAGCTGGTCGACGTTCCACTGCCAGAACTTGTGCTTCTGCTCCTCGACAATCTCCTCGAGGCTGATGTCGAGGATGTCGGCCGAGGCCTGCTCCGATTCGCCGAGCTCCGTGCGGTCGATCGTCGAGAGGCGCTTGCGGAGTTCCGTCGCGCGCGATTTCTCCTTCTTGCGCCCCGCCGTGCTGATGTCGGCGAGGCGGTCGTTGAAGCGGTGGTCGCCGATGAACGTGGCGGCGACCGGGTCGCTCTCCATCCGCCAGTCCCAGTAGTCCGTCCCAAGCTTCGCGAGATCGCCCGATGCGGTCATGATTTCCTCCGGAGGATCCACTCGTCGACCTGCGTGCGCAGGATCGGCAGAGGCAGCGGACCGTTGCCGAGGACGACATCGTGGAACTCGCGGATGTCGAAGCGGCTGCCGAGTTCGCGCCTGGCCGTTGCACGGAGCGCGAGGATTTCGCGCTGACCGATCTTGTACGCCGTCGCCTGCCCCGGCCAGGTGATGTAGCGGTCGACCTCGTTCGTGAGGTTCGCCTCGGAGTCGGCGACGTGGTCGCACATGAAGCGGATCGCCTTCTCGCGCGACCAGCCCATCGCGTGGAGGCCGGTGTCGACGACCAGCCGGCAGGCGCGCCACGCCTGGTAGCTCAGCATGCCGAACCGGTCGAGGTCGGTCGCGTAAAGCCCCATCTCGTCGGCGAGCCGTTCGCAGTAGAGCGCCCAGCCCTCGACGAACGCGGTCGACGAGGCGTGCCGGCGGAATTCGGGCAGCCCCTCGATCTCCTGCGCGATGGCGATCTGGAAGTGATGGCCGGGGACCGCTTCATGCACGGTCAGCGCCATCGCGCTGTAGGCCGGCCGCGTCTCGGGCATGTACGTGTTCGCGTAGAAGTACGCGTCGCGGGTGTGCTTGGGGTCGGCGGAGTAGTAGTACGCCGTCGGCGCGTCCTTCTCGCGGTACTCTTCGATCGGCTTCACCTTGCACGGATGCTTCGGCAGGCGGCCGAACCATTTCGGAAGGAGCGCTTCCGATTTCGCGAGCGAGGAGCGGTAGAGCTCGAGGAGGTCGTCCCTCGTCGTGCGGTAGTTCGCCGGATCGGCCTTCACCTTCGCGATGAAGCTCGCGACGTCGCCGTCGTGGCCGAGCCTCCCCGCGATCGCCGCCATCTCAAGTTCGATCGTCAGGAGCTCGTCGAGGCCGATCTTGTGGATCTGCTCCGGGGTGAGATCGGTTGTCGTGTGGTGCCGGCAGCGAAAGCGGTAGGCGTCCAAGCCGCCGGGCAGCGAGCCAAGCCCGACCTCGTCGCGGGCCGGGTACTCCTCGGCGAGAAAGCGCCGCAGGTCGGCGAAGGCGTTGCGGATCGCGATCTTGATGGAGCCGCGGCAGGCGAACTCGTACTCGCTCTTCTGCTCCGCAAGCTTCTTCACCGCCGCCATGAGCGGCGACTCGTCGGTCGGCTTGGCGAGGATGTCGTCGAGCTGCTTCACGACGCGCGCGACGACGACCTTCGGTGCGACGCGCTTCTGCGCGATGCCTTCGCGCAGATTCTGCATGTACGTCCGGAGGTAGGCGGGGAAGGCGCTGAGCCGCGCGGCGAGATCGATCGCGTCCCTCTCGTTCCGCAGCGGCTGGATGGCGATGAGCTGGAAGAAAGTGACCTGGGGGCCGTCGAGCGGATCGACGTCCCACTGCCAGAACTTGTGCTGCTCATCCTCGAGCGACATCAGGAGCTGGCGGCGAAGGACGTCGTACGAAAGGCGGTGGGGCCGGTCGAGTTCGCCGCGCGTGACGTCGTCGATGCGGGCCATGAAGTGGTTGAGGGCGAGGTGTCGCGCCTCGCGGTCGGAGGGGCCGATGTCGGAGAGCCTGCCGTTCATGCGGGCATCGCCTTCGTACGTCGCCCACTCGGGGCTGGAGCGCATCTGCCAGTCCCAGTAGTCGGCGCAGAGCGTCTCGAAGGAGGGGCCCGCGTTCGTGTCCCGGCCGGCGCAGCCGGCGAGGGCCGCCACGAAGATCAGTCGTCGCATGGCGTGGGAGTGTAGCAATACTTCGTGCTTCGTACTTTCCTTCGTACTTCATACTTCATGCTTCGTACTTCCCCTGTCACGTGTTCTTGCCCACTAGAACGCCCGTCCCTATCATGCGCCCTGCGTGGGACTGACGAAGGGGGCGCTGGCGATCTCGCTGCGCGCGCTGCTGTCGGAGACCATCGGCGGCCTCGACGCAGCGGCGGCGCGCGTCCGCACGATTGCGCGCTCCGGGGCGGCGCTGGTTCACGCGCTCGAGACCGTCGGGCCGTCGACGGTGGAGCGCTCGCGCGACCGGCTCGTGGAGCTGCACGCCGAGGTCGAAGCGGCGCGCCGCGATCTCGATCCGCACGCGGGCAGCGGGCTCCGGGGCTACGTGGGCGCGGCGAACACGATGCTCGTGCGGTCGATCGAGCTCCTGCTGCCGATGTCGTCGAACGCGACCACGGTGATCCTGCCGCCCTCCGCGGCGTCGTCGAAGCCGCTCGAGCCCGTCCTCGGCACGGCGCTGGAGAAAGTGCGCACGCTCTCCGAGGACATCGTGAGGCGGCGGATGACGCATGGGGGCCAGACGGTCTTCCGCATGCTCCGCCTATGCGCGCGCGGCGAGCAGCGGCTCGAACACGCGACGCCGGACATGATCGACGACGTGCGCGCGGGAATCCTGCCGCTGTCGCAGGAGCATCTCGATCTCGTCGAGCCGTTCCGCGCCATCACGGACCACGACGGCGCGATGCGCAGCTGCCTCGATGGAGTCGAGGCGATCTTCGTCGCGGGAGGCCGTCATCTAAGACCCTCGGTATAGTTCGTACTTCCCTTCGTACTTCGTGCCTCGAACTTCATACTTTCCCGTTTCCCTCTTTCCCTCTTTCCCTCTCTCCCCCTTTCTCTTAGTCTTTCCGTGGGGCGTCTGCAACCAGCGGGGGGTCTTGATGCGCAGCATTCGGAAGTTGCGGGGGAAGTTCCCCGGTCAGAAGAGCGAGCCGGCTCCCGCCGCGCCGGCTCCGGCGGCCGAGGGCGACGAGACGCAGGAAGGTCCCTCCGTCCCCGCCGCGCCCGCGAAGTCCCGTCCGCGCCGGCCCGACCGCCTGCCGCAGGGCGCGCTGGGAATCCCCCAGTGGACCGACTTGATCACCGAGTACCCGGACTACGCCGGCGCCTACGTCGAGCGCGGCATCCTCCTCTACAAGACCCAGCGCCTCGACAACGCGCTTTTCGATTTCAGCCAGGCGCTCAAGCTGGAGCCCCAGAACGCGAAAGCGATGCTCTGGCGCGGCATCATCAGCATCGCGCGCAAGAAGTGGAAGGACGCGTACAACGATTTCAAGGGCGCCGCGAAGGGGGACAAGACGGCGCAGCCCTGCTACTACTGCGCGCTCTCGCTCGACCGGCTCGGCGAGACCGACGCGGCGCTGGAGTGGCTCGGGAAGGCCATCGCCAAGGACGGCGCGCACGGCCCGTCGCGCAGCCTGCGCGGCGAGATTCTCGTGCGACGCCGTGAGTACGACGCGGCGATCGAGGACCTGACGCAGGCCATCGAATCGGATCCAAACGACGCCGACGCGATCGCGGCACGCGGCGCGGTGTCGCTGGCGAAGGGCAACTTCGGAAAGGCCGTCGAGGATTTCGCGAAGGCCCTCCAGCTCAACCCGAAGCACGCCGCCGCGCTCCACAACCGCGGCGTCATCTCGCTCAAGAAGAAGGAGTTCTCGACGGCGATCGGCGACCTCGAGAAGGCGCTCGCCTCCGAGCCGAAGCTCCCGGTCGATGCCCGCTACGCCGACGCCTACCTGGCCCGCGCAACCGAGCGATATGGGAAGGCGGACTTCGCGGGCGCGATCTCGGACTTCGAGGGGGCGAAGCGGCTCAATCCCAACTGCGTCCCCGCCGGGCCCCACGCCGAGTCGTACCGCAAGCGCGCGAGGCAGGTGGCCGAGGCGCAGCCCGAAGCGGCCGTCCGCGACTTCGAGGCGGCGGAGGCCATCCGAAAGACCGACAACCCCGATCCCGTCTACATCGACTCGCTCTATCGCCGCGGGCTCAATCGCGTCCGGAGCGGACAGCACATCGAGTCGCTCGCCGACCTTGACCGGGTCCTCCTGCTCCGTCCCGACCAGGCGATCGACCCGGCTTTCGGCACGAGCTTCGGTCAGCGCGGACTCGAGCGGATGCGCGCCGGCGAGTTCGATGACGCCGTCGGCGACCTGACGCGCGCGATCGCGATGGCGCCCGGCGAGGCGTCGTTCCGCGACGGCCGCGCGCGGTGCCAGTTCGAGCTCGGCGATCACGAGCGCGCCGCCGCCGACCTCGAGGTGCTGCGCCGGCTCAACCCGCAGGCCCTGATCGAGCCGCGGCTCTTTGACGCCTTCGCCACGCGCGCCAAGGCGCGGCTCGGCCGCGGCGATTTCGCCGGTGCCGTCACCGATTTCGATCTCGCCGTCAGCGCGAACTCGGAATGGAAAAACGACCCCGACTACGTGGCCGCGTACCTGGCGCGGGCCGCCGCCCATCTCAAGGAGAACCGGCACGAGCTGGCGCTTGCCGACGTGGAGCGCGCTCTCTCGATTTCGCCGGAGGCCGAGCTGCCGGCGGGCGTGGCGGGCGCCTACTGTGTCCGCGCGAAGGCGCGCCACGGGCGGCAGCGCACCGACCACGCGCTCAAGGACATCGAGCGGGCCATGGCCATCGCGCCCGACGACGCCGAGCCCCACGAGATCCGGGGGCGCATTTTCGCCGAGCGGATGGACTACGGAGACGCGTTGAAATCCCTGGAGCGGGCGATCGAACTCGACCCCAAACGAAAGGCGACGCTGTCGGCCGAGATCAAGAAGATCCGGGAGATCCTGTCGTAGCGTCGTACAACCGACATGAGACTCACCGCGCTGATCGTGCTTGCCATCGTCACGCAGGAGACGCCGAAGCAGGACGGCCTCGCCTCCGTCAACGCCGCGGCCCAGAAGCTGATGGAGAAGAAGTCGTACTCGTTCGTCCTCAAGCAGAAGGTCGACGGCGACGACGGGCTCAAGTCGGCCCTCGACAAGATGGACGCCGACATGACGGGCGTCTTCGTGAAGGACGGGATCCTCCACGCCAAGGCCGATGAGTGCGAATGCGCGCGCAACGGCGGCGACGCGATGTTCCTCTACCAGAAGAAGTGGCGCACGCGCGAGGAGACGAACAAGCTCTTCAAGAACAAGCTCGACTCGCCGGCGCGGAATTTCGACACGATGGACAACCCGCACGACGAGATCGGGTCGGTCCGCGAGAAGGTCGCCACGATGGAGTCGAAGGGGCCGGAGACGCTCGGGACGCTCGAGTGCGAGAAGTTCGCGGGAGCGCTCACCGACGACGGCGCGCAGACGCTCGCGAAGATCTACTTCGGCCGGCTGTCGTTCAAGGGCGGGACGGGAGGGGGCCGCGGCAGCGCCGAGCCGTCCGGGGGCAAGGGCACCGCCACCGTGTGGGTGACGAAGGACGGCATCGCGATCCAGCTCCAGTACGACCTCGCCTTCAACGTGAAGGTGGGGAAGGCCGACTACAAGGCGACGCTCGTCCGCACCGTGATCGTCAGCGACTTTGATGCGGCGAAGCTGGAACTCCCGGCCGACGTGAAGAAGAAGCTGAAGATCGAATGAGCGTCTGCCCCATGATGGCGATACCACCGGCGGACGTGAAGAACCGGCTCAAGATCGAATCGCCTTCGCCAGGGCCGGCACAATCTCCTTCCAGTCGCCCTTGATGCCGATGTCGGCGGAATCCCAGATCATCGCCTGGTCGTCGTTGTTGATCGCCACGATCGTCCCGGCCTTCTGGATGCCGACCGTGTGCTCGAAGGCTCCGCGAATGCCGATGGCGAAATAGAGCCGGGGCGCGATGCACTTGCCGGTCAGCCCGACCTGGTGCTGGCGCGGAAGCCAGCCCTTGTCGGTGCAGTCGCGCGTCGTCGCGAGCGGCGCCTTGAGCGCGTCGGCGAGTTCGCGGATCACCGGCAGGCTCTCCGGGCCGCCGATCCCCATTCCGACGCCGACCACGACCTCGGCGGCGTCGAGATCGACGTTGCCTCCCGCCGGCTTCGACGCGGTCACGCGGGTCCGGCTCGATCCCTCGAACGCGAGCTCGACGATCTCCGCCTGGCGCGCGGGGTCGGGGACGGGCGGTCGCAGGAGTCCGGGTCGGACGGTCGCCATCTGCGGCGTCGTCTTCGTCAGGATCGGCGCGACGACGTTCCCGCCGAACGCCGGCTTGTCGGCGACGAGGTTCGTCCCGTCCATGCGCAGATCAATCGCGTCGCCGGTCAGGCCGAGGCCGAGGCGCGCCGCCACGCGCGGGAGCAGGTCGCGGCCGATCGAGGTCGACGGCGCGAGGAGGATGTGCGGCTTGCGGTCGCGAATGGCGCGAGTGAGGACCGCTGCATGCGGCTCGGTGCGATAGGGCGCCAGCTCGGCGTGATCGCAGACGTAGACGCGGTCGACTCCGTACGACGCGTAGAGCGGCGCGTGGCGCTTCACGTCATGGCCGAGTGAAACGACGGTGAGCTCGCCCTTGAGCGCGGCGGCGAGTTCGGCGCCCTTGCCGATGAGCTCGAGGGTGACGCGCTTGGTGCCTTCGGCGAGGACCCAGACGGCCGGGCCGGTGCCGCGGACGCGCTTCACGCCGGTCGGCACGCTGACGACGGGTCGAGCGAACGCATTGCGCCGGCGCAGCGCGGCGACGAGTTCGTCGACGGTCGCGACGAAGGTGCAGGTGCGCTTGGCGGCGGTCGTGACAACGTCCTTCACCCACGTTGGCGAACCGGCCTGCCCGATGGTTGCGACGTCGATCGCGAGCTGCGCCGCTGTGAGGGTCGTGATCGTTTTTGTCTTGGCCGCTTCGCGGTCCTTCTTCGACGGGAACCGCTCGGGCGCCAGGTCTTCGGCGGCGGTGATGAGGCAGGGGAGCGGGAGCTCGACGGTCTCGAAGCCTTCGTCGGTCTCGCGCTCGACGGTCGCCGTCGTCCCGTTGATCGCGATCGAGCGGACGCCGGTCGCCTGCGGCAGGTCGAGGATCTCGGCGACCTCGGGTCCGACCTGGCCGGTCTCCGAATCGGTGGAGTAGCGGCCGCAGAAGACGAGGTCAGGCTTCTCCGCCTTGATGGCGGCAGCGAGGGCTCGCGCGGTCGCGAGTGTATCGGCGCCGGCGAAGGCGCGGTCGCAGAGGTGAATCGCGCGGTTCGCTCCGAGGGCGAGGCACTGTTCGAGCGCCTTGGCGGCCTGGGGCGGGCCCATGGTGAGCGCCACCGCTTCGCCCTCCTTCGCGCCTGCGGGATGCGCTTCGGACGGCAGGCCACCCGCCTTGCAGAGTTCGACCGCCTTGAGAAGCGCGCGAACGTCGAACGAGCTGACTTCGAGCGGGACGCCCTCGCGGACGAGGGTCTTCGTCTCCGGATTGAGCTTCATCGCGGCGACGTTCGGAACCTGCTTGATGCAGACGAGGATCTTCACTTTTTCTCGCGGTGGGCGATGAGCGATTTCTTCAACGACGCGATGTCGTCATCGGTGAGGTTCACCTTCACCTTGGTCAGAAGGTCGATGAAGACGGCGATCTCTTCGTCGGTGTTGGGGCAGCCGATGTTGCCCTTCGGCCCGTTGCTGTCGCCGAGCGACTCGCCGTCGGCGTTGACGATCGAGAACCACGGGATGCCGCCGCCCTTGCCCTTCGTTCCGTCGATCATCTCCTTGCCGCCGGTCATGCGATCGGTGTCGATCTTGCAGAGGACGAAGTCCTTCGCCAGGAGCGGCGCGACCTCGGTTCGGGCCATCCAGGCCTCGAAGACGTGGCACCACCCTCACCACGGGGCGCCGAAGTGGAGGAGGACGCGCTTCTTCGATTCCTTCGCCTGCTTGAGCGCGGCGTCGCAAACGTCCTTCGCCTTGAGCGGCTCGGCCTGGTGCTTGGTGAGGAGGGTGACGATCTCCTTGGTATCCGCGGGGGCGGCCAGGTTCGCGAGGACTTTGCCGTCGGCCGCGAGGATCGTGAGGGCGGGGAGCTTCGACGTGTCGGCTTCGTACTTCTTGGCGAGCTCCGACGGCGCGGCGCGGACGACGTCGTACTCGTAGAGCAATTTTTTCTTGAGGGCGGCGTCTTTCCCGAGGAGCGCGCTGAGGCTCTTGGACTCGTCGGAGTCGTTGGAGCCCCAGACGATGAGGACGCGGCGGTTCTCGGTCTTCGACTTCGCGAGGGCGCCGTCGATGTCGGGCTTGTCGCTGAAGGGCTTGTCCTGCACGGAGGGCGGGAGGGCGAAGAGCAGCACGAGCAGCAGGTGTTTCATGGGGGCGGATTATGCCTTTTTTTCGGACTTCGGGTCGAGCGCGTCGCGCAGTCCGTCGCCGAAGAGGTTGATGGCGAGGACGGCGAGGGTGATGGCGAGGCCGCTGAAGAGGGCGAGGTGGGAGGAGTTGCGGCGCTCGGTGTAGCCCGCGTGGAGCATCTCGCCCCATTCCGCGGTGCCGGTCTCGACGCCAAGGCCGAGGAAGGAGAGTCCCGCGGCCGTGAGGATCGCGGAACCGACGCCGAGAGTGGAGAGGACGATGATCGGGCCGAGCGCGTTCGGCAGGACATCGTGCCACAGGGTTCGAAGGGGGGACGCGCCCAGTGCGCGCGAGGCGACGACGAAGTCCTGCTCCTTGATGGAAAGCACGCTGGCGCGGACCTGCCGGGCAAACTGCGGGATGCCGACCACGCCGACCGCCACGATGAGTGCCGCCACGCCTTTCCCCATCGCCGTCGCCACGAGGATCGCGAGGAGGATCGTCGGTAGGCCGAGCATGACCTCGACCGCGCGCGAAATCGCCGCATCGATCCACCCGCCGAAGTAGCCGGAGACCGCCCCGAGCGGGACCCCGATGAGCGCGGAGACGGCGACGGCGATGAAGCCGATGACGAGGCTGACGCGCGCGCCGTAGCAGAGGCGGGTGAGGACGTCGCGGCCGAGGTCGTCGGTGCCGAGAAGGTGCAGCGGACCCGGGACCTTTCCAGTTGCCGCGCATCGGTCGCACGCGCCGACGGCCGTCTTGCCCGTTCCGATGCAGTCGGCGCAGGTGACCCTGGCGCCGGGCTTCGCCATGGCGGGGCCTTCCAGCGACGTGGGATCGTACGGCCTCCACATTCCGATGCTGAGCGCCGCGGCGACGAAGAGGATCAGCAGCGCGAAGCCTGCCATCGCGCTCTTGTGGCGCAGGAGGACGCGGAGCTTACGCCGATCCATACCGGATCCTCGGGTCGATGAAGGCGTAGAGCGCGTCAACGACCAGGTTCACGACGATGAAGGTCGAGGCGACAACGATGGACGCGCCGCAGATCGCGATGGGATCGCTCTGGAAGACGCGGTTCACGAGGTACATGCCCATTCCCGGCCAGTCGAAGACCGACTCCGTCAGCACGGCTCCGCCCAGGAGGTATCCGAACTCAAGACCGATGAGGGTGATGACGGGAATGAGCGCGTTGCGAAAGGCATGGCGCATCACGACGGTGAGGCCCGGCAGCCCCTTGGCGCGTGCCGTTCGAATGTAGTCCATGCCGAGCACCTCCAGCATGGACGCACGCGTGATGCGGGCCGTCATTGCCAGCGGGATGGTGCAGAGCGTGAGGCTCGGCAGCACGAGGTGCTTCGCCGCACTCCACCACGCGGCGAAGTTGCCGGCGAGCAGGGTGTCGATCAAGAGGAGGCCCGTCACCCGGTCGATCTTCAGCGAGGGATCGAGATTGCCGCTGACGGGAAGCAAGCCGCTGAATGCGAGGATGAGGAGCATGCCGAGCCAGAAGACCGGGATGGAAACGCCCGCGAGCGAAACGCCCATGGCCAGGTAGTCGACCCAGGTGCTCTTGTAGACGGCGGAGAGGACGCCGGCCGGGATCCCGATCAAGATCGCCAGGATCATCGCGGCGAAGGTCAATTCGATCGTGCGGGGAAAGCGCACGCGGAGTTCGGCGGAGACCGACTCGTTCATGATGTAGGAATGGCCCAGGTCGCCGCGGGTCACGATGCCCTTGAGGTAGCGCACGTACTGGACGACGATGGGCTTGTCGAGCGCGAGGTCCTTCGTCAGGCGCTCGCGCGTGGCCGCCGAGCCTTTTTCTCCCAGGATCGCGTCGACGGGATCGCCCCCGAAGGAGCGCGACAGGTAGAAGACGACGAACGACACCACCACGAGCAGCGGCAGGGCGATGAGAAGTCGCCGCAGAAGGTAGGCGGCCACCCGGGCTATTTCCCAGCGGCGGGCGGCGTCGGGAATATGGTCGTCGGGATGAAGCTCTTCGCGATCTCCGCCCGCCCGTGGTAGGCCAGTTCGTTGATCTTCTTCAAATCGATCGCCAGCGCGACCGCCTTGCGGAAGTTCGGATCGTTGTACGGCGCCTGCCGCATGTTGAATCCGAGATAGCAGACGTTCATGCCTTTTTCCGTCTCGACCCGGAGCGCCGGGTCTTTCTCGAGCTCGGGGAGATCGGCCAGCGTCACGTTGTCGATGACATGCGCTTCCTTGTTCTTCAGCTTCTGGATGGCGGTCTGCACCTGCTTGATCTCGAGCACGATGAGGCGCTCCATCCTGGCCTTGGAGGGGCCCCAGTAGTCGGGGTTGCGGACCAGCTCGATCTTCACGTCCTGCTCCCAGGCCGCGAACTTGAGCGGGCCGGTGCCGACCGGGTTCTTGCCGAACTGACCTCCGTGCTTCTTCACGGCGGTCGGGCTCGGGATGCCCGCGGGGAACATCGCGAGCTTGTGAAGGAAGACGAGGCTGGGATCCTTGATCGTGAACTCCACGGTCGAATCGTCCTTCGCGACGACCCCGGTGATGTCCTCGTACTCCGAGCCGTACGGATTCTTGCCGGGCTTGAAGTCACCCTTGTTGAGGAGCCGCTCGAAGGCGAAGACAACCGCCGCCGCGTTGAAGTCGGTCCCGTCGTGGAACTTCACCCCCTTGCGAAGGCGGAACGTCCACGTCTTGCCGTCCGGCGAACGCTCCCAGCTCTCGGCGAGCCCGGGCACGAGCTCGCTGTTGTCGGCGCCGAACGTGACGAGGCATTCGTAGAGGTTGACGGTGATCTTCGCGGAGCCTCCCCACGCCGTGTCCTGCGGGTCGAGGCTGTCCGTGGGGTCCCCGCGGCCGTAGAGGACGGGGCCGCCCTCGCCCGTCTCGATCGTCCAGAGGCGGTACTCGATCGGGTGGTGGTTGTACTTCACCTCCTTGCGGCACACGGCGAACTGGCCGACGTGGGCGATCGGGATGCAGGGAATCTCGTCATGGAAGATCTTCAGCGCCGAGTTGTACAGGTCGGCGCGCTTCTTCGCGTCGGGCTCGGACTGCGCCTGCTTCACGAGCTTGTTGAACTCGGGGTGATCGAAGAAGGAGTGATTGTTGCCGGTGGGGCGCTCCTTGTCCTGGCCGATGGCATCGCCGCTCAAGAGCGCGTTCAGGAAGTTGTCGGGATCGGCGTAGTCCGCGGACCAACCCAGGAGGAACATCGGATGGCTGGTTTCGCGGAGCTTGCCCGTGTAGATGTTCTGCTGGAATCCCTCGAGCTTCACCTTCAATCCGATGCGCGAGAGGTTCTCCTTGACGATCTGCACCACCTTGTCGGGCTCGGGGACGTAGGGGCGAGGATAGGTCATGTGCCAGATGACGACTTCGAAGTTCTCGGGGAGTTTCACCTTGGCGAGCAGCTCGCGCGCCTGCGCCTCGGGGCCGGTCGTCGGGGATGGCTTGGCGCTGTCGCAGCCGGCGAGGAGCAACACGACAAGGGGCAGTAGGTTCTTCATGGGGCGGGATTCTACACGCGCTCCGGTCACGCTGGCTACTGGCTACTGGTTGCTGCCTAAGGCATATCCGCTTAACTCCAGTAGCCACCAGCTATTGTGGTTTTGGCCTCTCCGAGCCGCCGATGAGCTGCCGGTAAGGAACGGGCGCGATGGCGACCGCCTGTTGGGCAAGCCGGAA
>Ga0247727_10003962_pt1 | contig 32076 bp, 30 predicted proteins | sample WisWelCaveWW1625_FD_202498 | JGI IMG/M metagenome (GOLD analysis project Ga0247727, IMG submission 202498) | Biofilm microbial communities from Wishing Well Cave, Virginia, United States - WW16-25 | ecosystem: Environmental > Aquatic > Deep subsurface > Groundwater > Cave microbial mat | place...
TTCGCAGCTACCGCGACCTTCCGATAAAGCTCAATCAGTGGAATAATGTCGTGCGCTGGGAGTTCAAGCATCCTGTTCCTTTCCTGAGAGGCAGGGAATTCTTGTGGCAGGAAGGGCATACTGCTTTTGCTGACAAGAAAGAAGCAGAGAAGGAAGTCCTTGACATTCTTGAACTTTATAGGCGTGTCTTTGAGGAAATGCTTGCAGTTCCTGTCATCAAGGGCATTAAACCTGAAAATGAGAAATTTGCAGGCGCTGATTACACGACTTCTGTTGAGACAATGGCTCCTAGCGGCAAGGCAGTGCAGGCAGCAACCTCTCATCATCTCGGCCAGCGTTTCGCAAAGAGCTTTGGCATTTCCTTTTTGGATGAAAAAGGCGAGAAAGCTCTTCCGTATCAGAACAGCTGGGGCTTTTCCACAAGAAGCATTGGCGCGATGATTCTGTTCCACGGCGATGATAAGGGTCTTATCATTCCTCCAAGAGTCGCTCCATTGCATGTTGTCATCGTTCCTATAATGTTCGACGACAGTAAAGAGAAAGTCATCGCGAAAGCTCACGAGGTTGCTAAACATCTGCGCAACACAGGCATTGTTGTTGAAGTTGATGACCGTGATACTTATACTCCTGGCTGGAAGTTCAACGAGCATGAAATGAAGGGAGTTTGCATTAGACTAGAAATCGGTCCGAAAGACCTTGAGAAAGCTCAGGCAGTTGTTGTCAGAAGAGATAATGGCAAGAAAGAATTTGTCAAGCTCTCAGACCTTCCTTCAGTAATTCCTAAAGAGCTTGAAAATATGCAGAACGACTTGCTCATAAAGGCAAGGCAATTCCTTGACAACAGTTCTGTTCAGGCCAAGTCTTGGAGTGACTTTGAAAAGGCAGTTTCTGAAAGAAAGCTCATCTATGCTCCTTGGTGCTGTACTTCAGAGTGTGCTGAAAAAATAAAGGCAGATACTGAAGGGGTGAAGTGCCTCAATCTTCCATTCAGCGATAAGAAGCCTTTCGCAAAGTGCATCAGGTGCGAGAAGCCTGCTACTCGTATTGCTGTTTTCGCCAAGTCTTATTAGAAAAGCTTATATATCAATCATGTATACAATTGATATATGGGAGATTTGGTGCATTTGCGGCTTGAAAAAAAGCTGAAAGAGAGAATAAAAGAAGTAATCGGGACTGGCCTGTTTTCTAACACGACTGAATTCATCCGCGACGCTATTCGCAAGAGTATTGAGGCGTACGAACTGGAGAAGAACATTCGCGGCTTGGAAATGCTCAGGGGCAAGGGTCGTCTGCTAACAAAAGAAGAGCAGAAGCGCGCAAAAGCCGAACTAAAGAAGCTCTCTCCATCAGAGATCTTCAGGAAGTACGGCCTGGATTGAGAAGTTCTTGAAGTCGCTTATATTTCTTGTCACAATCAAATCTGCGCCTGCGTTTATGGCCAAAACAGCGTGTTTTTCATCGCCTTTGTGTTCATGTTCATCTTCAACCGTTATTATTTTTTTCTTCAAAAAATACAGGAGCATCCTTGTGTCTTGCTCCAACACTATTGCATGCAGCTCATTTAATAAATGGTTTGAAATAATGACATAAAATTCACAGGACATTGCTCTTCTGAACACTTCAAATGCCTGCTTGCTCAGGTCTTTTCCCTGCTTGTTCTTTCTTTCCAGCAAATAGTCGAGATAAACGTTTGTATCGATGTAGATTTTCATGCCAATCTATAAGGAATTCTTATTAAAATTTCTGCCGATAGATTTCCCGTAAGGTTTCCGAATCATTCCGGAATCTTCAATTATGTCGTAACTATTTTATATTCGATAAGATTGGTTAAGTCTTGCAACAAGGATTCATTTCACCAGGCCTCCATATGATCCTGTTGAATGATACCGAAATATTTATATACTCCCCATATTGAGTTAAGGATAAGAGGTTAGTGATTCTGAAGGGGTTTTATTCATGGAAAACGACATTAAAGTGCAGAAGGGGACGACTACGGTGGGTATTTATTGCAAGGACGGTATTGTCCTGGCAGCAGACAAGAGAGCCACGGCAGGTTTTATTGTCAACAAGAAAACGCAGAAGATTCATAAGATAACAGACAACATGGCAGTGACCATGGCTGGTTTAGTATCAGACGCTCAACTCTTGGTCAAACTCATAAAGGCTGAAGTCAAGCTTAAGGATTTGTCAACATTGAGAGCAAGCACTGTAAAGGAAACCGCCAACTTGTTGGCCGGCATGCTTTACATGAATTTGAGAAGGATGTCAATGGTTCCCGGCATTGTGAGTTTCCTTTTGGGCGGTCATGACCATGAGGGCCACCACTTGTGGGATTTGGGCATTGACGGCAGTACAACGGAAGTTGATGATTATGTTTCTGATGGTTCTGGAAGCGTTTTCGCCTTGGGCGTCTTGGAAGCATTGTACAAGAAGGGAATTACTGTTGAGGAAGGCGTCAAGCTTGCAGTGAAAGCGATTGGCGCGGCATTGCAGCGTGACGTTAACACCGGCAACGGTATCGACGTTATTGTGATTGACAGCAAGGGCGTCAGGACTGTTCTGGAGAAGGACTTAAACATTAAGATCGAAATATAAGCCAGATTTGGCATTCTAACATGGCAGAAATCATAAAAGAAATACTGAAGTTTTTACCCGCTGAAAAGGTAAGCGACGTGGCATTTGAAGGTGCCAACATCGTCCTTTATACTAAGGACAGGGAGTTCTTCCTTAACAACGAAGGCCTTATCAGGCAGGTAGTGAACGAGTTTAAGAAAAGAGTAGAGCTAAGGCCGGACCCGTCTATTTGTGTGTCTGAGGAGAAGGCCGAGAAGGAAATCAAGAAGATAATGCCTGAGGATGCAGGAATTTCTCAAGTCTTGTTTGACACCCGGCGTTCAATTGTGATTATCGAAGCTGAAAAGCCCGGCTTGGCCATCGGAAAACAGGGTTCTTTGCTTAGGGAAATCCGCGAGAAAGTCTTCTGGATTCCAATCATCAGAAGGACTCCTGCATTAAGGTCCCAATTAATCGAGAATATCCGCGCAGTCTTGTACGAACATTCAGACTATAGAAGAAAGTTCTTGGACAAGGTTGGCCACAGAATATATGACGGCTGGTTGAGAGAAAAGAAAAATGAATGGATCAGAGTTACGCATTTGGGCGCAGCAAGGCAAGTTGGAAGGTCTTGTATCTTTTTGCAGACTCCTGAATCCAGAATTCTGCTGGACTGCGGAATTAATGTTGCTGCTGAGGGCGCTGACGAATATCCGTTTCTTGATGCGCCTGAATTCAACATCCAGCAATTGGACGCAATAGTTCTATCTCACGCTCACGTCGACCACTCCGGCTTTATTCCTTATCTTTACAAGATGGGCTTTAGAGGCCCTGTTTACTGCACCGAGCCGACAAGGGACGAAGCTGCTTTGTTGATGCTTGATACGGTCAAGATTATGAAGTCGGAAAACAAGGAGCCTATCTATGACGCCGATGATGTTAAAGAGTTTGTCAAGCACTGCATTACTTTGAACTGGGAGGAAGTTTCTGACATTACTCCTGATGTCCGGCTCACTTTATACCCTGCGGGCCATATTCTTGGCAGTTCTATGGCGCACTTGCACATCGGAAATGGTTTGCACAATCTTCTTTACACCGGCGACTTGAAGTATGGCAAGACAATCTTGCTCGATCCTGCCTGGACTATTTTCCCGAGACTTGAAACAGTTATTATGGAAGGCACTTATGGCGGCAAGACTGACATCGGCATTCCCGCGCATGAAGCTGATGCTTTGTTATGCAATTATATTAAAGAAACGCTCAAGCGCGGCGGCAAAGTTCTCATGCCGGTGCTTGGTACAGGCAGAGCGCAGGATATGATGGTTATGATTGAGAGTATGGTGCGCCGTGGCGAGCTCGACCCTGTTCCAATCTATATCGACGGCATGGTTTGGGATATTACTGCCATTCATACTGCGTATCCGGAATATCTGAATGCTAACTTGCGCAAGATGATTTTCCACAAGGACCAGAATCCTTTCCTGAATCCTATTTTCAGGCGTGTTGGCAGTGGAAAGGAAAGAATGCAGGTAATCGAGGAAAGCGGTCCGGCTGTCATCATGGCAACTTCCGGCATGATGGTTGGCGGTCCTTCTGTTGAGTATTTGAAGCATCTTGCTGATAATCCTAAGAACAGCTTGATTTTCTCCTGTTATCTTGGCGAGGGCACTTTAGGAAGAAGAATTTTCGGCGGTGAAAGGGAAATCATGTTCAAGCAGGGCATCAAGCAGGAAGTTGTTGAAATCAAGATGGAAGTTGTTAAAGTTTCAGTCTCTGACCATTCTGACAGGAAGCAATTGATGAACTTTATTTTCAAATGCCAGCCAAGGCCTAAGAAAGTCATTGTGCAGCACGGCGAAAGCACGAAAGTATTGGATTTGGCTTCTGCCATTCACAAGCTTGGCAGGATAGAAACTGTTGCTCCGAAGAATTTGGAGACGGTCAGGATTAAATAATGCTTACAAATGTTAGCTTATTCTTGGAAACACAGAGACTTCAATCATTGCAGCAATCACGAGAATAATAACTGACAAGAGAACTAACAACACTGCTTCCAACAAAACTTTCTTTGTTTCATTCTTAGTAATGACAGAATAAAACACCATACCGCCAGCAAGGCCGCCAATAAAATAAGCAATCATTTCAGGAATTCCATGCACCATATACTTTCCTAAGCTCGCGCCCACCGCGACAATGAGAGGACTGCCCGCAGCCAATTTTGACAGGATAAAACTGCCCAGTGCTGTAGCTAATACGCTGGCATTCCATGCCAGAATCAGCATGCTGCCTGTGCCGAAGAAAACTGATAGAAGAACACAGAATAATAACACTCTGACGTTATCCAATATAATAGGACCGGAAGAGCCCCAAAAGCTTCCAGTTAGTTTGGCAATCGTACTTGTTTGAGCTATAAAGACATCTGGCATGATGAGAAAGCCGGCCAGATAACCAGCTACAAAACCAAAAAACAAGCTGCCAAACACGATAATGGCTTGCCTGTGCTCCTGAACAAACTTCACATGCTTCTTCATCATCTCAAAGCTCAGAATATGATATACAATAGGCGTAGAAGCAGCAATTGTTATCCCGATCATGACTACACTTGGGTATTCTGGGAACAGCAGAGAGGACAATAGGACGCTAACGAAAGCGTATACTGCGCTAACCCAGAATAGCTCAAACGGATGGCCTTCAGCCTCTTTTGGATCTATCAGCAAACGCAAATTCATGCATTTCTGGTAATTTATTGCTGCTTAAAAATGTATTTATCAGTACAATTATATATTCTGACATATATTTTCTAGTTTAGAAAACTTAATAAATGGGGTATCAGTATCCATTTTAATATATTAGCATACAATAGTGAATCATGAGGTGATGTGCGATGAAAAAACTTATTTCTTTAGGCATTGTAGCTTTATTCGTTGTCAGCATTTTGGCAGTGGCAATTTCAGGGGCAACCCTAAGAACAAGAACAGGTAATGTTTACACAGTCAGCGATAACTGGGGCAGCGGAATAGTTAAATGGGCCCGAGGAGGAATAACTGGAAGAGCAGTGGCCGGAGTAGTTCCTGCTGATTTTGAATTCAGTAATTGCGCATTTGCGCATGCAGGGTCTACTTGCGCAGTATTTTCAGAAACAGCGGACAATGGAGATTCTCTTGATCCAAGCGCAGCTACCTTTACAATTAGTAATGTACAAGTACAAAACCCTGGAGACGCATTCACTTTGAGTCTGAAAGATAATGGCGTAACAAAAGCGACTTTAAACGCACAAGATAATGATTTTAATGGGATAATTGACACCACAGAATGGGCCATAGCTGGTGCAATATTTGTCACAATTGATGGGCCTTGGACGTTGGAAAGAACAGATTCGAATCCAGCGGGAGTGTTTACGATTCAATTGAGGTTCCAGCTTCCAGCTGGAGGACCACCACCGCCACCGCAAACGATTGATCTACTGAATTCTGTGCCCAAATTGACCCCTGGCAATATAATTATTATTGATGGTACCAAGCAGCAGCTTCTCTCGGTTCGTGTGCTAAACCCAAATGGAGAAACTATGGAAATAGGCTATAGTTTTGCTACTTTTAACTGTCCTCGAATCGCCGCGGGTAATTATGTTTGCCCAGTACCTGGACCGTCTTTCGCTAGCAATGTTGATGAGACGTTTTATATTGACATAATTAACGTTGCCCCTATTGACCGGGCCACAGGAATTATACGAGCGGTCGACCACAAAGCGGGCGGTACACGAACAGACGTATTGCTGATAGATGGCGTAGGAGGTAATGACGTTATTGATCTAAGCGGGACTTTCGCATCAGCTTTGGATACACGTCAAATTGGCGCTGGTTCGGATTACATTATGGGAGTTAGTTCGGACGATGGAGCACAAGTTTTCATAAATGGCGTACTTGTACAGAGCGGTGCACAGGGTCCGAAGCGAATGTTCGAAGACGTGTCTAATGCCTATGAGATAGATGTTAACGACAATGCAAATCGTGCAAAGGGCAGCCTGTTCCTCGTAAGACTCTTTACTCCAGACGTGCAAAGCCTATTCGCAAGACCGCCTGCAGTGAATGATATAACGTTGGTCTACGGGTTCACGACTATAGGTGGACTAGATCGGGCGTATCTATTTGGCTGTAATGGTGTTCTTGATGGAGGCGGAAAGCGTTACGAGTGCGCCTAATTTTTTCTTTAATTTTCTTTATATTTTTTAACCAATTTTTGCATTTCTTCAACTTCAGGTCCCTTTTCGCATAAGCGTATGCCCGATGCCCAAGTTTTAATAGCATCTTCTCTTTCATTTATTTTTAAGAATGCTGCGCCCAAATTTTTATATCCTGCCGCATTGCGTCTGTCTAGTTGTAGCGCTGTTTTATAATTACTGATGGCTTCCTCGGTTTCTCCCATTTTAAAGTAAGCATTACCTCTCATGACGTAAGATTGCACAAAGTTTGGATCCTTTCGCAGTGCAGCATTAAAATCATTAAGAGCTTTTTCATATTCGCCAATCTCTAATAGAAGAGAGCCACGATTATGAAGCGCAGGGACCATTTCAGGATTGATTTTCAAAGCGTCATTATACTCATTTATGGCTCCTTCAATGTTTCCTTGTATCATATAAGCATAACCTCTACTATAGAACGCCTCAAAAAGTTTAGGATTCTTTGTAATCGCAATGTCAAAATCCTTCAAAGCACCTTCAAGGTTATTGAGCTGCTGGCGAATTAGTCCTCTTTTCAGATACGCTTCAGCAAAATATTCGTTGTGCTCAATTGCTTCATTCAGTTTTTCAATTGCTTTCTCGCGCTTTCCTTCAAAAATCAATAAATCTGACTGTCCGAAAGCTGCAAGATCTTTATTGACGCCGATTTGCAGCATTTTCGTAAAGTGTTCTTTGGCTTTTTCCAAATACTTTTTTGCCTGTTCATCTTGTGCATTCGGATTTCTCTGTCGTGATTCCTCAAGTAAACTGGTACATGTTCTCGCAAGCTCGTAGTATGCCAATGCGTTATTGGAATCTAATTTTACAGATTCCTCCAAATGTTTGACCGCCTGGCTATTTTTTCCTTGAGTTCTGAAAACTTTACCTAGAAGGTAATGGGCATCCGCAATCGAATATATTTTGATTGCCTGTTCAAGATTTGAAACACCTTCGTTAAAATAACTTACTGACTTATCTAAATCGCCTGCTTTCCGGGCTTTTTCTGCCTTCTCAAGTGATTCTTTTCCTTTCAAATAAGACGGCATCGCCTCTGCTTTCCTTCTCTCTTCTTCTTCCTTCGCCCTTTTCTCTTTTTCTCTTTCCTTCTCAATCTGCGCAGTCTTTTGCCGCTGCGCTTCAGCAGACTTCAAGGAAGTCAACACAATCGGAGTGCCGATGGCAAACGCTAATACGGCTGCAGTAATACCGCCATACGCCCATGGATTTCGTCCAACTTTTCTGAAACCTTTCTCAATAATGCTAACTGGGCGCGCAGTAATCAATTCGTCATTAAGATATCTTTCAATGTCCCGGGCCAGTTCAAGACAATTCGCATAACGATTTTTAGGATTCTTCTCCATGCACTTCATAATTATCGTTTCAACATCTTTCGGTATGCCGGGATTGATTGAACGCGGATTAGCAGGCTCCTCAGATACTGCCTTTCTCAAAATATCAAGTGCTGAAAACCCCTCAAATGGGGGTATGCCAGTCAGAATGTGATAAAGGGTTGCTCCAAGCGCGTACAAGTCCGCTCGCCCGTCAATCGCTTTGCCTTCTCCCTGCTCCGGGCTGATGTATGAAGGTGTTCCAACAACAGTTCCTGATATGGTCAATTTAGAATCATGAGCGTGCTTTGCTAAGCCAAAATCAGCAACATGAGGCTCATCATTCTTGTCAATCAAAATATTGGAAGGCTTAACATCACGATGAACAACACCATTTTCATGCGCATGATGCAATGCCAAGGCAGACTTACGTACTATGTTCAATCCGCGCCTTGGTGTTATGTGTTCATAGACGAGTTTATCCAGACTCTTTCCTTCGATCAATTCAGTCGCAATGAAATGAATTTTGCCGGTCTCGCCAAAATCGTATACAGCTACAATGTTCGGATGCTGAAGCCGTGCAGCTGTTCTGGCCTCACGAATGAACCGTGCAACTGCATGTTCATCGTCAGCATCGCCTATCAAAACTTTCAACGCAACAGGGCGATCAAGATTGGTATCATGAGCTCTGTAAACAGTGCCCATGCCGCCCTTGCCAAGAATTTCTAAAATTTTGTACTTGCCAATACGTATGCCAAGACTCGGTCTTTGCCGCAATTCCTTTGTATCGTCATCCATAACCAACCCTTAAGAAGAAGGACCAGAGTCTATATAAACTTTGTTGTCACTTTATAGTTCTAAAAAATTAGCCTGCAAAACCTTTTAAACAAAATAAAAATAGTAAATCATATGCGAAAACTAGTATTGTTGCTAATTGTGCTTATTGCCTGCACGCCACAACCTCTCCAAGTGCCTTACGTCAAGCAATCCGGCCCTAGCTGTGTGGAGGCAGCAATGGCGATGGCCTTGGCATATTTCAATATAGGCGCATTCTCAACAGAAGAGCTTGACGAGCTGGTTGGAAGAACGCACAAAGAGTGGACATGGTTCAGCCAGGCGCTGCCGGTATTGCATGGTTTGGGTTTGGATGTAGATTACTATTCTCTCTCTCCATATGATAAACTGACACCAGAATATGTCTTGGAGTATTATGGACCAAATATTGGAAGTACAATTAACTCGGTCACAGACTGGGATGAATTATACAAATCAATCGATTACTTGAAAAATAGCCCTGGCTATCATCCAAGACTATTAACCTGGGAAGAAATCGAATCTGCAGTCAACAAAGGTTGGCTTGTCATACTGCTGATTGATTCAAACGTCTTGTACAACGGAGGTGGAAGTTTCGGAGGCCATGCAGCAGTAATCACAGGAATTTCCGGAGGCACTGTTACATTCCACGACTCAGCAAAAGGGCCGGATCAGATTACAACCAAGGAAAAAATGATCAGCGCATGGAGCGCTAAAGGCACAGACAACGACGCGTTTATCGTCAAAGGCAGGGACCAAGATTTCTCCAGACGGCCAACACCGACTAAACTCTAATTTAGCTGATATTCTATAGTGTAAGTTATCTTTTTTGGTTTTCCGGGATAGGGTATTCTGAATTCAAAGACTTTGTGGTCCCAGGTGGCTTTGTCTGTGATTTGGAATCCTGAGCTGCCGTATTCTTTGTTTGTCGCGTCTATTGTGAACTTTTCAAATCCTGATTGCGGCGTTTTTACTATTAAAGAGATTCTTTCGTTTTCTACATTTGTGTTGTCTCCTGTGACTTCTATTGCTGCATACAGATATTTGCCGTCTGTTCTGAACCAGCTGTAAGTGTATCCTTGAGGTCTTCCGTTTGCCAGCACCCACCATATTGGGTTGCTGTATGGTCCCAGTCCTTTGTCTAGCTTTCCATCAATTTCCATTGTTCCGTCGTTCACTTTTGCTATTGCAGATCCTATTTTTGGGCTTCGCAATGGCAAAGACTTGTCGTCGTATTCATTTGCTATGACTAGAAGTTTGTACGTTTTTGCTTGCGGTACGTCAAATGTTAACACTGCTGGATTTTCGTGTATGTCTGTTACGATTTTTTCAGTGCCTCTGACTCTGTAAGTTACGTCAACGCCGTTTTGTTTGGCTTTTTTTGGCCTGATTATTTTGCCGTCAGCCGTGATTGCAAATAAGTCCAGCGAGCTGTGTGGAATGTTTTTTTGTGTAATCAAAAATTCTTGGTTTCCAGGTTCGAGTCCTATTTTCCATTCTTTTTTTGCCAGCCCAGGTCCGAATTCCTGTCTTGTTCCCCAGCTCGGGCCGTTTATTACGACGATTGCGCTGATAGGTTGGACAAGCAAAAGAAGCAATATTAGCATTAGCGCAGTCCTCATTTTTACCCGTTCTGCATTTTAGTATGATGATATATAAATTTTATGATTGAAGGCTTTCTCGTCGATAAATTTATAAATCCTATATACTTCACTATACATATGTCGTTGGTTCGTATGGTGAGGGATGCGGGGCTTGTTTTGGCTCTAGCAGTCGGCGGTTGTAAACAAGAGCCGCCGAAAAATCAAGTGCAAAATGCGCCCGAAGTAGTTCAGACTTCAGAGGAAAAACCTTCTGGGCCTGTAGTTCAGCCTGATTTCTCAAGAATTATCGATCTTTATGTTCTGCAATTGGAAGATCTCAAATCCCGCGCGCCTGATGCTCCTATAGAGTTGCCAAAAGTTGATGAAAAAGATCCTTTTATGAAACTGGCAGTGGATACGCTCAAGGATCTTGACCATATGGCGCGTTGGCTTCGCCAAGATAGCGGCAGGAAATATGATTTGGACATATTGGAAGCGGACATGAAAAGTATTGAACTCTTTTCCGACACGACTCCTAAGGGGATGATTAATGCTCTTGAATATGTCAATGAGAATTTTGAGCCACGTTTTGTTAAATACGTCAACGCTTCCATGGAGGCAGTCGAAAAGCAGCGCACTTGGAGTGCTGAAAGATTTTTGGAGCGGCTCTTGCAGGATTTTGATCACACTAAATCATTGGAGGAGCATTTGGCTTTGCAGGGCAAGATAGCTTTACTCGAGGAATACGCGAAAAAACTCGCGCAAACTGAACAGCCTAAGAAATTTGTTGAGCCTGGAAGAGACAAGTGTCTGCAGAAGATCCTTGGAGACCAATATGAGCGCTTTACCGAGGAAAAAGGAAAGTGTTTCGTTAATGCCAACTCAAAGTACATGGTTTTGTTCCGTGAGCTGCTTCCCAGAATCAAGAATTTCACTAATGAAGTGAATAATTTTGCAGAATATGCCCGCAAGAATCCTTCTATGTTCGACAAGCTTAACCCGGAGACTGAAGTCGGCGGGCTTGTGATGAAAACAGCAAATGGTTATGAATTGCTGGTTTATGATGATAACAGGAGTGATGCTAAAGTTGTCAAATGGATCAATGAATTGCAGGAAAATAATCTTCAAAGCTCTCCATTGATAGTCGAGTATGCTGGAGAACGTATGCTGATGGAAGCGCGGGGAGAGAACAAGAAAGGTGTTGAAGAGTGCATATCTATTTTCAAAAAATTGTGCAAAGGGCTGTCTGAGGAAGCAGTGAGAGGGAAACTTGTTGATTTCCTTAAGCTCGCATCCCGATTTAATTTTGATCTTAGTTCAGTTCCTCTTGAAAAGATTCTGAGCGATAATGCTTTGTTCTTATTCCATACGCATCCTGGCGGAAAAGAAAAGGCTCCATCGGATCAGGATATTCTGAGTTCATACTTAAGATTCCCGCAGGCAGTGTTCGCTCTTGGCAAAGATGGCTTGACGATTTATCCATACGGTCTTGGCCAGCGTTACGAAAGCATTGAAGTCAAACGCAAGTAGTTCACAGCAATCTTTTTATAGTGCTTTATTCTCGGCAATTTTGTGAAAAAGGCGTTGATTACGGGGGTTGCTGGCCAGGATGGCTGCTACTTGTCAGAGTTCTTGCTTAAAAAGGGCTATGATGTATATGGTATTAAGCGTCCAACAGAAACAACAGAGCATATTTCTCACAGAAATCAGGTGACTTTCTTGGATGCCGACATGACTGACGGCCCTTCTCTTTACAGGGTTATAGAGACAGTAATGCCTGATGAAATCTATAATCTTGCAGGCATTTCTCATGTCGGCGTTTCTTGGGACATGCAGTCTTTAGTGAGAGAAACAAACTTCTTCGGAGTTATTAGATTGATGGATGCGGTAAAAAGAGTAAAACCAAGTGCTAAAGTCTACCAGGCATCTTCCTGCGAGATGTTTGGCGGTGTTGAAAGCGCTCCTCAGAATGAGGATACTCCTTTCAAGCCTGTTTCTCCTTATGCAGAGTCGAAAGTTGAAGCGCACAAATACATGCAGGTCTTGCGCAGGAAGGGTCTTTTTGCCGCGTGCGGCATTCTTTTCAATCATGAGAGCCCAATGCGTCCTTTGGAGTTTGTCACGAGAAAAATCACTGATGGCGTGGCAAGAATTGTTTCAGGGCAAAATTTTGTCATTAAGCTCGGCAACCTTAACTCTGTGAAGGACTGGGGGTTTGCTGGCGATTATGTCAAGGCAATGTGGTTGATGCTTCAGCACAGTTCTCCTGATGATTTCGCCATCGGCACAGGTGAAAAACATACTGTGCGCGATTTTGTTACAGAAGCTTTTGCTGCTGCTGGAAAGAAAATAGAATGGAAAGGCCAAGATCTCGAAGAGAAAGGCTACGTTGACAATAAGCTCGCAGTGCAGGTTGACCCTGCTTTCTTCCGCCCTCATGACACAATGCCGCTGGTCGCAGATATCTCAAAGGCTAAACGCTTGCTTAACTGGCAGCCTGAAGTTTCTTTCAAACAGCTTGTTGAAATGATGGTTAAAGCAGATATGGCTCATTATCAGAAGCATAGAGCTCTCTGAACGAAGAATTATCTGACAATAATCAATATGCCTGTGATGATAAGTGCTATGCCGAGCCATTTGATCGCTGGAAACGTTTCGTGCAGGAACCATGTTGAGAGAATGGTAACCCAGATGTAGCTTGTCGCCACAACCGGATATAATATGGACAGGTTCTGGTATTTAAGCGCAATAATTAGCAGGATGCTGGCAATTGCGTATAACGTCATGCCTAGGATGAGTTTCCAGTTTAACCAGCTGAGCAGGCTTACGCCGATGCCTTTTGAGCCAAGTTTGAAAAGCAGTTGTGCCGCCGCTGCCATGAGCGCGCAGAATGCCACGAGCGCTACTGCGGTGAGTTTTTCCATTCAGTACTTTCTGAGTGATGGATATTTAAGAGTATCGCATACTTTTTTATAATTGTGCAAGCTGGCTTTTCATCATGAGGATTGCGGTGGTGGGCCCGGTTTCTCCGGTGCGAGGGGGCATAGCATATTATACGACTGAGTTATGCCGTTTGCTTGGTAGTAAGCATGAAGTTGTTGCATATAGTCTTGAAAGAGTCTATTCAAGCTGGCTTTACTTAATGGCGTTTGGCGGGAGTAATTATTTTGATAATAGCCGGCAGATAGTTGATATCGGCGTTCAAAAGAAGCGCACGATTTCAGCCAATCCGCTGACTTGGCTTAAGTGCGCGCTGCTCATTCGCAAGTGGAAAGCAGATGTTGTATTGGTCACGTGGGTCGACCCTTTTATGTTTCCATTGGTGTGGGCAGTGCAATGGTTCTTGCCCAAAAAAGCCAGGTTTGTATTTATCTGCCATAATGTTCTGCCGCCTGATAAGCGTCCGTTTGCCAGGTTTTTGACGCTCTCGTGCTTTAAACGCGCTGATGGATTTATCACGCATGCCAGCAGTGAAACAGCGCGTTTGCTTCAGTTAAAGCCGGATTCAAGATATGTGCAGGCGTACTTGCCTGCTTATACTTTGAAAAGCGAGGGCATTGATGTCAAGAAGCAACTAAAACTGCGCAGAAACACCTTGTTGTTTTTTGGATTTGTGCGTCAATATAAGGGAGTGCGTCATTTGTTGCGAGCGCTGCCCTTAGTTTTGAAAAAGGTTGACCTTGATTTGCTGATTGTTGGCGAGTTCTGGGAAGACAAGCGCGAGTATGAGCAATTGATTGCCCGGCTTGGACTTCAAGATCATGTCAAGATGATTGACCGGTATGTGCCGAATGAGGATATCGGCCGTTATTTTGCAGCAGCTGATGTTGTGGTATTGCCGTATGAGAGCGGAACGCAGTCTGCAGTTGTGCAAGTGGCGTATGCGCATGATACTCCCGTCATCTCGACAAAAGTGGGTGGCTTGTCTGATGCCGTTTTTGATGGAAAAACAGGATTTCTGGTGCCGCCGAAGGATGAGCGCGCTCTGGCGGATGCCATTATCAAATTTTATCGCGGAAAAAGGCGTCCTGTGCTTGTCAAGAATGTGCGGCGTATGAAGCAGAAATTCAGCTGGGCCGAGTATGTGCGTTTGCTTGAGAGTTTGTTTTGAGAGCCAGTTTCAGAATGATAGTCAGAGCTGAATTATTTCTTTTATCCTGCTTGTGGCTTCGGTATCATGCAGACGCACTTTCTCTCTTCTTAGATCAAGCATTCGCGGGCTGAATGATTTGAAAGGATTTCTGAGCGCATATCCGCTTCCTTTTCTTTGTATGAACTGTCTTGCAAACCAGTAAAATAACGCTGCTGCAAATGAATTCAATGGGTAATGTTTGTAGGCGTATCTGATGAAATTTCTTTTTTCAATGTTTTTCATATAATCCTGGCCTTTTGTCTGCCCAATTTTTTTGAGTGTCAAAGACTCTGCGTGGTATAATGTTATTGCTGGCTCGTATAAAATCCTGTGGCCTGTTTTTTCTATTCTTCTATCCAGGTCAAAGTCCTCATACCAGAATGGCGAGAATCTCTCGTCAAATAGTCCTATTTCCTGCAATACTTTTGTTTTTATGAGCACTATGCCTGCATATCCGCAGTGTACGTATTGTTTTTTGCTTCCATCTTTTATTGGGCTTCTTACTATAGCTCCCAAGACATTTGTTGAATAATTCGCTCCGCTGTAAACTGTTTGGCCGTTAAAATCTTTGAATTGCGGGTAGACTATGGCCGCCGATTCGTCCTCTTCCAGGTCTTGTATGAGTGTTGAAAGCCAGTCTTTCTGTCCTGCCGGGAATCTCATGTCATTGTTTACAAACATAACGTATTTTGGCATATGATGCTTTAACAGATACCATGCGCCCATGTTCATTCCTTTTGAGAATCCGTAGTTTTCTTTGAGAGAGAGTATTGTGATGTCTTTTAGCTGTTGCACTTTTTCAAGCGAGCCGTCTGTTGAGCCGTTGTCAACAAGAATAGTCTTGAAATTGTAATCTGTATTCTCGACAAGGCTTTTGATGCATTGTACTGTTAGTTCTCCGCCATTATAGTTGAGTACGACTATTCCTACTGTTGGGTTTTTATGCATAATATGTGAAATGCCAGTTCTGGTTTGTATTTGACGAATGGCTGTGTCATTTCAGACAGCATCTGCCACAATCTTGTGGGCCGGAACTTTACTTTTGCTTCTTCCCCCCTGAGCGGTTTCCATCCGTGGATTCCGATTACCTTGTAACCCCTGTCTTTCATTTCTTTTACCTTCCATCCTGACCTGTGCACTTGCCACGGGTTTCCATAAGCAGCTCCTTGTGGCAAAAAACCGTTTGGTGTGAAGATTATGACTTTCTTTTTTGCAAGTCTTTCCATCGAATCCAGCAGTTTCAGCCCATCCTTCTTTTTCAGATGCTCTATCACGTCTAATGCCAGCACACAGTCAAAAGAATCTTTTCTGAACTTTTTTTCGATGTCCAGAATATCTATACAGTAATATTTGTCGTGTATTTTTTGTTCCCTGCTCGTTTTTATGCTTGGTTTATATGCATCCACTCCAACCGTGTGTGCTTTTAACGAGCATTCCTTGATTGGCGAGTTTGTGCCGCACCCAACGTCAAGTACGCTTCTGCAGTCCTTTAATGCTTTTTCCAGTTCCATGTGATAGGTTGGCGATAAGAGTGTGTGAAATCTTGTGCGCAGATACCTGATAATCATGATACGTTTTGCATGGCTAAGTATTAATAAATTTATCGAGAAACCTTTTTATATACGCCTTATTCGTCTATGTTTATGCTAAAGGGGGCAACGGTTTTAGTTACGGGCGGTACTGGTTCGTGGGGTTCTTTTCTTGTTAAGCATCTTCTTGAAAAGCATGATATTCGTGAAATACGTGTTTACAGCAGGGGCGAGCACAAGCAGGTTTATCTTAAGAGGGAGCTGGACAATAACTCCAAAGTGAAGTTCATTATTGGCGATGTCAGGGATTTAAGCAGGCTGGAAATTGCCAGCCAAAACGTTGATTATGTCTTTCATTTGGCTGCTTTGAAGCACGTTCCTGTTTGTGAGGAAAATGCTTCAGAAACTGTTGCGACAAATGTTGACGGCACGAAGAATGTAATTCTGGCGGCTATTAGGAACAAGGTCAAGAAAGTCATTTATGTTTCAACCGATAAGGCCGTGGATCCTATTAACATTTACGGCATTTCCAAGGCTGCTGCTGAAAAGATGATTATTAATGCAAACAAGGAAACTCCGGTAACCAAGTTTGTTTGTGTGCGCGCAGGCAATGTTATCGGCACAGAGGGAAGCGTTTTCCCGTTGTTCCGCGAGCAGCTTCTCAGAATCAATAAAATAAGCATTACTGACAGGAAAATGACGCGTTTCTTCATTGCCATGAATGAAGCCATTGAGCTTATTTTGAAAGCTGCTGAGAAAGGTTATGGCGGAGAAATTTTTGTCCTGAAGATGAAGTCTGTCGGCATTATGGATATTGTTGACATTATGAAGAGGACATTTGGAAACGAGAAGACCGAGCTTGTTGATATCGGCGTGCGTCCAGGTGAAAAGATTCACGAACTGCTTATCTCAAAAAACGAATCTTCCCGCACAAAGGAGACTCCTGAGCATTTCGTTATTCTGCCTACTCTGGATTTGGGGCTGACTGACAAATATGCAGGTTGTCCTTCTGTCTCATTCCAGGAATATGGCTCTGACAGCGCTCCCAAATTTAGACTTGATGAGTTCACAGCGCTTCTTAAGAAAGACGGCTGGCTTGGTCCCGATAGCAGTATTATGAACATTTTCAAGCAGTATTCAAACGAGGAAATAATCAATGTCTTCAAGAAAGAAGGCTGGCTGAAATGATTCTTATTACTGGAGGCACTGGCAGACTTGGGAGTTCGCTGAAAAAGCAGTTTCCAAACGCGCTTTTTCCCACCAGGAGCGAGCTTGACTTGATTTCTCCGGAATCGATTAAGCAGTATGTTAAGAAAAACAATCCTTCTGTTGTGATTCACGCTGCTGCCATGACCAGCATTCGAGAGTGCGAGGAGAAGAAGGAATTATGCTGGAAGACAAACGCCGAGGGCACGCGTCTTTTGGTCCAAGCTTGTCTTGAATTCTGTCCTGAAGCGTATTTCGTTTACATTAGCACTCCCTGCGTTTTTGACGGCATTCATGGGATGTATACGGAAAATGATCTTCCCATGCCTAAGAATGTTTATGGCTTGTCAAAGTTTGTTGCAGAGAACTCTTCTAAACTGATGAAGAGACACCTTGTTGTGAGGACAAATTTTGTCGCAAAGCAGCCCTGGCCTTATGAAGGTGCTTTTACAGACCGGTTTGGCACTTATTTGTTTGCAGACGATGTTGCTTTCGGAGTTAATGAGTTGATTGCAAAAGAGCTGACAGGTCTTGTTCATCTTGTTGGTGATAAAAAAATATCGATGTATGAGCTTTCCCTGCTTTGCGGCTCAAATCCCAAGAAAATCACCATGAAGGACTATTCAGGGCCTGTCCTGCCTGTTGATATGACTTTGGATACTGTTAAGTGGAAGAAGTATAAGATTGGTGGAGTATGAGGTTTTCTGTTGTTATTACAACTTTAAATCGTTCTGATTTGCTGATCGAAACGTTGAAGTGTTATGAGCGCCAGGATTTTGACAAAAAACAGTTCGAGCTTGTGGTTGTTGATGACGGCTCTGTGCCGGATTCTGAGAAGCTTGTCAGTGATTTTCGCAGGAATTCTGGATTGAATGTTAGTTATGTTTGGCAGGAGAACAAGGGTCTTGCCAGCGCGAGGAATACTGGAGTGCGTTTGGCGCGGGGAGATTATATCTTGTTGAGCACAGATGATATTATGCCGTTGGATGCTGATTTTTTGTCTCAGCACGATCGTGTTCATCTTCGTGCAGAAGGTGTGGCATGTTTGGGTCCTAACTTGTGGCATCCAAAACTGGATATTACTGAAGCCATGCGTTTCTTGGCTCCTAACGGCCCTGCGTTTGACTATGGAGCAATCAAAAATCCCAATAATTGCGGTTATAAATTTTTTATGGGAAATGTTTCTTTGCATCGTTCGTGGTTTTCCAGGGAGTTGTTTGATGAGAACTTTATAGGCGCGAGTTTTGATGATATAGAGTTTGGCTATCGTGTTTGTAAACAGGGCCTGAGAATCGTGTACAATCCTGATGCGCGGTTGTATCATTATCACCACTATAAAACTTTTGGTGAGTTTTATAATGCAATTCTAAAGAGGAAGAGTGGTTATGATTATATGATTGAGAAGCATCCAGAGCTTAAAAAGCCGGTTGTTCGGATTTGTGCGAGTGGGTTGTTGGCATTGCTGGGCTGGATTTCTTTTAAGATAACTGGTGCAGCCAGGTTCAAGTATGTTTATTGGCGTTACATGCTTAATTATCAGGTATTTAGGCGCTGGTAGACTGTGAAGAGCTTTCGTCCATTGTCCCTCTGGTAAATTAGGGGTTAATTAAAGTTATATGTACTGCACTACCTTTTTATATTGAACTGCAACTTATGCGTGTATGTTTTCAGAAGGAATCTCATTGTTCTGGCAGAGAGTGAGGAATCACTTCATTATTGTCAAGAATTCTCTCTGGCTTATCAGTTCTGAATTCATCGCCAAGGCTGTTCTTTTTGGCGTTGTTGTGTTGCTTGCCCGTTATCTTGGCGCCGAGGGTTATGGGCAATTGCAGTTTGCCCTTTCTTTTGCGGGCGTGTTTGCTCTTGCGATGGATTTGGGTTTTAATACTCTTACCAACAGGGAGCTTGCAAGGGAGAAGGAGAAGTATGCCTTGTTTGTTCCTAATGTCTCCATTGTCAAGCTTGGCTTGTTTGTTGTTTCATTGATTATTGTGACTGTATTTCTCTTGTTGACAAATAAGTCTTTCGAAGTTGTCGTTCTTTGCATTCTTGCTGTTTGCTACTATTTGTTTTCCAGCTTTATTGAGTTCTACAAGAGTGTCTTTCAGGCGTTTGAAAAAATGCAGTTGAATGCTTTTTCAAGAATTCTGTACTGCGCCTTGCTTCTCTCTGGTCTTCTGCTTCTGATGAATAAAAAAGCAGGAGTTCTTGCGATTATGCTGGGATATCTTGGCGCTAATTTCATCACTTTCCTGTTCACTTTGTTCCTTTTGTTGCGTTATATCCGCCCTTTCCCTCTTAAAGTCAGTCCTGCATTCATTAAAACCATGTTTAAAATGGTATTTCCTTTTATGATATTGTACATTGCCGCAATAATTAATTTCAGGGTTGATACGATAATGATATCATATCTTTTGAGTGATGCGGCTGTTGGTTTATATGCGCTTGCTGTGAACATAATAATGGCCGCTGCTTTTATTCCCTCTTTTTGCTGTGCTGCAGTGTACCCTTCATTGGTTCGTTTTGCAGTCTCCTCTCCCAGAAAGCTCTTTCTTATGTTCAAGGGCGTTTTCTGGATTATGCTCTTGATTGGCGCGCTGGGCGCAGGTGTTGTGCTTTTGCTTGCAAAGCCTCTCATCCTTGTGGTGTTTGGCTCGCAGTTTATGGAAAGCGTGCCTGTTCTTCAGATTTTGGCAGCCAGCTTTTTCCTCAGCGGAGGAGTACTTTTGATGGGGTATGCTTCAATCGCCATTGAAAGGCAGGCGTTTTATACAAAAGTCATTGTACTTTCTGTATTAATTAATATCGTGTTGAATTATTTCTTAATCAGCTTGTACGGCATCAAAGGAGCGGCAATAGCAACTGTTATCTCCCAGTCTGTGTCTCTTATCGTGCTTTCTGTTTTCCTTTTCCGACGGGGGTTTTTCTTCTTCTCTTCAGTTCCCACAGAACCGCGCCTAAAATAAGCATTGCTATGATTAGTGTTGTTTTTGTATAAGGCAGACGAAGCAGCAGGATTGCGTAAGACGCTCCTGTTAGAAGCAGTATTCCAATTATTATGCTGAGCGTGTTCTGCTCAAGCGCATTTTCTTTTCTGGCAATCAAAAATCCCGGCAAATATATCAGGAAATAAATCACAAAAGTGAGTTTTGCCGCCTGTTCTATTCCAATCATTAGTGAAAGCGAAGTTATCAGCGCAAATGCAAGTCCGAGTCCCCAGGCGCGCGCTAGCATGTATACCTCATGAGTTTCATTTTTCCTTCTTCTGCAACTGTTTCAGTGCATGTGCTGAACTTTTCTATCGAGCCGCGCGGACTTTTCTCTCCAATATAAATGTACAATGGCCTTGGATGCCTGTCCATGAGGTCTTTTACCTGTTCAAAATTCTTTGCCGACCAGTATCTTCTCCACTCCGTATGCGTCCATTTTCCGTAGTCAAACATTCCAGCAGCCGCGACTGGTCTGTGCGCTAAAGCCTCAAGCCAATGCGCGTCATCCACCATATTTGATAATATTAAACTGTCCTGCTCTGTGATGTTCTGTATGTTCTGCATAAACGCATATTCTTCCGGTGATATGTTCGGGCTGGCGTTAAGTGCCGCAGTGCCTGTTGTTATAAGCATCACTGCTGTTATTATTGCAATGATTGCTGTTGTGAAGTTCTTCTTTGCTGAATGCAGTTCTTCAAGTGCATATCCTGCGAATATCAAAAATCCGATGTCAAGGAATATGACGAACCTGTTGTAAAAGAATAATCTCAGTGAGACAATAAGGAATGTTATTGTGGACCATAGGAAAATCATGTTGAACTGTTTTCTTCTTATTGCGAAAAAGTATCCTATCCCTGAAAATACTATGTAGGGCAGTGTTCTGAACAAATACTGAATGAATGTCGGGAATGAGCCGCCTGAATTTTGTGCAAGCGCCGCATAGTGGTTTTCGAAAAACTTGATTCCCTGCATCGATAGGTACAAGCTGAGCGCTGCAGCAAGTATTACTCCACCTGTTGCTAATAACTTGATGAATTCTTTTCTGTCTTTCATTTGCAGAATAGTGTAAAAAAAGTAGCATAGTCCAAATAGCAAAAATGCCGGCCTGTGCACTGCCGCAACAATGATGCCTGACGCTGCCGTCAGCAAGTACTGCTTCCGCTGAACAAACAATATTGCGGCCAGCATGAAAATCATTCCAACAATGTTCTTCAAATACATAAGCTGGAATGTTTCGTATTGCGCAAGACTTACAGAGTATAGCAAAAGCGAAAATGCTGCTGTTTTTTTGTTGAAGAGCTCTTTTGCAACCAGATACACCATAAGCCCGAGCAGCAGCTCAAAGAGAATAACTCCTGCTGTAAGAATCACATCTGTCCTTATGCCAAATGTTTTCAGTACATCTGTGAACATGAATAATCCTGGCGGTGCCCAGTTGAAAAACCAGTTTTCAAGCCGGTTCTCTGCATATTGGTCTATGGCGGCTGTGTAAAACGCCGCATCGTAGCCTATCGGCACTGTATTGTGAATGTAAGGCAATATCCTGAGTATTATTATGAGAGCTGCCGACACCCAGATGATCCAAGTGTATTTTTCATCGCTTTCTTTCGGCCAATCAAGGCTAAATCCTCCGATTAACGCTATCATGAGAGCAAGAAGCTCAAAGTGGAACGCATAGCGCGGGACCGCATTTAAAGTGATGAATACGGAGAGTATTACGTAAATTACAATGAGCTGCCAGAAAGACTTCTGCAATACACCCCGCATAATTGTTGGCGAGTAAATAAGTATTTAAATATATGACGTCGATGGAATGCATACATGAGAATAGCTATTCTTGCTTACTCTTTGGATAGAAACAAGGCGGGCATCAGCCAGTACACTCGGCAGTTGATAATGCATCTTAAGAAGGAGCATGAGCTTACTGTTGTTCATTTGAAAAAATCTGATGATCCTGTTTACGATGGCGTGAAGGAAATTCTGATTCCAAAAATGTTTCATAAATCAATGCTTATCCGTTTGTATATGAACTTGTTTTTGCGAAGTCTTGATGTTGATGTCATCTATCATCCCAACCCTATCGGTTATTTCATCAAGCCGAAAGTTCCTCTTGTTCAGTCTGTTTATGATCTTACTACATTGAAGTTCCCGCATTTGCAGAATTTTGCCAACAAGTGGGCTCACCGTCTATTGACAAAATGGTATGTCAGGACAGCGGATTCTTATATCACTTTGAGCGAGAACTCAAAGCAGGATATCATTTCAATGCTTAATGTTCCGCCCAAAAAAGTTTTTGTAACTTATCTTGCCTCTTCCTATTCGAGGCCTTCTGACAATGAGATTTTGCGTGTAAAGGAAAAATATTCCATTTCTTTTCCATATTTCATTTTCGTGAGCACTCTTGCTCCAAGCAAAAACGTTGTTCGTATGCTTGAGGCTTTTTCCAAATCCGGTCTTCCCCAGCATTTTGTGCTTGTTGGTAGACGTGGGTGGAAATCTGAGGAGGTTTTTGAAGCTATTGAGCGCTTGAAATTGTCAGGACGCGTACACGTTTTTGAGAAAGTTCCCAATGAGGATATTGCTGGATTGTATGCAGCTTCTCACGCACTTGTGTTTCCTTCTTTGTACGAGGGCTTTGGTCTTCCTGTAGTTGAAGCAATGTCCTGCGGTTGTCCCGTTATTACCAGCAATATTTCCAGCATTCCTGAAGTCGGCGGAGATGCAGTATTGTATGTTGACCCTTATGATGTTGATTCCATCGCAAATGCCATGAAAAATGTCGGCAGCTGCCGTGATGAACTAATCAGAAAGGGTTATGAGCAGGCGAAAAAGTTCAGCTATTCCGATGCTGCTAGAAAATCTCTTGAAGCATTTAACGCTGCTGTAAATTCTTGAACGCTTTCACGTATTTCTCTGCTATTTTCTTCCAGGAGTATTCCTTCAGCGTGTAATCGCTGAAGCTTTTAGGCGCTTTTGCTTTTTTTATTGCCCCCGCAAATCCTTCTGCGTCCTTTTCATTCACCAGATAGCCGTTTTTTCCGTCTGCAATCGCGTCTTTTATTCCTTCTATGTTCGATGCTATCACTGGAAGTCCTGCTGCTGATGCTTCCAGCGCAACAATGCCAAACCCTTCTGCGTCTCCTGGCACAGTGATGTTTGGCATTACGAATATGTCTGCAGCCGCATACAGTTCTCTTATCTGCTCGTCTGCTGCATCATCTACTATTCTCACTCTTTTCTGCCATCCGTTTCTCTGTATCTCCTCTGCAATCTTCTCTTTTTCAGGGCCGTCTCCCACGATGATATACTTGTAATCTTTTAATCTTGGAAAAACTTCTTTTAAAAACCACATCACTCCTTTTCTTTGCACTAGTCTGCCTGTCGTGATTAGCGTTTTGCCGTTTCTTTTTCTGTTGACGTATTTGTATTCCGGGCTTACGCCAACCGGAATAAATGTTGTTTTTCCCAGCACTCTTTTTTCTGCAAGTTCCTGCGCGTATCTGCTTATGCCTATGTACAGGTCAAAGTTGTTGAAAAACAAGTCCAGGTATTTCTGGTACAGCCAGTTGTCATACGTCAAATCCAGCCCGTGGCAGGTTACTGCTACAGGAACTTTGAACAGTTTTTTCAAAACTACCCCAATTATGCTTAGCACAGGGTCTCCAAGGTGCACGATGCTTATTTTCCCGCTTCCGCATAATCTGCCTGCCTGAAAGAAAGCGCTTATCATGAAAAATGGAAGCCACTGGCTTTTTTTGAGTGCAATCTTTCTTGTTGGAGTTATTTCTGCCACTGACTTTGTCAGATGGTAGCTCAGTTTTTCCATTCCGCCGATTGCAGGCGGGTGTTTTCGGGTTATGAATAATATTTCCATTGGTTTATGGTTGTGGTTTGCAGGAAATCCTTGTCGTAGACCTTGTACAGGACGATTTTGTGGGTTTCGGTTGAAGGCTCGTAAGGCAGGTAAAATAAACCTTTCAGCTGGCTTTTCCATCTTCTCTGCCTGCTTATTGTTGTCCAGCTTATTGTTTTCTGGTATGCCGGGCGAAGGTCGAATGCCTCTGAAAATGTCGAATGTGTTGGGATTAAAATGTAAACGTTGTTTTGTTTTGACATATTAGCGATGTATTCCAAGACAGTCGTGTCTGCTTTTTTTACATGCACTGTTTTCTTTCCGTAGATGTATCTTAGAGGGGTGGCGTATCTCAAAGAGATGCCGTCTGTACTGTAAAGCACAATTGCGGGCTCTATTATCGCATTAGAAATTTCTGATAAAGTGTTTGTCACTCCTTCGTGTTCGTTGTTCATGAAAACATGCGCGGTCGTTATCGAAAAAAGAACTCCGAGTGCAAGTGTGAATGCTACCGCTGTGCTTTTGCGCAGAATGCTGTTTCTTATTATTTTGCTTTCTGTCAGGAAATAACTTATGCCTATGATTAAGGTGGGTATTATTACAGGCAGGAATCGTCTGGCCCACCATGGGTGTCGTTGGGAAATTATTGCCTCAAAGCCGAAAAGGCTGAAGTATGCGGTGAAGACTGCAATAAGGAGCCAATGGTTTTCGTCTTTATTCCAGAACATTAGCAGAATGCCTAGCAGGCCTGTGAAGTAGCCGAGCGGGGTGAGATAATATGAGAGTTGTACAAAGTTGTCTGCTTGGTTTGTCAGAATGTATGGCGAGAAAAAGTAGAGTATTACGAATATCAGCCAGATTATCAGCGCAGCGTACAGCCGGCGTCTAGGTGTGAATAATGTTTTCGCGCGGCCTGTAAGGAAAAACCAAGCCGGGAGTGCAAGCAGAAATGCCCATACTGGAAGAAGGAATGTATGGCGGAAATTCCAGTATTGCAGGTTTCCCAGTATGCCGACAAAGATAGTGAGCGTGTAAGGCTTTGAAAAAATCAATGCTGTCCAGATAGAATACGGCAGTAATAATGCAAACGGCCAGGCAAATGCCTTGATAGCTATGTTTTTTTGCATCCACGCGTAAACGATGAATGCGATTATTAGAGGAATAACAAAGCTGAATTCTATTTTTGTCAGTAATCCGTTGCCGATTGCCAGAGCTGCCAGAAATCCCGATAAAGAATCGTTTTCACTTGTGTATCGGTAGAGAAAATATAATGTTAAAAACATGAAAAACTGCATGATTATTTCTGAATGCGCATTCAATGCATACCAGACTTGTGCAAAGTTGACTGCCAAAAGTGCCGTCGCTATTATTGCTGCCTGGGTGCTGAACAAGCGTTTTGTGAAGAAAAATATGGTGCATAGCGACAGCAGGTAAAATAGGATTGTAACGTAAAGTGTTCCTTGCAGTCCGAATAATGAGTAAAAAATTGCTATCCATATTGAGTACAAGTGGAAGAATTGGGGTGTTATCGAGCCGGTCTGGGGGTTTGTGATGTAAAATCCTGGGAACTCGTTGCCTGTTGCGCCAAAGCGCGGGTTTTCTTTTGTCGGATAGAATGAGCTGTTTACTCCGCTTAATTCGCTTATTGTGTTGTACTGTATGCTTAGTGCGCCTGTCCTGGCAATATTCACGCCTGTGCTTAGGTGAACTCCTGGGTCTATTCCTCCGAGGAACTCTTCTCTTGGGGTAGCGAATGATATCAGGATTGCTGCAAGTATGATGACTGCTATTGCCGCTGCTTTTCTTGCTGGAAATAGGACAGGATATTTTGCGAGCAGGAAGATGCATATTGTGGCGTTTATCATTGCTAATAGTTCAAGCGAGAAAACGCCGAATTGCGCCAAAAGCATTCCGGCAATTCCGGAAATCATCATGCTCGTGCTTATTTCGATTAACAGGCGTTCTGTTGCCTTGTTTTTTGAGAAAATGTCGTAAATCAGCGCTCCTGGAAGGTAGAACGTGAGTATGAATGTTGCGAGCTTGAAGAGTGCTAGTTCAAATGCAAACATGTTAATATGTCCTCAATATTTTCGCTTCTTTTATGGAAGCAAAGCTGTTGTTTGTCTGCAAGTCTGTTTTTGTCATGCTTGTCATTATATTCTTCGTCTCTTTGATTCCGATTAAGTTCTTGCCGTCATATTTTCCTGGCAATGTGGTGATTGTGCTTCTGGTGCTGGCTGGCTGGTCTCTTTTGATTGTGCATTATCTTCAGCGGTGATATTCCATCTTTTTTAGCCGGTACAATATTTCTTCATTCACGTTTCTTTCAGCGTCAACAGTGTCTGCCAATAGCGCCAGCATTATTATTTGAAAGCCGACAATCAGCAAAATTGCCGCTGCTATTAATGATTGTATATGTCCTCCCTGCTGTCCATTGCTCCAGTACCATAAATATCTGACTGCAAAGAAGAATCCCGGCAGGCTTACGAGGAATCCTGATATCAGGAATACTTTCAGGGGCTTGTACCTCACGAAACTTCTGATGAGCATGCTGCCTGCTCTTTTTGCGTAGCTCCAAATGCTTGATATTAATCTTGAGCCTCCTCCTGTTCTTTTGTAAAAAGTGCAGTCTGTCTGCACAATCTGCAGCTTTTTGTCCTCTGCCTGTATGATTGTTTCCTGCACGTAAGTGTACGCGCCCCTGACGTTAAGCCTGAGTGCAGCCTCTCTTGTGAATGCCCTGAATCCTGATTGCGCGTCTCTTACTGCAAATCCGGAAACTATTCTTGTGACAAGTGTTGCAATCGTATTTCCATATTTTTTTCCGAATGGCATGTGGCTGAGCGAGTGCACGTTTCTGTTTGTCAGCACTACATCCGCCCAGCCTTCTGCCAGCGGCTTGATGACTTTTGGTATTTCCCTGCTTTCGTACTGGCCGTCGCCGTCAATGTTCACTATGATGTCTGCCCCTCTTTTTAGGCATTCATTCAGCCCGTGCTGGAATGTCTGCGCCAATCCTTGCTTGATTGAATGATGAATGATTTCTGCTCCTGCTTTTTCCGCTCGTTCTGCAGTTTTGTCCGTGCTGCCGTCATTTATGACTAATACAGAAGTTTGAGTGATGCCTGGTATCGCTATTGGTATTGTGTTTATGACTCTCTCTATGGTTGCTTCTTCATTATGTGCTGGTATCATCACGCATAGATGCATACTTTCCCCCTTCCTTCGTCCTCCAATAAGCCCATATAAAGATATCGAGAGAAGATTATATAGGTAGAAAGGTAGAAAGCTTTAAAAGCAAACAAATTCTAATGTATTAAAAAAGGGTTGTGAGATGTCTAAAGAAGGTGCATTGAAGAAGTACGGCATTAGCATTCTGGTTACCGTTTCAGTTATTGCTGTCATCTTCCTTTTCGGTCACGCGTATGGTTTGATTCTCACGCTTGAAGGCCTTCCTGCAGTTATTGTCGCTCCTGGCGCGGTGACTTTCTTTTTGAACTTTGACCTTGGCCCTGGCGAGTTGATTCCAGGCGGTTTCGTTCTGAACATTAATGGTGAAACTTGTTCGTTTAATTCTGATGCTGTTGAGCTTGGCGGTCCATTGTGTCCAAGCATAGCATGCACTGTGATTAAGAAGAGTGGATTCATGTTTGGGACATTTAACGCAAACGGTACTGTTGATGGTTATGGTTACGGTTATGGTTACAAATATGGCTATGGGTATGGTGATGGTGAATTGAGGTATCAATGTACTAAGAGCTATCCGTGTACTGCTTCGGGCGTTTTCCCGGTATTCTTTAGCACAACCATTCCTCCAACGACATTTACTTCAGCTACAAAGACAATCACTGTTCTGGCGGGAGTATGTCCTCGTCCTGGAGGAGGCAGCGGTGGAGCTGGTGCCCAGGGCTTCTGCTGTGACCCGATTGTCAACTTTGCTGAATGGCATTGCTGTCAGAAAGCTTACATTGCAAGAATTCAGTGTTGTGCGCAGCCTCAGCATCCTGATTGTGCTAGATATTGCAAGCTTTTGAGATGTATTCCGCCTTATGTGATGGATATCGGCGCTGGAAGGTGCATTATGCCTTCGCAATTCCCTCCTGGCTTTGGCAATGCTAGCGGTGTGGGCTCTGGCGGTTCAGGCCAGGCAACTGCTGGTGGCGGTGGCGGCGGTGGAGGCTCTTCAGGAGGCAGTGGTCAGGGAGGCGGTGACTCTGAAGGCTTTATGGGCTTGAGCTGGGAAGCTTGGTTGGCGATAATACTTGCGTTGTTAGGCCTTGCAGGCCTTGCTTACTTCCTGTCAAGAAGGCGTGTTTAGAAATTCTTTTAAGCAGACTATTAACCGCTACATCGCATGATAGCAATTATAGGTGCTGGCCCTTCTGGCGCGTATGCTGCGTTAAAGCTTGCAGAAGCCGGCGAAAAGGTTGCTTTGTTTGAAGAGCATTCTGTTATTGGCAGGCCTGTGCAGTGTACTGGCATTGTTACCAAGGCGTTGTTTGACCTTGTTGAGCCGAGCGATGAGTATCTGATTAACGAATTGACAAGTGTGCGCGTGAATGGCCCTTCTTCTTCTATTGAGATTCCTCTTAAGGAGCATGTTCTTTGCCGCGATAAGTTTGACCCTTGGCTTGTTCAGAGGGCAGTTGATGCTGGCGCAGAGCTTCATCTTGGGCATCGTTTTACCGGCTTTAAGGGCAATGAAGCATTCTTTGCTAATGGGAAATCTTATGCGTTTGACAAGATTATTGGAGCTGACGGTCCTTCAAGTTCTGTTGGCCGTGCCGTTGGCTTGTTAAAGGAGCGCAAATATTACAGCGGCGCCCAGGCTACTATCAAATCAAATTTCAATCCTAAATCATTCTCAGTCTACTTCGGAAATATCGCTCCTGATTTCTTTGCCTGGGTTGTTCCCGAGAGTTCTACTCTTGCAAGAGTTGGCATTGCAGCGCAAAAATACGGATTTAACGCTTACGACAAGTTGTTACAGCTTGTTCCGGGCGAGATTGTTGACAAGCAGGCAGGGCCTATTCCTTTGTTTGATCCTTATCAGCCTGCGCAGAAGGATAATGTCTTTCTTGTCGGCGATGCTGCTGGCCTGTGCAAGAACACAACTGGCGGCGGCATTATTACTGGAATGATTTCCGGCAAGCTTGCAGCAGAAAGCATTCTTACTGGCAAGAGTTACGAAAAACTTCTTGCTCCTTTGCGCAAAGAGCTTCGCATTCATCAGAGGATTCGTGATACTTTGAACAAGTTCTCAGATGCTGATTATGAAAAACTAATTTCTTGGATGTCTTCTCCAAAGGTTAAAGAAATATTGTACAATTATCCTCGGGAATTCCCTTCCAGATTCATGTGGAAGTTGTTTTTGGCCCAGCCAAGGCTGCTATATTTCCTGAAGCACCTGCTTTAGCCATACAATACCTTTAAATATCTCCTCTCCATTAATTTGTCTTACGAATACTAAGGGGTGGTATTGAATGGGAGCAAATCAGACATGGGCCAAGGTTATCGGTGTTGTCCTTCTATTGGTTGGACTGCTCGGTTTCTTCATGGCTCCAGTTTTGGGTATGTTTGAAGTCAACATGATGCACAACCTTGTGCACTTGGTGACAGGCGCGATCTTCGCATGGGCAGGTTTTGCCGCAGGTGCGCCTACAAAGAAAGTGAACACCTGGTTGGGTGTAATCTATTTGTTGGTAGGCATTCTGGGATTCTTTGGTTTCATGGGTTTCCTGAATGTCAACTCAGCCGACAACTGGTTGCACATCGTCATAGGTGCTGTCTCAGCCCTTATTGGCTGGAAGGCTGATTAGGCCTTCTTTTATTTTTTCTTTCTTTTTTCTGGAGACGATGAGATGATATTCTTATTCGATTGTTTCGGTGTGGTTGTAGACTGGAAGTCTGATCACGTTATTCCGTTATGGGCAAAGTATGCCAAAGTTTCTGATGACGATTTCAAGAGGCAGACTGTTGAAGAGCTCAACCTTGTGGAGACCGGCCAGATTTCAATGCCTGAATTGTGGGAGCGTGTTGCTAAAAAGCTTAATATTGAACCTTCGGGCCTCGAGCATATTTTCATTCAGTGCTTCAAGCAAAAGGCAAAGCTTGATGATGGCGTGGTAAAGCTCATTCAAGGCCTGCCTGAATCATATTTGTTGAGCAATCAGATGCCTTTGGCAGCAGAGTTGTGCAGGAAAAACGGCTGGTTTGAATATTTCAGGCGAGTTTTTTTGAGTTTTGATGTTGGCTATATGAAGCCTGACCCGCGGTCGTATCAAGTTGTGCTGAAGGAATTGGGAGTTATGCCTCATGATGTCGTGCTTGTTGATGATAAGAAGGAAAATGTTGACAGCGCAATCAAGTGCGGTATGAAAGGTATTGTTTATGAAAGTCCTGCTCAGTTGAAGAGCGAATTAGAAAAAGTTTATAATGTCAAACCTGGTAAAAAGCAGTATGGCGCAGCTTGAGTTCACAAAAGAGGTCAAGGAGTGGCTGGAAGATGTTCTGAAGCAGGTTGACCCTAAAATCAAGCTTTCGTTGAAGAATCCGTGGGGTGCTTTGAAGCTTCTTGATAAGTTAAATCTGGAAAAGGAGAGCATTCAAGGGCAAATTGAAACAGGTGTCAAGTGGGATGTTCCTATTATTCTCGGCAAGGGTTCTGTAATAAGGTTTCCAACTCGAATAGATGGTCCTGTGATAATCGGAGAAAACACTGTTATCGGTCCATTTGCATACCTTAGAGGTCCTGTCATCATAGGCGATGATTGCAAAATTGGCTCTTCTGAAATAAAGAATTCCATTCTTATGGATGGTTCTTGTTGTGCTCATTTCAATTATGTCGGCGACAGCATTATTGGAAAGAAGTGCAATCTTGGCGCTGGTACTAAATTGGCAAATTTCAGATTTGATGGTGAGATTATTAAAATTTCCATTGGCAAGGATTCTTTCAGCACTGGCTTGAGAAAGCTTGGCGCAATCCTGGAATCAAATTCCCAGACCGGCTGTAATTCTGTTTTGAATCCAGGCACTTATGTTGCGAAGAAGGGCAAAGTCCTTCCTGGCGCTGTTGTCTCTGGTTACATAGAGTAGAAAATTTAATAACTCTTCCAATTTTCTGCACGTCATGCATATTGGTTTGTATACTGAATGTTTAACGAAACCCTATACTGGTGTGGAAATTCAGACAAAAGCGCTGGTTGAAGGTTTGAGCAAAACTCCTCATACCATTACCTGTTTTCATTTTGATGATTCGCGGCATCCGAAATTGGGAAAAGTAAATCATTATTTGTTTCATAAGCCTCCGTTCAGAGTGCCGCTTTATCAGAGTATTGCATTGCTTTTTCGTCACAGGTGTTTCAGCCATCTTGATGTTCTGCATCTGCAGCACCCACAGGTGCCGTATGTGTTCAAGCCGTCGGTGCCTGTTGTTATGACTATTCATGATATTAGTCCTGTTTTTCTTCCGCATTTTCACAATACTCGGAGAGTTGTGTTTTTCAGGGATGTTCTTCCTTTTTATCTGAGAAGTGTTGGCGCTGTTCTTGCCAGCAGCGAGTCAACAAAATCAGATTTGATTAAATATTACAATATTCCTGAGGAAAAAATTCACGTTGTGCATCTTGCTTTGCCACTGAAAATTTCTGCATCCAAACATAAAGAACCGTTTATCCTTTATGTTGGTACTTTGGAGCCGAGAAAGAATGTTGAAGGGCTTGTGAGGGCCTACGCTATTCTTAAGTCGCAGGGTTTCAAGCAAAAACTGGTTATTGCTGGCAGGAAGGGGTGGAAGTATGAGAATATTTTCAGGCTGATCGAACAGCATAATCTGCAAAATGATGTTATCTACAAAGGTTATGTTTCTGAAGAT
>Ga0247727_10003963_pt1 | contig 32075 bp, 23 predicted proteins | sample WisWelCaveWW1625_FD_202498 | JGI IMG/M metagenome (GOLD analysis project Ga0247727, IMG submission 202498) | Biofilm microbial communities from Wishing Well Cave, Virginia, United States - WW16-25 | ecosystem: Environmental > Aquatic > Deep subsurface > Groundwater > Cave microbial mat | place...
CGTAGTTCACCATAAGCTGCGTGTAGGTCTCGTCGTCCGGGTATTTCGCGTAGGTGTCGCCTTCCGCGACCAGGTATTTCGGGGCGCCCCAGTTGTTCATGTCGTCGAGCGTTCCGAAGCAGCGCTTCTCGCACAACCGGCTCTCGGACAGGTCCACGGGCAGAGACTGGAAGGAGCCCCCCAGGTAGCGGTCGCTGCGGAAATACTCCGTTTCGCGAATGGCGTCCGGGTGCAGGGTGGATCCCTTGGTGCGCTGGTGCGCCTGCCAGACCAGGCCGCCCTCGCGGCGCAGTATCTCAAGCTCGTCGGCGGCGCTGCCGGCGTGATAGACCTTGCCGAACTGCGGGTGGTCCTCCACCAGCGGCTGGCCCGGCTGTCGCAGGTGCGTCCAGTAGACGGGGCGGGGAAACACCATCGTGTAGTGGCCGCCGAAATTCGCGTCCGGCTCCTCGCCGGGCAGGATGAGGAAATCGCGGTCCGAGTGGCGGCGGCAGGCCTCGAATCATAGCGGCTTGCCAGTGTAGAATAAAAGGCACATGAGCTTGGATGACTACAAGGTCGTGATCTATCGCAACCAACCCGACGGTTGGGTGGCTGAAATTCCCTCCATTTCCGGGTGCCACGCCTTGATGCCCACAGCTGAAGAGGCATTGACGGAGTTGGCGGAGGTATTCCGGATCATCGAGGAGAAGCACCGCGAAAGCGGCAAGCCCATGCCCCGCGACACCACCGAAATCGTCCATGCCTAGTGCCCGCGCTGACGAGTTTCGTCGCGTGGCAAGTAAACTGGGCTTTCAACGGGCTCGCCAGGCAGGTAGTCATGAGCGATGGAAACACGAGGACGGTCGCGCCACAACGATTCCGATCCACGGCGGCCGCCAGATCGGGCCGCCTCTATTCTAAGAATATTGGAGCAACTGGGGATCGACGAGAAGCGCTTCGATCAATTGCGGTAGGTTGCGATGAGACCCGAATCGGAGCCCGACCTGATCGCCGAGTCCAGGCGTCGACTCCACAGGTTTAGAACTCTGCCCCCAAGCTGTCAGCCCTCGCCCACGGATGTTCCAGGACGCATGGGCGGCCGTTCAATAGTGTGCATCATCCGCCTCGGTTACGCCACCTTCTGGTTCGAAGAAGTACAGCAAGACGGGGAGTAAAAAGACGCCGAACACGACGGCAACCAGTGCCTTCATGGCGGAGAAGGCCGCTATCCTGCCATAGGTTAGACGCCGGGGCGTAGCGGGGGGAACCCACTCTTTGAGGGTACGAGGCCGCTGAGGCCTCGCGAAACACCTTGCGGCCGGCCCGTTCGGACTGTGCCCGCTGGCGGCGCTACCGGCCTGGCAGGTGCACGGGCTGGGTGAACGCCCCGTTGCCGGCGGAATCCCACGCCGCCAGGCGCACCCATTTTTTCCCGCCGGCGTCGAACGGAATGCGCAGGCGACGGCTTGCAAACGGCGCCTGGTCAGTCAGCGAGACGATCTTGCGATCGGTCCGGTCGCCGTCGCCCCAAACCAGTTCGGCGAACTCGAGCGGGAAGGTCCACTCGAGCTCGGCAACCACCTCGCGCCGGGCGCCCGTCCCCTCGATGGCGAAGTGCTTGATGAGCACCTCTCCGCTGGTGACGAAAAAGTCGCCCGCGCGCAGGGCCTTGAAGATCGGGTTCCAACCTTCGTCGAACGCCGGCAGCTTGTCCAGCTTCACGTAGTTCACCATAAGCTGCGTGTAGGTCTCGTCGTCCGGGTATTTCGCGTAGGTGTCGCCTTCCGCGACCAGGTATTTCGGGGCGCCCCAGTTGTTCATGTCGTCCAGGGTTCCGAAGCAGCGCTTCTCGCACAACCGGCTCTCGGACAGGTCCACGGGCAGGGACTGGAAGGAGCCGCCCAGGTAGCGGTCGCTGCGGAAATACTCCGTTTCGCGAATGGCGTCCGGGTGCAGCGTGGATCCCTTGGTGCGCTGGTGCGCCTGCCAGACCAGGCCGCCCTCGCGGCGCAGCATCTCAAGCTCGTCAGCGGCGCTGCCGGCGTGATAGACCTTGCCGAACTGCGGGTGGTCCTCCACCAGCGGCTGCCCCGGCTGGCGCAGGTGCGTCCAGTAGACGGGGCGGGGAAACACCATCGTGTAGTGGCCGCCGAAATTCGCGTCCGGCTCCTCGCCGGGCAGGATGAGGAAATCGCGGTCCGAGTGGCGGCGGCAGGCCTCGAAGTAGAGGTTCTGCTCCTTGAGCCGGAGCGGGCCGGGATCCTTGGGGTGGCCGTCGCCGTGGAAGTCCGACATCATCGCGATGTTCACGCCGATGGCGCGGAAGGTCGGGATCCATGGGGGCTGGTGGTCGAGCCCGCCGGCGTCCATCACCTGCTCATGAAAGTGGGTGTGGAAGTGGCTGACGGCGACCTGGTAACCGGGGAGCGGCTTGTAGCGGTCCTCGTGCGTGAACGCCAGCACCCCGTTGTGAGCGGCGGCGACGTCTTCCGGGCTGAGGTAGTAATAGACGGCCATCCGCTGCCAGGTGCCCGGCGGGGCGTTGTACAGCGCGAAGTTGCCCACGGCGAAGCCGCGCGCCTGGTTGGCGCGCTTCGTCCACAGCTCGTCGGAGACGCCGTAGGGACGGTAGGCTTCCTCGTAGTCGCTGTGCCGCACGCCGATCGAGAAAGAGCCGGCGTCGTCCTTGCGATACCAGACGTAGCCGAGGTTCAGCTCGATTTCGCGCGCGAAGAAAAACTTGCGCGGCGGCGGAAACACGGCCAGGGCGCCGCCCGCGGTCTCGACGATCGCCACACGGTTACGCGCGCGCAGGCCCACGGGCTCGGTATTCGGCGATCCTCCGAATTCGTACTTCTGCCACGCGCGCGCCGTGTCGCGCCAGACGACGCGGCGGGCCTGGTCGGTGCGAAAGCCCTTCAGTCCGGCGCGATACTTGTAGGCCACCGAGGGCTCGTCGGTCCTGGCGATCGCCTCCTGCCGCAGCAGGTTCGTGCCTTTGTACATCGTGAACTGGAGACGGCCGGAGAAGATCCCCATCGACAAACCTGGGAATGAGACCTCGATGCGCGCCCCGTCGGTCTTCACCTTGCATGCGGAGGCGTTGTAGGCCGCCATCGCGCGGCGGATCTCGTCGGGCCGGCGCGGCAGGCCGGGATTGGTGCGCGCCGACCCGGGCACGGTGAGCGGCGCGTCCCAGAACACGTTCCACTTCTCGCGCTCGATCAGCTCCGGGGTCGGTTCGATCTTCAGCGCGCGCACCGGGGCCAACTGCTGGTTGGAGATGCGGCGCACACCGGAAGTGACCTGGAACTCCGGCGTCAGGTCGCGGCCGAGCACCACCCAGGCTCCGCCGGGCTTGCGCGCCGCCAGTTCCCGAATCATGGGCACGCCGCTCACGACGGTGAACACGGCGCGCAATTCCTGCCCACGCTCACCCTGCCAGAAGACGCGCAGCCCTTCGGGCGCGTTCTCGGCTTTGAGGCCGGCGGCTTCCTTATACTCACTCAAGTCGCAGGGAGCGGCGGCGATCGCAACCGCGGCCAGCGCCCCAAGAAAAAGCATGCGCAGGGTCGTCATGAGAGCACCTGTCGGCTTCGGGATGTTCCATTCTCGCACAGCCGGGCTAAGATGGCTGCGTGGAGAGTCTTCGCCGGCGCCTGCGCCGCCTGCCCGAGATCGTGCGCCCGGGGGACTTCGCCTGGCTGATCCTGTTTGCCGCGCTGGCCGCCGTCAGCCCCACGCGCAGCAGCGCCGAGCTCCAACTGCTCGCCGCCCTGGGCCTTCTCCAGCTCGCCGAGCCCCGCCTGGGCTTCTTCGGCACGCCCGCCGGCCAATGGGTGGCCATCCTGGGGAAACTCGCGCTCGGCTTTCTGCTGATGGGCGTCACCGGGGCCATCACCAGCAGCTACTACCTTATCTTGATGCTCCCGGTGGTCTCGGCCGCCACTACGTTGGGCGGCGCCGGCACATTGCTGGTGGGCGTGTTCGCCTGCGCTTCCTACCTCTCCTTTCTGCTGTACGTGGACTGGTCGCACGAAGTGATCCCGCCGGACCAGGCCCGCGAGCTCGCTCTCCGCCTGTTGTTTCTGGCGACCCTCGGCTTCCTTACCCGCCAGCTCGTCGAAGCCAGCCGCACACAGGCACGCAATTATCAAAGGGTGGCCGAGCAACTGGCGGAAGCCAACCGCAACCTGTTGGAGGCGGAAGCCGCCGTGCGCCGCTCGGAACGCCTGGCCGCGCTCGGCCAGATGACGGCCGGGCTCGCTCACGAGCTGCGCAATCCGCTGGGCACGATGAAAGCCTCCGCCGAGGTGCTGGCCAACACCGTCAGCATGGAGAACGCCGTCGCCCGCGAGCTGGCCGGATTCATCGCCTCCGAAGTGGACCGCACCAACTCCCTCATCAGCCGCTTTCTCGACTTCGCCCGGCCGATGCATTTGCGACGGAAGCCGACCGAGATCGCCGAGGTGATCGATCGCGCCGTCGACCAGCTGCACGTGCACCAGCCGCCCTTCCCGGTCACCGTCTACAAGAACTACTCTCCCGACATCCGGCCGCTGCCGCTCGACGGCGAGCTGATGGAACGGGTCATCTACAACTTGCTCCTGAATGCCGCCCAGGCCACCCCCGCGGGCGGCGCCATCACGGTGAAAACGCGCCCCGTGGACGGGCTGGTCGAGCTGGCGGTAATCGACCGCGGCTCGGGCATCGATCCGGCGCACCGCGAGAGCATCTTCAACCCGTTCTTCACAACCAAGCCGGACGGAGTCGGCCTGGGCCTGGCCATTGTCGCCAAGATCGTCGACGAGCACGGCGGTACAATGGCCGTCGAGAGCGAGCCGGGCGAGGGGAGCGTCTTCCGTCTCCTGCTCCCCGCCGCCCTCCCCGAATGAAGCCACGCATCCTGGTTGTCGAGGACGAGGCCAAGCTCCGCCGCGTCATCCAGCTCCAGTTGCAGTCAGCCGGCTTCGACGTCGATCAGGCCGCCGACGCCGAAGAGGGCCTCCGGCTGGCCGAGCGCGCCGCGCTGGTGCTCACCGACCTGCGGCTGGGCGGCATGGATGGTCTGGAGCTGCTTCGGCGCATCCGTCTCCAGAACCCGCACACCCCAGTCGTCGTGATGACCGCCTATGGAACGGTGGAAACCGCCGTGCAGGCGATGAAGGAAGGGGCGCTCGATTTCCTGCCGAAACCGTTCTCGATGGACCACCTGATGGCCGTGGTCCACAAGGCGCTCGAGGTGCGGGCGCTGCGCGAGGAAAACCTCCAGCTTCGCGAGCAGCTCGGCGCGCGCTACGAGATCGCCGGCATCATCGGCCGCAGCGGGCCGATGCAGGAGATCCTGGCCACGGTGGCGCGGGTGGCGCCCACACGTGCCACTGTGCTGCTGGCCGGCGAAAGCGGGGTCGGCAAGGACCTCATCGCGAGGGCCATCCATCACCAGTCCCCGCGCCGCGACCGCCCGTTCATCAAGATCAACTGCACGGCCCTGCCGGAGAACCTGATGGAGAGCGAGCTGTTCGGATTCGAGAAAGGGGCCTTCACCGGCGCCGTCGCGAGCAAGCCGGGCAAGTTCGAATTGGCCGACACCGGGACCGCATTCCTGGACGAGATCGGCGACGTGCCGCCGCACATCCAGGTGAAGCTCCTGCGCGTGCTTCAGGAGCGCGAGTTCGAGCGCCTGGGCTCGAACAAGACCCGGCAGATCGACGTGCGCGTCGTCGCCGCCACCAACGCCGACCTTCGCGCCGCCCTCGAACAGGGTACCTTCCGCGAGGATCTTTACTACCGCCTCAACGTGGTGCCCATCAACATCCCGCCGCTGCGCGAGCGCCGCGAAGACATCCCGTTTCTCGTCCAGCACTTCCTCGCCCGGCTGGCCCCGGCGGCGGGCGGCGCCGCCCGGTCGCTCAGCGAAGACGCGATTCGCGTTTTAACCGCCCAGCACTGGCCGGGCAACGTGCGCCAGCTCGAGAACGTCATCGAGCGCAGCCTGGTGCTCTCGACCGGGCAGCACCTCGAAGCCTCCGACATCCGCCTGGATGCCGTGCCCATGACCCACGCGGCGGCCGGCGAGCTGTTTCTTCCCGAGGGGATGACGCTCGACGAGTACGAACGCGCCGTCATCCGCGAGGCGCTGCGACGCGCGGGCGGCAACAAGAGCCAGGCCGCTCGCCTGCTCGGTCTCACCCGCAACGCCTTGCGCTACCGCCTCGCCCAGATGGGCCTGGAAAGCGCCGGCTGACGAGCCTGCTTGACGCCGATCCACGGTGGTGATACAAGAGTAGGGCGGGAGGAAAGAAACCTATGCTTCTTACGAAAGTGCGATGTGCCGGCGCGGGCCTGCTGGTCTGCGCCCTGGTGTCGAACCCGGCGACAGGCGCGAGTTTGAGCTGTAGCGAAATGGAGGAGTTCCTCGCAAAGGCCGAGATCAAGGACACGCGGGGCACGAGCAAGGGAATCACGCTCCCCAGCCGAGCCAGGATGGAGCTAGGCAGCGTCAGCCATGAGGCGCTGATCCAGACCATCGATGAGAGCAAGTCCTCCTTCCAGTCTCAGCGCGGCACGGAGCTGAATTTCCGCGACAGTTGGAAGTTCAACGTCGCCGGCTACGAGATCGCGAAGATGCTTGAGCTCAACATGGTGCCTCCCTACATCGAGCGTAAGGCCCGGGGCAAGACCGGCTCCTTCTCCTGGTGGATCAACGACGCCATGATGGAACTGGATCGCACCAAGCAGAAGATCGAGCCGCCGGACCAGGACTCCTGGAACAAGCAGATGTGGGTGGTGCGCGTGTTCCACCAGTTGATCCACGACACCGACCCCAACCTGACCAACATCCTCATCACCAAGGACTGGCAGATCTGGATGATCGACTTTACACGCGCCTTCCGCTGGATGAAGAACCTGCCCAACGCCAAGAACCTGGTGAGGTGCGATCGCAAGGTGCTGGCCAACCTCCGCAAGCTGAAGAAGGAGGACCTGGACCCCAAGCTCACCCGCTGGCTGAACAAGCCGGAGATTGAAGGCGTGATTGCGCGCGCGCAGAAGATTGTCGAGTACTTCGACAAGGAGATCGCCGCCAAGGGCGAGGCCGAGGTTCTGTTCGACCTGCCCCGCGCCAACCAGCCTTGCGGCACCGGCATATAATCGGGAAGCTTCCACAGGATGCCGAAAAGGACTGGCCAGGAGGCCTGTCTCTAGAGTTTGTACATTTTGGGAGCCCGCGAGCCAACGATGTGGCGCAGACACTCGTGTCTGCCGCGTCGAGACTCGTCTCGACGCCCGCGAATTTCCAGCGGCTCAACGCGCTACATGTACGTGCCCAATTCCCTCCGCCGAGTTGGGTTATTCCTTCCTGCGCACGTATGGGATTATGCCCAACCACGATCACGCGCCTCTGTTACCGAGAGTGCCACCGGCACGGCTGCTGCAGTTGCCGAAAAGCTCAACCGCACGGGAGGCGAACCGAGGTCTGGGCCGGACAGGGACAGGTCAGGAGGCCTGTCCCACTGGGTTGCATACTGCGGTCTGTTGCTGCTGGCTGCCTGCGGGCGTGAGCGCCTGCCTGAGCTGCCGGAACTGGACACTCAACGCTTTCTTCCGGCACTGCGCGACGTGGTGAGTCAGGCTCACCAGACGGCGCTTGACAACCCCCGCGATGCCGCCCCCTGCGGCCGTCTCGGGATGGTGCTTCACGCCCACGAGCAGTATGCGGCCGCGGAAACCTGCTATCGCCGCGCGCACCTGCTGGATGGGTCCTCGTTTCGCTGGCTCTACCACATGGCCGGGGTGCAGGCGGCCCAGGGCGGCAACGAGCAGGCGATCGAGACTCTGAGGCGCGCCCTGAAGATCGACGCCGGCTACCTTGCCGCCCGCCTGCGCCGTGCCGAGCTGCTGCTGGAGCTGGGCCGGATCGACGAAAGCGAAGGGAGCTTCCGCGACCTGCTCGCAACAGCCTCCGGCACAGCCTCGGCTCATCACGGCCTGGGCCGCATTCTCGCCGCACGCGGCGACCACCGCAGTGCGGCCGATTCCTTGCGTCGTGCCTGCGAGTTGTTCCCCGCCTACGGCGCCGCTCACTACGCGCTCGCCCTCGCCTATACCAAGCTCGGCGAAGCGGAGAAGTCCAAGGAACACCTGGCGCTGTACGAGAAGCACAAGACGACCGCGCCGGCGGCCAACGACCCGCTGCTCGCCGAAGTCCGCGCGCTGGCCATCTCCGCCACTTCCTACATACGCGACGGGGTGACGATGGAATCCCAGGGCAAGCTGGAGGAGGCGGTCGCGGCCCATTTGAAGGCGCTCGAGTTGGATCCCAAGGTCGAGCAGGCTCATGTCAATCTCATCTCGCTTTACGCGCGCCTCGGCCGGCCGGAGAACTCCGCCGAGCACTACCGGTCAGCGGTGGCGCTGAACCCGAATCTCGCCGAAGCGCACTACAACTACGGCGTGCTGGTTTTCGGGCAGCAGAAGACCGCCGAGGCCAGGCAAGCCTTCACCCAGGCCCTGCGAGGTAATCCCTACCACGCCGAAGCGCACAACAACCTCGGCTTCCTGCTCGAGCGGGAGGGCCGCCAGGAGGAAGCCCTGGCCCACTACCGCCAGGCGGTCGCCAACCAGCCCGACTACCGGCTGGCGCACTTCCACATCGGCCGCATCCTCGCCAGCCGGCGCAACTACAAGGATGCCATCCAGCATCTGGAGAAGACCATCACGCCCGAGGACGAGAGCACGCCCGGCTACCTGTTCGCTCTCGGCGCCGCCTGGGGTCGCTCGGGCGACCATCGCCGGGCGATCGTCTACATGCGTCAGGCCCGCGAACAGGCTCTCCGGCGAGGCCAGAACCAACTGCTGGCGAGCATCGAACGCGACCTGGCCATCCTGGAACGCGCGCGGTGAGATGAGACGGCGCATTGCGGCTATGTGCTGCGCAATCCTGCCGGTCTTCCCCGGCTGCCGCGCCCGTCCGCCCGCGCAACCTTCCGCGCTGTTCCGCGAAGTCGCCGCCGAGACGGGGCTGAAGTTTCACCACTTCACAGGGGCCAGCGGCAACCATTTCATGCCGGAGATCATGGGGGCCGGCCTCGCTCTGCTGGATTACGACAACGACGGCGACCTGGATGTGTATCTGCTCCAGGGTGCGATGCTGGATCCGGCTGCGTCGCCGGAGGCGGTACGCTTTCCCCTGGCGCCCGGCGAGCGCCTGGGCAACCGCCTCTATCGCAACGACCTCATCCCCTCGGGTCAACTCCGGTTCACCGACGTCACTGCTTCCTCCGGCGCCGGCCACGTCGGCTACGGCATGGGCGCCGCCACGGGCGACTATGACAATGACGGCGACGTCGATCTCTACGTCACCAACTTCGGCCCCAACGTCCTGTATCGCAACAACGGCGACGGGACGTTCACGGACGTGACCGCCGCGGCCGGCGTCGACGATCCACGCTGGAGCACCTCGGCCGCATTCCTCGATTACGATCGCGACGGGGACCTCGACCTGTTCGTCCTGAACTACATCGATTTCACCGTGGCCGGCAACAAGCGCTGCTACGCGCCCACCGGCGAGGCCGACTACTGCACCCCCAAGGCGTACCGCCCGGTGGCCGCCCGCCTGTTCCGCAACGAGGGCAACAATAGGGGCAACAATGGGGGCAACGGAAAGTTCACCGATGTCACAGTACCGAGTGGCATCGCCTCCGCATACGGTCCCGGGCTCGGCGTCACCTGTTCGGACTTCAACAGCGACGGCTGGATCGATCTCTACGTCGCCAACGATACGGCCGCCAACCTGCTGTGGCTCAACCAACGCGACGGCACGTTCCGCGAGTCCGGGCTGGCCGCGGGCGCCGCCTACGCCGAGGACGGCCTGGCCCGCGCCGGCATGGGTACCAGCGCCGGCGATTTCGACAACGACGGCGTCGACGACCTGTTCGTCGTCAACCTCACACGCGAGGGGGCCACGCTGTTTCGCGGCGACGGCGCCGGGCTGTTCCAGGACGTCACTCTTCCGCTCGGCCTGCGGCCCATCACCTTCCCGTTCACCGGCTTCGGCGCCGACTGGCTCGATTTCGACAACGACGGCTGGCTGGACCTGTTCATCGCCAACGGCGCCGTCACGCTGCTCGAATCTCAGCGCGGGTCGCCGTACCCGTTTCATCAGAAGAACCTCCTGCTGCGCAATCAGGGCCCCCCCGGCCGTTTCCGGGATGTCTCGATCGATGGCGGGCCCGCACTGGCGCTCTCGGAAGTCAGCCGTGGCGCCGCCCTCGGCGATCTGGATAACGACGGCGACATCGATATCGTCCTGACCAACAACAACGGTCCGGCGCGTGTGCTGTTGAACGAAGCCGCCGCCGGCCGCAACTGGCTGGTGCTCCGGCTGGAAGGCGCGCGCTCCAACCGCATGGCCCTCGGCGCGCGCGCAGGCGTCGAGTTTGCCGACGGCCGGACTCTCTGGCGCCGCGCGCACACCGATTCCAGCTACCTCAGCGCCGGCGATCCCCGCGTGCACTTCGGCCTCGGCGCCGCGCGCCAGGTCACACGCCTCATCGTGCGCTGGCCGGACGGCAGCTCGGAAAGCTGGACAGGACCGCCGGGGAGTGATTCTGTTAACAAGTCGGCGGTTTTGCGGCAGGGTTCGGGCGCGGGCTATCCTTGACAGACCGGCATTAAGGGTCTATAAACAGATGACGGAAAGCTTTTTCGAGGGGGTTTCAGAATGAATCGTTTGTTCAGGGGTTTCGTCTTCCGGCTCCCGATTCTTGTCGGGATGCTCGTTCTGCTGGCGGCGATTACTCCGCCGGCCGCCGCGCAAGTGCTCTACGGAACGCTCGTAGGGACCGTCACGGACCCGACCGGGGCCGTGGTCCAGGGAGCAACGGTCAGCATCACCAACACCAGCACCAACCAGATCCGCGAAACCACCACCGATGACACGGGCCGCTACTCGCTGCCCAACGTGTTGCCCGGCTCCTATGACATCAAGGTCAGCAAGACGGGATTCAAGGCCGTCAGCAGGACCGGCCTGGTGGTCACGATCAACACCGTTCTCCGAATCGATATGGGAATGGAAGTCGGCGCTGTCACCGAGCAGGTCACCGTCTCCGCCGACGTCGCCGTTCTCCAGACCGATAAGGCCGACGTTCACGTCGAGCTGAACGTGGCCGCGATGAAGAACCTGACCCTGCCCAACTACCGCAACTACCAGAGCCTGATCAACCTGGTTCCCGGCGCCACGCCCGCGGGCTTTCAGAATGCGGTCACCGACAGCCCCGCGCGCGCGCTGACCACCAACGTCAACGGCGCCAACCGGAACAGCAACAACACCAAGCTCGACGGCGCCACCAACGTCTTCATCTGGCTGCCGCACCACACGGTCTACGTCGCGCCGGTCGAGACCATCGAGAACGTCAACATCACCACCAACGCCTTCGATGCCGAGCAGGGCATGGCCGGCGGCGCGGCCATCACGGTCAACACGAAGTCCGGCAGCAACGACCGGCATGGCACCGGCTTCGCCTTCCATGACAACCAGCACCTGCGCGCCCGCAACTTCTTCCTGCGGACTCCGGGCAAGCCGAAGACGATCACCAACATCGACGGCGGCACCCTGGGCGGGCCGATCGTCAAGAACAAGTTGTTCTACTTCGGCGGCTGGGAGGGCTATCGCGAGCGGGCGAGCCGCAACCGGCAGTTCTCGGTTGCCACCCCCGCGATTCGCCGCGGCGACTTCAGTGCCAGCGGCACCACCATCTACGATCCGGCCACCGGCAACCAGACCAACGGCCAGGGCAGGACGCCGTTCGCCGGAAACGTCATTCCCTTGGTGCGTCAAAGCACCATCATTCGCAAGCTGGCGGACCTGGTGCCGCTGCCCAACCAGCCCGGCGAGTTCGCCAACTACTTCAACGCCGGCACCCAGGCGATGAACCGCGACAACTTCGACGTCAAGATCAACTGGAACCGCAGCGAGCGTAACTCGATCTGGGGAAAATACAGCCTGATGGACGCCCAGGTCTCCGGCGGCTTTGGTCTCGGGGCGGCCGGAGGCGCCTGCCTGTGCGATGGCGGTATCGGCGTCGGCGACACGGTGGTCAACGTCGCCACCATCGGCAGCACCTGGACGGTGAAGCCCAACCTCCTCGTCGACGGGGTGATCGGGTTCACCCGCATGGGCCAGGTGGTTAAGGGACCCGACTTCGGCCAGAACTTCGGCTCGGAGTTTCTCGGAATCCCAGGCACCAACGGCCCGGACCCGCGCCAGAGCGGCATGCCGCCGTTCAGTATCAGCGGCTATGACACGCTCGGCAATCCCGAGGGCTGGAGCCCGATCTTCCGCAACGACCAGAGCTGGACGATGACGGCGAACGCCAACTGGATCAAGGGCGCCCACGACATCCGCTTCGGCTTCGAGGGCATCCACCATCACCTGAACCACTGGCAGCCTGAACTCGGCTCCGGCCCGCGCGGCGCCTTCGGTTTCGGCGGCGGCGTGACGGCGCTGAACGGCGGCGCGTCGCCCAACCGGTTCAACGGGTATGGGCAGTTCCTGCTCGGGTTGCCTTCCAACTTCGGCAAGAGCATCCAGTTCATCAAAATGACCACGCTCGAGTACCAGCTCGGCTGGTACTTCCGCGACCGCTGGCAGGTCACCCCCAAGCTCACGCTTTCCCTTGGGGTGCGCTACGAGCTGTACCCGTTGATGACCCGCGCCAGCGGAGGCATCGAGCGCTACGACGCCAATACCAACGAGGTGTTCGTCGGCGGTTACGGCAACGTGCCCAAGGGCGCCGGCGTCACCACCAGTAAGAAACTGTTCGCCCCGCGCCTCGGCATCGCTTACCGCCTGAATAGCGATACCGTCATCCGCACCGGCTACGGCATCACCTACAACCCCATGGTGTTCGGCCGGCCGCTGCGCGGATTCTATCCGCTGACCATTGGTTCGGACTTCACCAATCCGACGAATCCCAGCTTCCTCCCCGCCGGTCAGATCGAGCGGGGTATTCCCGAGATCTGCTGCCCGAACCTCAGCGCGGGAGTCATCCCGCTACCGGCCACGGCGCTGATGCGCACGCCGTTCCTGGGCCAGTTGAAGCGCGGCTACATCCAGTCGTGGAATTTCGTCGTCGAGCGCAAGCTGCCGGGCGACTTAGTCGTCTCGACCGGCTACGTGGGCACGCACACGGTTCGCAGCTTCGCCGACCTGAACATCAACGCCGCCGTAGCGCCCGGCACGGGCAACGCCGGCAGGCCCTCGTTCAGCCGTTTTGGCCGCACCACGGATACATTGCTGTGGCAAGGCTGGCTGAACGCCAACTACCATTCGCTGCAAGTGGCCATCAACCGCCAGTTCTCCAAAGGTCTGTTGATCAAGGGCGCCTATACCTACTCGCGCGCCATCAACATGGCCGATGACGACGGCTGGGTCGGGCTGCCGCTCACCAACCACCAGCCCTCTCTGCGCCGCAATCGCGCCCAGGCCGGCTACAACATCCCGCACATCTTCCAACTGGGCTACGTCTACGAGCTGCCGTTCGGCAAAGGCAAGTCATTGGCCAACAACGGCGGTGTCGCCCAGGCGCTGCTGGACGGCTGGCAGCTCAACGGCATCTTCAGCTCGTTCCAGGGCCGGCCATTCACAGTCGGCGCCTCCGGCGCGTCGCTGAACATGCCCGGCACCTCCCAGACCGCCGACCAGGTGAAGTCCGGCGTGACCAAGATCGGCAACGTCGGTCCTGGTGAGCGCTACTACGATCCGGATTCCTTCCTCCCGGTCACGGAGGTCCGTTTCGGAACTACGGGGCGCAACCTGATGCGTGGCCCGGGCCAGTTGAACCTCAGCCTCTCGGCCTTCCGCCAGTTCGACTTGTCGGAAAACTGGAAGCTTCAGTTCCGGGCGGAGGCGTTCAACCTGGGCAACACGCCGCACTTCGGCAACCCGTCGGCCAACTCCAGCGACCGCGCCAGCTTCATGGTGATCACCGGAGCGGCCTCCGATGAACGCCAGTTCAGGCTGGGATTGCGTCTGAACTTCTGACCTTGAAAAGTCATCGCGACGGGCGCGGGCGAATCCGCCTGCGCCCGTTTTTCTTTTGCGGGCTGCTGGCGGCCGCCCTGCCGGCGCAGGTCAGGCTGGAATATGTTGCTCATGCCTGCTTCGTAGTGGAATCGCCGCGAGGCGCGCGGGTGGTCATCGATCCCTACAACGGCTATCGCTGGCTCGGCTACTCGTTTCCCGAAGGCATCCGCGCCGACGCCGTCCTTGTCAGCCATCCCCATTACGACCACGACGCCAGCTACTACTTCCCGCCTGACGTGCCGGTGTTCCGCCGTCCGGGGAGCTACCAGATCGGTGACCTGCGCATCACCGGCGTCGGGGGCAAGCACGCCGAGCCCTACGGCCGCGAGTTCGGCCAGACCAACACGCTCTGGGTGGTCGAGGTGGACGGTGTGCGCGTCGCGCACCTGGGCGATACCGGGCCGTTGTCGCGGGAAGCGGCCGCCGCGCTGGGCCGCGTCGATGTCCTGCTGATTCCGGTCGACGGCCAGGACCACATCCTCAAGCGCGAAGAGATTGCCGCCATCCGCGCCGTGCTGCGCCCGCGGATCACCGTGCCGATGCATTATCGGATCCCGGCGCTCTCGCCCCTGCCCGATTCGCTCGGTCCGGTCGATCCATGGCTGGCCGACCAGAGCGGTGTGCGACGCCTGGCGACCCACCAGGCGACCGTATCGCCTGCGGGCCTGGCGAAAAGCGTGCCGGTGTGGGTTTTTCCTCCTTCGCCCGAGGTCCGCCCGTGGCGGAAGCCGTTATGGGATGCGCGAGCGCAGTGGGAGAAGGCGCGCGAGCTGACCAAGGCGGGTAGAGCCGCCGAAGCAGCCGCGCTTCTGCGAAAAGCTGTGGAACTGGCGCCCGAGGCGAGCCTGTTCGCCTACGATCTCGCCCGCGCGCTCGAAGCCTGGGGCCGTCGCGAGGAAGCCGTGGCGGTGCTCGAGCGTTCGCTCGCTTCCTCGTCGCGCAAGGACTGGGAGTACACCGTGTTGTCACGCGCCCTGCTCGCCGGGCTGTATGCCGCCCAGGGACGCACCTCGCTCGCCGCCGGGCAATACCGCCTGGTGCGCGCGCACAGCTTCTGGATCGAGCCGCGGAAGCAGGCCAAGGCGTTCCTGTCGCGGCTGGCCGCGGATCCGTAGGTCTTCGATGCGTACTCTCTGGTTGCCGGCGGTTCTCATGGGCGCTCTGGTTCTGGCCCAGCCGGAGGATCTCGCACTCCGCGCGCAGCGCGGCAAAGAGTTGATGGCCGCGGGACGATTCGCCGAGGCGGCGGTAGTCTACAACGAGCTGGTAACAGCACTCCCGGGCAATCCGGGGCTCCTGTTGAACCTCGGGATGGCGTATCAAATGGCGGGCGAAGTCCGCCAAGCCATCCCGCAATTCCAGGCCGCCCTGAAGCTACAACCGGACCTGCTGCCGGCATCGCTGTTCCTCGGAGCTTCCCACATGAAAGCCGGCCAGCCGGCGCTCGCCGTAGCGCCGCTGCGCCGCGTGGTAGGCGCTCAGCCGGCCCACAAGGAGGCCCGGCAAATGCTGGCCGACGCTCTGCTGGCTTTGGAGCGCTTCGACCAGGCCGTCGATCACTTCGTCCGCCTCTCGTCGCTCGATCCGGACAATCCGCGCGCCTGGTACGGCCTGGGTCACTGCCACGAGGCGATGGCCGGCGACGCCTTTGGGAAGCTGGAGAAGCTTGCGCCCGAGTCCGCCTACGGCCTGGTGCTGGTGGCCGCCTCGCGCGCCCGTCAGCGGCAGCATCGCGGCGCGTTCTACCTCTATCGACGCGCGCTGGCCGTCCAACCCGGGCTTCGAGGCGTCCATGCGGCGCTGGCAGAGATCTACCGCGCCACCGGCCACGCCGAATGGGCGGCGCTGGAGGAGCGGAGCGAGGGCAGTCTTCCACCGCCGGACTGCAAGACGCGGAAGATGGAATGCGATTACCTCGCCGGGCGGCATCGCCAGGTGTTCACCGCCGCGCGCCTGGGGAAGACCCCGGAGTCATACTATTGGCTCGCCCGCGCCTCGAACGAGCTCGCCCTGGCGGCCTACTCCCGGCTGGCGCAACTGCCGCCGTCGGTGGAGATCCATCAGCTCATGGCTGAGCTGCATCGTGTTCAGGGCCGTCACCTGGATTCGGCGAACGAGTGGCGCGCGGCGCTGACGCTGGCCCCCGCTGACCCCCGGCTCGAGCAGGAGCTGGCCGTCTCGCTCCATCTCAGCCGGGACCACGAAGCCGTGCGAAGCCTGGTGGAAAAGCTGCTGCGTGCCCAGCCTGACTCGGCCGCGCTGAACTTCCTGCTCGGCGACACACTGCTCGCGCTCCAGCAGGTCGAGCAGGCCCTCCCCTGGCTGGAGAAGGCCGTGCGCGCCGACTCGACGCAGCTCGAAGCCCGTGCTGCTCTCGGCCGCGCCCTGATGCAGCTCGGCCGCGACTCGCAGGCCATCCCGCACCTGAAGGCGGCCCTGGACGTCGACCAGGACGGCTCGCTCCACTTCCAGCTCGGCCGCGCCTACCAGGCGGCCGGGCAAGCCCAGGCAGCCCGATCGATGTTGGCACGCTCTCAGGAGATCCGCAGTTCGGCGCTGTCGCAGCGTAAGGCGCTGGAGGACCAGGCGCAGATCACTCCACCGTAGCTTAGTACTGCATTTCGCAAAAACGGTGACGTATCGGCGAGCACCGTGGCGTGGCGCAGGCTCTCAGCATGCCGCGTCGGCACTCCTGCCGACGCTTGGTTGGGCGGCCCCGTGCGCCGAGATGAGTCTCGGCGCGGCAGACACGAGTGTCTGCGCCACGTCTGGGAACATACGTCATCGTAATTCTGAACGGTGAACTTAATTTAGTTAAGAAGCAGGTGAGCGAGCGGATCACTCCACCTTAGGGATGACTCGCACCTTGCGATTGCGACTCAACCGGTACAACGTGAAATCTCGCGAGTCCAGCGTGAAGATCGTATCGATCCCCTCACGCTCCGCGAGGTACATCAGCGCGGCGTCCGCCAACTGGGCGCCCAGGTTACGGTAGCGGTCCAGGAACGCGGCGATCTTCGGCACGGCCGCCTCGTCCAGATCCAGCAGTCGCAAGGCGCGGTGCTCGATCGACGCCAACAGCTTGCCGAACCCGACAGGGTGCCGGCGCAGGAGCCAGGCCGCCTCTGTAAGGACCGGCCAGCAGGTGTAGAGCGGGTGCGGCAGCTCGCTGGACTGCCGCACGCAGACCTCGTGATACGCGTCGCGCCTCGATGTGACGGCGACCAACGGCCCTGTATCCACCAGGACGCGATCCATCATGAGCGGCCGAAGCCCTGCATATGCCTCTTGCCCGTACTCAAGTCCGGAGGAGCGTTTTTTACGATCCCGAGCAAACCCAGCCTCTTGGCCGCGGCAGAGAACGATTCGAGCTTTCCCCGTGCCCGGAGGTAATCCTGGAGGGCGCTGCGGAGAACGGCAGATTCCGAGCGGCGCTCATAGGAGGCCAGTTTGCTGAGATGCCGGCGGGCGTCGGCGCTGAGGCGGATCGAGATGCGATCAGCGGACATGTCAGACATCATAGCATAGTTGTCTGACAAAGGCGCCGGCTCATGGAGCAGGCTCGCGGACTGCGAGCACACGGTCGGCGCTGACATCGCGCAGAATCTGCACGGCGCCGCTCGGCCAGTGGATCTCGAGCCTGTCAATCGTGGTCTGCGCGCCCAGCCCGAAGTGGACGCCAAAGTGGGTCGAGGAGGCATAGCTCACCGCGGAGGTCATCAGGTTGTGCTGGCTGCCGAGGCGAACGCGGGCGCCGATTCCGTCGCGGTTGCCGCGCGAGCCGGCCAGGCGCAGGATCAGCCAGTGGTTGCCGCCGGGGCTGGTATTTTCCCAGAGCTGGGCGGGCTCGCCCAGGGCCGTCACCACGATATCGACCTTGCCGTCCTGGTTGAAGTCGGCGAAGGCCGCGCCGCGGTGCGCCCGCGCCACCGAGAGGCCCGCCGGGACCTCAGCGAAGCTGCCGTTGCCCAGGTTGCGAAAGACGCTGTTCGGCTGCTTGTAGGTGGTCGCTTCGAACATCTCGATGCGGTCGTTGACGTGCGAGTTGGCGGTGAACAGGTCCTTGAAGCCATCGTTGTCGAAGTCGAAAAAGCCGTTGCCCCAGCCGCTGCGGGCGGTGGTTAACGGGCCGAGCCGGGAGGCGTAGGTGGCATCGCGGAAAAAGCCCTTGCCCAGGTTGCGGAATAGCGGGAAAGTCTCGCCGGTCAGCGCCGTAATGTTGAGGTCGGCGAATCCGTCGTTGTCGTAGTCGCGGAAGTCGACGCCCATGCTCGCCACCGGCTTGCCGTGATCGAGCAGGGCCACGCCGGCCTCCAGCGCCACCTCGGCGAAGGTCCCGTCGCCGCGGTTGCGAAACAGAAAGTTCGGCAGGTTGTCGTTGGTGACGAAGGCGTCCATGCCGCCGTCGTTGTCGTAGTCGGCGAAGCCGACGCTCATCCCGCGGCCGGCGTGCGCGCCGATGCCCGAGCGTGCCGTGACATCGGTGAAAGCGCCGTCGCCGCGGTTGCGGTAGAGCCGGTTGGGGACCGGTTCGAAGTACTTGGGGTGGCAGTAGACGCGGATCTTGCGGTCGGCGTCGCCGCAGTAGCGGTCGAATGCCGGCGACCACTTCGCGTAGTGAACCACGAACAGGTCCAGCCGCCCGTCGTTGTCGTAATCGAACCAGCCGGCGGCGACAGCCCAGTGGTCGCCGGTCATGCCCGCGCGGGCCGAGACCTCCTCGAAGCGCCCGTTCCCAAGGTTGTGATAGAGCAGGCTGCGGTGCACGCCGGCGACGAACAGGTCCGTGCGCCCGTCGTTATCGTAGTCGGCGGCGGCCACCCCCATCGAGTAGCCGGCCCCGGCCACGCCCGCCTCGGCCGTCACGTCGCGGAACTTCATCCCTTCCTCGTTTCGGAAAAGGCGGTTGAAGTACTTCGGCTCGCTCTTGGCCATCGCCGGAATGGCGGCCCCGTTGGTGAAGTAGATGTCCGTGCGTCCGTCGTTGTCGTAGTCCAACGTCGCTACCCCGCCGGGCATGGTCTCGATCATGTGCTTCCGGGCGGTGGGATGATTCTCGAGGACGAAGTGCAGCCCGGCGGCCGAGACGACGTCACGGAAGCTGATCGACGGCCCGGACGACTGCGCCGGAAGGGTCGTGGCGCACAGCAGTGCCGTGGCGGCCAGCCGTAGCACCGGTGTTCGGGTCACATTCACGGAGAGTATCACGTCGGGCGTGGTCCCCGTGCTGTTAACAAGTCTGTCGTGGTGCGGCAGGGTTCGGGCGCGGGCCATCCTTGACAGGCCTGCAAGAAAGGTCTATAACCAAACTACGGAATGCTTTTCCGAAGGGGTTCTAGAATGAATCGTTTGTGCAGGGGTTCCATCTTCCGGATCACGCTCGTGGTCGGGATGCTTGTTCTGCTGGCGGCAATCACTCCGCCGGCCACATCGCAGGTGCTCTACGGGGTTCTGGTCGGCAACGTGACCGACCCGCAACAGGGCGCGATCGTCGGAGCGGCGGTTTCGATCCGAAACAGCGCCACCGGGTATGCGGCCGAATCCAGGACCGACGAACGCGGCGCATACGAGCTCAGGAACATTCCGCCGGGTGTTTACGACGTCAAGATCGTGGCTACTGGCTTTGCCACGTTCGAGGCCAAGGAAATCAACATCCTGCCCAACAACATCGCTCGCGTAGAGGCTCCGCTGAAAGTGGGAGCCGTGACCGAGACGATTACGGTGGGCGCCGAAGTCGCGCGGCTGCAAACGGACAAGTCCGACCTCCACGCCGACATTTCGACCAAGGAATTGACGACCATCCCCATCGGCGGCTACCGCAACTTCCAGTCGATGATCGATCTGGTTCCGGGCTCGACCCCGTCGCTGTTCCAGAACGCTTCCACCGACAGTCCCGCCCGCGCTCTGACCACGAACATGAACGGCACGGCGCGAAACTCCAACAACACGCGGATTGACGGCGCGGCCAGCATCTTCACCTGGCTCCCGCACCATGCCTTCTACATTCCACCGCTGGAATCCGTCGAGGTGGTGAATGTCGCCACCAACAACTTCGACGCCGAGCAAGGCATGTCCGGCGGAGCGGCGATTTCGGTGATCACAAAGTCCGGCACCAATCAGATGCATGCCGTTGGATTCCTGTACCACTCCAATCACGCGTTGGGGGCCAAGCAATTGTTCTTCAACCCCAATACTCCGGCTGGCCCCGGCACCCCGCAGCGCATTGACAACCAGTTCGGCGGGACCTTCGGCGGGCCGATCAAGAAGGACAAGTTGTTCTTCTTCTCATCGTGGGAGCGAACGACGACGGCCGAACGCGGCAACGGTCTGCTGAGCGTACCCACGGCGCAGGTCCGGTCCGGAAACTTCCAGGGCCTCACGAACGTGTTCGATCCGGCCACCGGCGACAGCGCCGGGCGGGCCAGGACTCCGTTCCCGGGCAACGTTGTACCCGAGGCCCGGTTCAGCCCAGCGGCGGTAGCTCTGCGAAATATGGTTCCGCTTCCCAACACGGGAACCGGGCAGACGAACAACTTTTTCGCCTCCGTCCCCTTTTATTTCCAGCGGGACATGGTGGACGCGAAGATCAACTGGACGCCCACCGGACGCATTAACGTGTTCGGCAAGTATAGCGTTATGTATGCGCCGGTCACCTCCGGCGCGCCGCTTGGCGAGGCGCTGGGCGGGTACCCGGGCGGGGCTGCCGGCGCCGCCGGAATCGGGACGGGGCACAACACGACGCACGTGTTCGGGGGCGGTATCAGCTTCGTTATCTCGCCGACCCTGCTGTTTGACGCCAACTACGGCGGCACCATGATGCATCATGACACCGCCGGACCCGACTTCGGCAAGAACGTCGGCCTGGATGTCCTGAGGATTCCGGGGACCAACGGTTCCACGCCGCGCCAGAGCGGATTCCCGATCTTCAATATCAGCGGGTTTTCTTCGCTTGGCAACACCAACAACTGGAGCCCGGTGGAACGCAACGACCGTGTGTACACCTACGTCGCGAATCTCAACTGGAATCGCGGCGCGCATAACATCCGGTTCGGGTTCGACTACGTCCACCACCAGATGAACCACTGGCAGCCCGAGACAGGCGGCTGGAGCCCGCGCGGCGGGTTCAACTTCGTGAATGGATTGACCGGAACCAGCGGAGGGCCCGCCGTGAACAACTTCAATGCCTACGCCGCGTTCCTGCTCGGTCGTCCCGGCAGTATGGGAAAAGCCTACCAGTTCTACGATCCCATGAGGACGCGGGAATTCCAGCAGGGCTACTATATCCGGGACAACTGGCAAGTGTCACGCAAGCTCAGCCTGAACCTCGGCCTTCGGCTGGAGCACCTCCCGCTGATGCACCGAGGCGAATTCGGGATCGAGCGCTACGACCCGACCACGAACAAGATGCTGCTCGGGGGGCGCGGCAACGTTCCGCGCAACGCAGGCACGGACGTCGCTGCTATCATGTTTGGCCCGCGTGTCGGCCTGGCCTATCGTATGAACGAGAAGACCGTCATCCGGACGGGGTTCGGAATCACCAACGACCCGTATCCGATGAGCCGGCCGATGCGTGCCCCATTCCCGGCGGTGATCATTGACGAATACATCCAGCCAAGCTCGTTCCTTTCGCCGGTGGCCGGCGGACGTGAGCTGAATTTGACCACCGGTATCCCGTCGGTTCGATTCCCCGACGTCAGCACGGGGGTGTTGGACATACCGAACACGATCTTTACAACTTCCCTTCAAGCGGGCCGGTTCCGGCGGGGGTATATCGAGTCTTTCAACTTCACGGTTGAACGAGACCTCGGCGCCGGTCTCGTTCTTCGAACCGGTTATGTCGGCACCCGTTCGATCCGTCAGGGGATGCCCGGTTTCGATTACAATGCCGGCCTGGTTCCCGGCGCCGGCGTCAACGGTCGGCCTCTGTTTAATCAGTTCGGCGTCACGACAGGCCGGACGTTCTACATCCCGGCGGCCCACCAGCGTTACGATGCCTGGCAGAGCAACGTTACCCGGCGGTTTGCGCGTGGATTGTTCGTGACGTCATCGTTCACGTGGTCCAAGACGTTGGGGTTCACCGCCGGAAACAGCGACAATGGCGTGAGATTCTATGTGCCCAGCCAGTTCTCGAAGAACCGAACTCTGACCGATTTCGACCGGACCCTGACGTGGGTTTCGGCGGCGAGCTGGGATTTGCCATTCGGCAGGGGCAAGAAGTGGGCCACCGACGGGGCGTCGGCCGCCATACTGGGCGGCTGGACGCTGACTCCGGGACTTTCCATCTACACCGGCACGCCCTTCACCGTCGGCACCGACGGTTCGGCGCTCAACGCGCCGGGGAACACGCAGGTGGCCGATCAGATCAAGCCTGATTCCCAAAGGCTCGGCGGCGTGGGCCTGGGCGCGCCTTTCTACGACCCGACCGCGTTTGCTCCCGTCACCCAGCCGCGCTTCGGTAACATGGGGCTGAACGCTCTCCGCGGTCCGAAGTTGTTCGGCATGAATGGCGGCATTCACCGCTCGTTCCGAATCGGCGAGCGAATGGGCCTCCAGTTCCGGGGCGAGGCTTTGAACCTGACCAATACGCCGATTCTCAGCAACCCGAACGCCACGGTTTCCAACCCGTCCAACTTCATGCAGATCACCAGCGTGGTCACGACGCACCCGGCCTTTGCGCGCACCATGCGTTTCGGTCTGCGCCTGGAGTACTAGCGAGGCTGCGGTAATAACCGCTCCCTTACGGTCGCGGCTCGGTTTCGGCGGTCGTATCTCGTTTCTTGCTGGCCACGGATAAACGCCGATGAACGCGGATCTAACACCTGGCGAAGCCTTGATATGGTAATATGGTATCGCTATGGGAGCCATCAAGGTCACCTTCACGCTGGACCGCGCTACGGTCGCCCGGCTCCGCCAGGCCTCCCAGCGGCTTGCCAGACCCATGAGCCGGGTGGTGCGCGAGGCCATCCACGACTACCATGAACGGATCGGCAAGCTCGGGGAAGGAGAACGCCTCCGCCTGCTGCGCGTCGTGGATGAAATGATCGCTCGCCCGCCTTCCCGGCCACAGGCGGAAGTCGACCGGGAATTGCGCGCGCTGCGCCGGGCCCGCCGCGCCGGTGGCCGCCGATCCCCCCCGGAGGGCGCGCGGTGATCGTTCTGGACACCTCGGTCGTGATCGATTGCTTCACCGGTGCGCGCCGGGGCTCGCGAGCTCTCCGCGGCGTGATCGAGCGTGGGGAGCGGCTTGCCATCCCGTCCATTGTTCTGTACGAGTGGTTGCGCGGCCCCCGCCGGCTGGACGAACTGGCCGATCAGGAGACCCTGTTGCCCCGGGAATCGGCGCTGCCATTCGGGCCCCAGGAGGCGGCCGTGGCGGCGGAACTCTACACAGCGGTAAAGAACCCGCGCCGCCGGGAAGTCGACCTGGCCATCGCCGCCTGCGCCATCACCCACGCCGCCGAGTTCTGGACGCTGAATCCGGGCGACTTTCGCGACCTCCCCCGCCTGGTGGTTTCCACGCCCGCCACGAAATAACCATTGCTGTTCAGCGAAGACCGGCGTTCCCGGGGGGACTCCCCGCTTCTGTACACTGGTACGGATGATGGCGGAGAAGCTGACAGCTCGCGTGAAGGCCGCCGGTTGAGCGTCTAAGCTGAGTCCAAAGGTTTTGGACCGGGTGCTGGCCGCGCTGCCGCGGGTAAGCGACGAAAACGTCCTGGTGGGATTCGACACCTCCGACGATGCCGGCGTCTACCGGCTGACGCCGGAGTGCGCCCTGGTGCAAACGGTCGACTTCTTCACGCCCATCGTCGACGACCCCTACATCTACGGCGCCATTGCCGCCGCCAACTCGCTCAGCGACGTTTACGCCATGGGCGGCAAGCCGCTCTCGGCGTTGTCGCTGGTGGCCTTTCCGGCTAAGGGCGACCTGGACGTGCTCGGCGAGATCATGCGCGGCGGAGCGGAGAAGCTGCGCGAGGCGGGATGCGTGCTCCTGGGCGGCCACAGCATCGCCGACGAGGAGATCAAGTTCGGCTACGCGGTGACCGGCACCGTGCATCCGGAGCGCGTATTGACCAACGCCGGCGCGCGGGCGGGCGATGCCCTGGTGCTCACCAAGCCCCTGGGAACGGGCGTCATCTCGACCGCTCTGAAGCGCGGCGTGGCGCGCGAGCAAGACGTGGAGGTCTCGATGGCCTCGATGCTCCGGCTCAACCGCGAAGCCTGCGAGGCGATGCTCGCTTTCGACGTCCACGGCTGCACCGATGTCACCGGCTTCGGCCTCCTCGGCCACGCGCGCGAGCTGGCGCTTGCGAGCGGCGTCACCATCCTGCTCGACGCGGCCTCCATCCCGATGCTGCCCGGGGCTCTCGACTACGCCCGGCAGGGCGCCATTCCCGGCGGGTTGAACAACAATCGCGAGTTTGCCTCCTGCGATGTGGCCATCATGGCGACGCTCGATCCGGGGATCGAAGACCTGCTCTACGATCCCCAAACCTCCGGTGGCCTGCTCATCGCGCTGGCCGAGGAACACGCCACCGCGCTGGTCGGGCGATTACCCTCCGCCGTTCGTGTCGGGAGCGTCGTCGCGCGCCGGGATCGTGCCATCCAGGTGGGATGAACAACCCGATCATCGTCGCCCTCGACGTGCCCGCCGCCGAGCAGGCACGTTCGCTGGTGGCGGCCCTGGGCGAAACGGTTTCCTTCTACAAGATCGGAATGGAGCTCTACGCAGCGGCCGGCATCGGCTTCGTACGCGAGCTGGCCGGGCAGGGCAATGATGTTTTCCTCGACATGAAGTTCTACGATATTCCCGAGACCGTCCGCCGCGCGGTGGCGCAGGTCGCAGCCTGTTCCGGCGTTCGCTTCCTCACCGTGCATGGATCGCGCGCGGTGATGCGCGCGGCCGTTGACGGCCGCAGGGATGCGCCGCTGAAGCTGCTCGCGGTAACCGTGCTCACCAGCTTCGATCAGGACGACCTGGCCGACCTCGGCTACTCCTGTGCGGTCGAGGACCTGGTGACACTACGGGTCGGCAAGGCGATGGAAGAAGGCATGGACGGGGTGGTCTGCTCTCCGCTTGAGGTCGCCGCCGTGCGCAAGCTGGCCGGTCCCACCGCCATCCTGGTCACCCCGGGCGTGCGCTCTTCCGGAGTCGGCCACGGCGACCAGAAGCGGGTCGCCACACCAGCCGAGGCGGTCCGCGGCGGCGCCGACTACCTCGTCATCGGCCGCCAGATCACCGGCGCTCCGGATCCTGCCGCCGAGGTACGGAAGATCCTGCACGAGATCGGGTCACTGGACCAGGCGCGTCAGCTCGGTCAGATGGGAACTCAGCGCCTGTAGAGTGGCTGCCAGGACGACCGCCTGCCGGGAAGCCTCCTCCCACCGCGACGCCTCGACCGGCTCGAGCACACCCGGGATGGACTTGGCGCTGTAGCCGGTGTAGAGGCCGGGTGCGTAAAGCTGATGCTTGTACCAGGGACGGCCTGGGAGGCCCTCCGGGCGCGTGAGTGCACGCTCGGCGTGAGAGAGCAGGCGGTTCCAGGCTCGGAGACGATCGGGGGAAAGCGCCGCGGCAACATTCAACTTATTCTTGAACTGTGTCTCATATTCCGCTGCTTTTGCGGATAGTTCCTTGAGCGCCGTCTCGGCCGCGGAGAAGTCGATCTTGGCCGCATCGGCGCCGGCCGCCTTGCGAGTGTCGTCGATATAGCCCCGAACGGCTGTTGCCAGCGACGGAAACTCGAACGGTAGCACGGTAGCTTCCGAGAGCCGCAGGATCATGGTTGTCATCGCCTGGGCCAGAGCCTTGGAGTAAACAAAGTCCTTGTCGGAGAACTTCGTGTACCAGGCGAAGCTGTCGTAAATGGAGTGGTATATGCCGCCCTCGCTGCCGCTAAAACCCAGGTTCATGCTGGCGATGCCCAGGTGGTGGACGAAGGCGACATAGTCTGATCCAGCCCCGAGCGACCCCAGTCGAAACTCTCCCCCTCGCGCGGCGGATTCTTCCCGTGGCGGCCTGGAGCCTTCCAGCAGCGACTTACCCGAGACGGGGTCCTTCAGATCCCGCAACAGCTCGCGGGTGAATTCCTTCAGGGTGGGCGAGCCGCCGGCGCGGAATGAGCCGGCGGAGTTGGAGTCCGTGTTGAGATAGGCCACGGCTTTCGCGGTCAGCTCGTCGCGATGCTTCTCGGCCCATTCGGTGGAGCCCACCAGTCCGAACTCTTCCCCGTCCCACAGCGCCAGCACGATGGTGCGCGAAGGCTGCCAGCCCTGCCGGCGCAGCTCGGCCAGTGTCCGGCCGGTCTCCAGCAGCGCCGCCGCGCCGCTGATCGGATCCGACGCGCCGTTCACCCAGGCGTCATGGTGGTTGCCATAGACGATCCACTCGTCGGGAAACAAGGCGCCGGGAATGGTGGCGACCACATTGTGGAGCGGGCGGGTCGACCAGTCGAAGTCCACCTTCAGCCGCGCGGTCGCCGGTCCGGGGCCGATGTGGTAGGTGATCGGCAGCGCCCCGCGCCAGGCTTCCGGCGGAACCGGTCCGCCGAGGTTCTCCAGCAGCGGCTGCGCGTCGCCGTAGGAGATCGGCAGCACGGGGATCTTCATCAGAGTCCCCGCCTCTTCTCGCGTCAGGCGCCGGGAGCCCTTTTCGGAGGCCCAGCCGGGCGAAAGCGGATCGCCGACGTACAGCGGCATGTCCATCACGCTGCCGCGCTGCACACCCTGCGACGGCCGGAAGGCGCCCTTGGGATACACGTCGCCCTGGAAGTAGCCGTCGTCACGCGGGTCGGAATAGATGAGGCAGCCCACGGCGCCGTGCTCTTGAGCCACCTTCGCCTTGGTGCCACGCCAGCTCCGCCCGTAGCGGGCGATGACGATCCTGCCCTTCACGTCGATGCCCAGCTTCTTCAGCACGGCGTAGTCTTCCGGAATGCCGTAGTTCACGTACACCAGGGGCGCCGTGACGTCGCCGGAGGCCGAGTAGGCGTTGTAGGTCGGCAACTGGCCGGCGTCGCCGGAATCGGAATCCTCGCCCAGGACGGGTTCCTGTAATCGGGCGCGGAACTTCACCGGCGACACCATCTCGAGCGACCGCCCGGTGGGGTAGGGAAGCAGCGCCTCGAACTCCTCGATGCGGGCGTTGAGACCCCACTCGCGGAACAGGCCCAGCGCGTATTCGGCCACCGCGCGGGAGCCCGCCGAGCCGGCATGATGCGGCACGCCCGACATGCGCTGCATGTAGACCCGGGAGCGGGAAGGTTCCGGGATGGCGAGCGCCTTGCGCTCCAGCTCGCGCTGGCGGCCGAGCCGGCCTTCCGGGAACCCGCGAATCGGATCCTCGGCAAAGGTCGCAAAAGAGAACAAACACAACCAGAGAAGAAGCTTCATAAGTGAATCCTGTGGGAGTCGATCATAATCCGGCCGCACCGGCGGCCGCAGGAGCGCGGCCCGCCTTGAGGAACGCGAGAAACTCCTCCGTGTTGCGAGTCAGGCCGACGAAGGAGGCGATGACATTCCGGCCGGAGTCGATAATAACGTAGTGCGGGATCGCAACCGTGGCGAACTTGCTCTCCTGCAATTGCTGGTTGCCGCGCGAGGCCTCATCGGTGCCGTCGGTATACAACTCCACCAGCACGAATCCGCGCAGGGCGGCGGCGATCGGCGGCCGAGGGAACATGTTGGTCTTCATCCAGCGGCAGTTGGTGCACGCGTATCCGGTGAAGTTCACAAAAACCAGTTTGCTCTCGCGGCCGGCCTGCGCGAGCGCTTCCTCGTATTGGTCCTTGAGCCAGACCAGCCCGTCCTTGCCGGTTGCCTGTCCCGCACCGGAGGATGTGGGGGTGGGAACGTAGGCGTCCAACTCGCCGAGCGGGCCGCCGAACATCCCCGGCAGCAGGCTGAGGGAGAAGCTCAGAAAGAGGCTGCCGGCGAGCGCCCGCCCCACGCCGAGAGTCTCATCGGCCCGGATCCCCTCCAGACGCAGCAAGCCAAGCAGGTAGAGGCCTGGCATGGCGAACAGAATCACCCAGGCAGCCAGAAACCGCTCGCGGGTGAGCAGGTCGAGGCCAACCACGTGATCCACGTTGCTCAAGTACTTGAGCATCGCCGCCAGAACGATAAAGCCCAGAACGACTTTCACCCGCGACATCCACCCGCCGCTGCGCGGTAGTCGTTGAAGAAAACCCGGAAACAGCGCCAGCAGGAAAAACGGCAAAGCCAGGCCGGTCGAGAAGCTCGCCATCCCGAGCACCGGCTCCAGCCATTCCCCCTGTACGGAGGCCGCCAGCAGCGTGCCGACGATCGGCCCCACGCAGGCGAACGAAGTCAGCGAGAACGTCAGGCCCATCAGCAGGGTTCCCAGGATGCCGCCGCGGCGCGAGGCCTGGTCCAGCCCGGTCAAAAGTCGCGAGGGCAGCGTGATCTCGAAGGCTCCCAGGAGGCTGAGGCCGAAGGCGAGAAACATCAAGGCGATAAAGCCGTTCACCCACGGGTTGGCGCTGAGCTGCACCACGGCGAACGGCCCCAGGGCCGCCGTCAGCAGCAGCCCCAGGCCGCTGAATAACACGACGATCCCCAGACAGAACAGGCCCGCCTGAAACAGCACCTGCCGGCGGGAAGCCTGCCGCTGGCCGAGGAAGAACGAGACCGTGATCGGGATCATCGGGAAGACGCAAGGCGTGACGATGGAGGCCAGGCCGAAGCCGAAGGCGACCAGCAGAAAGCGACCAAGACTTTGCGACCCGCCCCCGAATCGGGATGACGGAGCCGGGCTCGCGGTTGTCTCGCGGCGGGGCGGTGCCTTCACCTCCAGATACCCTGTGGGGATGGCCGCGACCGGTGAGACGGCGCCGCGGTTGACCAACAGTTTCCCCGTGGTCCGCTTGGTCACCAGGCGCAGGCAGATCTTGTCGGTGCACGCCTGGTAGCGCTGCCGGGTCTCCAGCAGGATGGTTCCCGGCCCGGCGGCGGCGGCGATCTCGATCTCGATCAAAAAAACAACTTCGTTATCAAATGTTTCCGAGCCAATCTGGAAGTTCGGGTCGAACTTCCGTGTGGGCTTCGGTTGGTAGAGACGGCTGGCGGAGAGAGCCTCGTTCGCCTCGAGCGCGATGCGCGTCGGCTGGGGGCCGCCCGGAGGCGTGGTCGGCGAGTACAGGTGCCAGCCCGGCTCGATGGTGGCTTTCAGCCTGCCCAGGACGCGTCCGCCGGGTGGGACCTTTTGCGCAGACAGCTCCAGCGACCACTGCACCGGATCCTGCTTGGGAGCGATTTGCGCCGCCGCGGCAGGAGCCAGTAGGGCGGCGACGGCAATAGGAAAAAGCACCCGGCGGGCCACGTCAGTCCGCCTGCGCCGCCGCCGGCCGCGACAGCCACTGGCTGAGTCCGGCCTCGATCCGCGCATTAATCCGCTGCTCGGCAAACTCGCCCGCCACGCGAATGGCGTTCTTGATGGCGTTGACGTTGGAGCTGCCGTGGCAGATGAAGCAGATGCCCTTGAGACCGAGAAGCGGAGCGCCGCCGTATTCGGAATAGTCGACGCGTTTCTTGAATTCCGCGAACCCGCCCCGGGCCAGCAGGTATCCCAATCGCCGAAGCGGCGTGGCCTCCAACGAGTCCCGCAGCATGTGCTTGAAGACGTCGGCCAGTCCTTCGCTGACCTTCAGAACGACGTTGCCGGTGAAGCCGTCGCAGACGATGACGTCGATCTCTCCCTTGTATACGTCGCGGCCTTCGACGTTGCCGACGAAGCGGATGGGCAGGCTCTTGAGCAGCGGGGTCACGCCGCGGGTCAGCTCGTTGCCCTTGTGCTCCTCTTCGCCGATCGACAGCAGTCCCACGCGCGGGTTGTCGCTGTGCAGGATCGCGCGGGCGTAGATCTCGCCCATGATGGCGAACTGCGCGAGCATTTGGGGAGTGGAATCGACGTTGGCGCCGACGTCCAGGATCACCGCCGGCTTGCCGCGCAGCGTGGGGACGGCGCTTGCCAGCGCGGGCCGTTCGACCCCGGGCAGCACCCCCAGCACCATTTTGGCCGCCGCCATCGTCGCGCCGGTATTTCCCGCGGAGACCACCGCGTCGGCCTGCCCGTCGCGCACCAGCCGGCTGGCGACGCGGATCGAGCTGTCGCGCTTGTTCCGCACGGCCTTGGCTGCGCTCTCCTCCATGGTGATGTGTTCGCTCGCGTGGACGATCTCCAGCGGCAGCGCTCGCCAGTCCTTGTGGTGCGCCAGGTGGCGCTCCAGAATCTCCTGCCGGCCGACCAGCGCCACGCGCACGCCCAGCTCGCGGGCGGCGGCGACGGCGCCCTCGATTTCCGTTTTGGGGGCTTGGTCGCCCCCCATGGCGTCCAGAGCGATCCTGAGCATACGCGGGGAAAGCCGGCCGGTGGATCAGCTCTCTTCCACTTCCACCACCTCGCGGCCCTTGTACTTGCCGCAATGGGGGCACACGCGGTGAGGCAGCTTCGGCTCGTGACAGTTAGGACATTCCGCAAGCCCCGCGACGCGCAGCGAGTCGTGCGCCCGCCGGGTGCTGGTGCGTCGCTTGGAGTGTCTCCGCTTCGGATTTGGCATGAAATTCAGTCCTTTTCGAATAAATTCGCGGCGCCCAGTCCCGCCCAGCGTGCGTCGCGCGGGCCGGCCGGGCATACGCAGCCCGCCAGGTTCCGGTTCTCCCCGCAGACCGGGCAGATCCCGCGGCAGTCCTCGCGGCACAGCCGCTGCATCGGCAGCCACAGCATCACCTGCTCGCGGACCACCTCGGCCAACTCCAGCCCCGGGCCTTCATAGAAGCCGACGCCGATCTCGTCCCGGTTGACTTCCATCTCTCCGTTCCCATCCAGCAGCTTGGCCGGCCGGTAGAACAGATCCATCTCCCCTTCCAAGGGCAACCGCGCCGTCTCCAGGCAGCGGTCGCATTCGAACTCCGCCTGGCCGCGCAGCCGGCCGCACACCCGGATCTCCTGGATGCTTCCCACCAGCTCGGCTGTGCCTTGCGCCTGGAGCGGCCCGCACAGATTCAGCTTGCTATCGGAAAGGTCGATGTCTCCCGGCCGGAAGTCCATCTCGAAGCGTATCTTGCGTAGCTCTAATTCCCGGACGCCGAGGAACATCCGCACCTCCGCCGCGCCAGCCGCCGCTGGATCAAACCGCCATTATAGCTCAGCCCGAGCGCCCGGCGCACCGAATTGGAGTCGGCCCACGGGCAAATTGACCCTCGTTGTGCGGCTGCCCTACAATGGTGGATGGCGCACGGGCGGGAGTAACTCAGTGGTAGAGTCACAGCCTTCCAAGCTGTTGGTCGCGGGTTCGATTCCCGTCTCCCGCTCCATTTGGTGTCCGCACCGCCGGCGTAGCTCAGTTGGCAGAGCATCTGATTTGTAATCAGAGGGTCGGGGGTTCAACTCCCTCCGCCGGCTCCATGCTTCTACGCAAACGGTTTGACCGTTTGCCTCCCTACATCGTGGGGCGCCACTCCGCCGCCAGGCGGGGGCAGCCCCTGGTAGGGGCTTTTCGATCACCACGTTTCGCCACTCCACTGCCTCAACAGCGCGAAGGGGCGCGGCTATGCTATGATTCGTGAGGCGCAGGTTCCAAGCGGCGCTGCGACGGGGACGGGTGGCCGAGTGGTTAATGGCAGCAGACTGTAAATCTGCCGCTCCTTGCGAGCTACGGAGGTTCGAATCCTCCCCCGTCCACCAGCGAAGCTGATACAATAACAGGATTGGGCCGATGTAGCTCAGTTGGTAGAGCGCGTCCTTGGTAAGGACGAGGTCACCAGTTCAATCCTGGTCATCGGCTCCAGGCTCGGATTCCGGGCCCCGCCTGGTTTCGCAGGCAACCCAAAAACTCAAAGAAGGCATCGGGAAAGAGCATGGCGAAGGAGAAATTTGACCGCAGCAAGCCGCACGTGAACGTGGGCACGATCGGGCACATCGATCACGGCAAGACGACGTTGACGGCGGCGATCACGCGGGTGTTGGGGAAGAACAACCCGAAGG
>Ga0247727_10003964_pt1 | contig 32075 bp, 30 predicted proteins | sample WisWelCaveWW1625_FD_202498 | JGI IMG/M metagenome (GOLD analysis project Ga0247727, IMG submission 202498) | Biofilm microbial communities from Wishing Well Cave, Virginia, United States - WW16-25 | ecosystem: Environmental > Aquatic > Deep subsurface > Groundwater > Cave microbial mat | place...
GGCGCAGGCGCTCGGCGAGCTTCCGACATGGGCCGCCTGGGCGGGCCTCGTCGCGACGTGCGCCCTCTGCGTGTGGCTCCTCGACAAGCGCCTGCGGGCGCGCGAGGTCGTGTCGTGAGCGCCGAGCAGACGATCGTCTTCGACAACGTCTCGAAGTTCTACGGCGAGGTCCTCGGCATCAACCGCGTGACGCTTTCATTGCCGCCCGGCGTCACCAGCCTCGTCGGACCGAACGGCTCCGGCAAGACCACGCTCCTGAACCTGATGACGGGCCTGATCCGCCCGAGCCGCGGGCGGGTCAGCGTACTCGGCATGAGCCCGGACGACCCGGAGGCCTTCGGCAAGCGGGTGGGGTATTGCACGCAGGTCGACGCGTTCCCGCAGGGCGCCACCGGCAGGTCCTTCATAAGAGGATGGCTGCGGCTGTCGGGGTTGGAACTCGCCGAGGCCGACCGCGCCACCGTGGAAGCGCTCGAGCGCGTGGGCATGACCGAGGCCGGCGACCGCAAGCTCGCGGGCTACAGCAAGGGGATGCGGCAACGCATCCGCCTGGCGCTGGCGCTCAGCCATCGGCCCGAGATCCTGGTGCTGGACGAGCCCCTGAACGGCCTCGACCCGATGGCGCGCGCCGAGTCCCTGGCGCTTTTCCAGGGCCTCGGCAGGGAAGGGCTCCACGTGGTCATCTCGAGCCACATCCTCCACGAGGTCGACCGCATCTCCGACCACGTCGTGCTCCTGAGCCACGGCTACGTCGTGGCGGAAGGGCAGATCCACGGCGTCCGCAGCGAGGTCAAGGAGCACCCGATGCAGATCCTCGTGCGCTGCGACGAAGCCCATCGATTGGCCGCCGGACTCCTGAGCGAACCGCACGTTGTGGAAGTGAAGCTCCACGCCGATGGGAAGGGGCTCCTGGTCCGCACGCGCGACGCCTCGGCCTTCCACCGCCTGCTCAACCGCGTGGTCCTGGACGAGAAGCTCGACCTCGAGGCGCTCTCGCCCGCCGACGACGACGTGGGCGCCGTCTACCAGTACCTGATCGGCTCGGACTCGGAGGCCGTGTGACGAGCGACGCGCCGATGCGCGAAGACACCAGAGTCCCCGGCACCTGGCCCCTGCGTCGGCGCCAGACATGGCAGACCATGCGCACGGAGCTCGCCCGTACGTTTACCTTCTGGGGCAGCCTCAGGCTGTTCTTCCTGGCCTTCGCCCCCGCGATCATTATCGCCGCCCACGCGATCCAGGACCGTGGCTGCAATCTCCAGGAGGAGACGCTGATCATCGGCGGGATCATCCAGCTCTACTACGTGCGCTTCGGAATCTTCTTCGGCTGCCTGGGCATCTTCGTCCGCCTCATCCGCGGTGAGCTCGCCGAGCGCACCCTCCACTACTGGTTCCTCGCCCCCGTGCGCCGGGAAGTGCTGATCATCGGGAAGTTCCTGGCGGGAACCCTGACCACGGTGACCGTGTTCGGCGCGGGGATCCTGACGTCGTTCTGCCTGATGTACGTCCATTTCGACGCGGGACAAGACTTCGTCCTGAACGGTCCCGGCCTCGGCCACCTGCGGGCATACCTGCTCGTGGCGGTGCTCGCCTGCCTTGGCTACGGCGCGGTGTTCCTGGCGATGAGCCTTCTCTTCAAAAACCCGATCGTCCCTGCGGTGGTCCTGCTCTTCTGGGAGCTCATCAACGGCGTCCTCCCGGTCTGGTTCAAGCACCTGAGCGTGACCTACTACCTGAAGCCGCTCTTCCCGGTAGAGCTGCCGATCGAAGGCATCCTGGGCCTCTTCACGGTGGTCGCCGAGCCCACCCCGGCGTGGCTCGCGGTCTCGGGCCTGCTGCTCTTCGCCGCCCTGGTCCTCGCCTTCGCCTGCTGGCGCATCCGCCGCCTGGAAGTGCTCTACAGTATAGACTGACGCGCGGCTCCCCTCGTCTTTCAGAGCACGAGAACTTCCAGGCCGGGCATCCTCCCGAAGCTACGCCGGTCGCGCGTGGCTACGCGATAGCCCAGGGCAATCGCCGTGGCACCAATCACGAGATCATGTGATCCCACGCTCGTGCCCTTCGAAGCGAGGCCTGCCCAGAGTGATGCATGGATCCGCGCTGTCACGAGGTCGAAAGGGAAGACAGGGAGCACGGCAAGGAGCCGCTCGACGAACGATTCACGGCGCTGACGCTGTGCGGTGGTTGCCGCCCGGTGGACGCCGTGCAGGAGCTCGGAGGCTGTGATCGAGGCAATGCCGACGGGCTCCTCGGCGTGCGCGCCCAATGCGCCCTCGAGATCAAGCGTCCGCCGTTCGGCGGCGACCAGGACCGACGAATCGATCAGCGTCCCCACGGCAATCGCGGGGGGCGCCCCTGGCTCCGGGCGGCGCGTCGCACGTCTTTGGCGTAGCCGGCGTCGGGCTTCGGGAGCTCCCGCAGCAGGGATGCGAGATCCCGCAAGCTGAGCCGCTTCGCCGGCGCGGCTGGCGTCATGCGGCAGACCGGTTCGCCGGCCCGCTCGACGACGAACTCTTCGCCGCGATAGCGAATCCGGTTCAGGATGTCTGAGAAACTCCTGACCGCCTCGGTGGCCGACACATGCCTCGTCATGAAATCATATTATCACACTTTAAGAGATCCTACCTCGCAGGATCAGCTCTGGGCGGGCCGCTCGGTCTCGAAGCCCGCGGCGATCCAGGCCGAGGTCCCGCCCACGATGTTGTGCAGAGGTCCTTCGAACCCCAGTTGTCGCAGTCGGCTGCACGCGGCGCTCGACCGGTAGCCGCCGGCGCACACGACCGCGGTGGGTCGCGAGCGGTCGAACGCTCCCGAACCCCGTTCTAGGCGGTCGAGCGGGATGTTGATGGCGCGTGGAACGTGGCCCAATGCATACTCGGAGGGCCGGCGCACGTCGAGCACCTGGAGCCCCTCGGTTTCCTCGAGTTGTGCGCGTAGCTCGTCCACGGGCCACTGGGGAAGCGTCGCGAGCTCGTGGCCGGCCGCCTGCCAGGCGGCGATGCCACCGGCGAGATGGCCGGTCACTCGCTCGATGCCGACGCGCGACAGCCGCATCGTCGCTTCCTCGACGTGTGCCTGATCGTCGGCCACGACCAGGATCTCCCGCTGCGGGTCGAGCAGGGTTCCGGCCCAGGACGCGAACTGGCCGGATAGTCCGATGTTCCACGAGCCAGATACATGACCGGCGCCGAAGGCCGCGGCCGAGCGCACGTCGAGGAGCTGCGCCCCCGCGCGGATCCGGGACAGGACGTCTCTCGGATCGAGGGCGGGCGGCAGCCCACGGCCAGCGAGCGGTGCCGCACCCGCTCGATTGATCGCCACGTCCATCCCGAAGTACTGCGGCGCTTCGGGCAGGTCCGCGGTCGCGAGGCGGACGAAGTCCGCTTTCGACATCGGCCGCAGGGCGTAGTTCGTGCGACGCTGCTCGCCGATCGTCGAGGACGTCTCCTGCGAGATGTTGCGCCCGCACAGCGAGCCCGCGCCGTGCGCCGGATACACGGCCACCGCGTCGGGTAGCACGAGCAGCCTGTCGTGGAGCGAGTCGTAGAGCATCGACGCCATCTGCTCCGCGCTGTGGCCGGAGGCTCCCGCGAGATCGGGGCGGCCGACGTCGCCGATGAAGAGCGTATCGCCGGTGAGGACCAACTTGGGCTCGCCCCCCGCCTCGCTGTCGATCACCACGACCGACACGCTCTCGGGCGTGTGTCCTGGCGTTTCGAGAAACCGCAGTGTCACCCTGCCGACGCCGATCTCGTCGCCGTCGTGCACAGCTTGATGCGGAAACGTCGCCCCCGCCTTCGCCCCGATCAGAATCGTCGCCCCCGTGCGCTCGGCCAGCTCGCGGTGGCCGCTCACGAAGTCGGCATGCAGGTGCGTCTCGACGACGTACTTGATCCGCAGGCCCTGCACGCGTGCTTCGTCGAGGTACTCGTCGACGTCGCGGCGCGGGTCGACGACCACGGCCTCGCCCTCCGAGCCGACCATGTACGACGCCTGGGCCAGGCAACCCAGGTAGAACTGCCTGAAGTACATGACATCCCAGAGTCTCTCGCATCCGCGCGGTCATTGCGAGCCCCAAGGCGTGGCCCAGCTTCGCGCCGACGAAAGGCGTTGACCTCGACCCGCAGCGAGAGCTGGCGTCGCGCGCATCCGATCGGCTGTGGGTCTACTATCACGGTGGGCGAGGCGACCGGAGATGATCGTCGGGCTGAACCTGAAGGTCGAACACGAGGGGCGGCAGTTCCACATCCAGGTCGAAGACCTGGGAGAGGCGCGCGCCTGTTTCGAGGTCCGGCTCCACGAGGGGGGTGGCATCCTGTGGCGCAAGCAGGTGGGCTACCACGACATTCTTGTTCGGGGGCTGCCCCGCGACGAACAGCACGACGCGGTGCGCTCCAGCATGGAAAAGATGCTCCACACGGCCGCCACGGCGATCGCCCGAGGCAAGCTGCCTTAGCCTTGGGCGACGAACCCGCCGAGCAGCTCCATCACGGCGAAGGACGTCCCGCCTTCGCGCCTGAAGTCGTGGATCGCGAGGATGCCCGGGTGCGAGTGCGCCGCGACCGCCTTCGCTTCGCGCTCGAAGCGGGCGAGCGCCTCGGGCGACTCGGGCACGACCGACCCCCACGTCACCCTTGCATCGGCCGTGGCGGGCGTTAGAATCGGCCACCGTTTCGGCACAACCTAAGGAGGGCGCATGTTCGGCAAGTCCCTGTCCGAGTACGTCGCATTCCAGAAACCGGTCCTGCTCCTGATCGCCGCCGTGTGGCTGCTGCGGCTCGTGCTTTCGATGGCCGGTGTTCCCGTATCGGGCGCCCAGTTCGTGAGCGTCACGGGAGTGCTGGTGCTGGGAGCCCTTTACTACGGCTGGAGGGTCGGGCAGAAGGGCTTCGGCTCGTTCAGGCAGCTCTACGGCCTGAACCTGGTCCAGGGTCTCTTCTCGCAGACATTGGTCGCGCTCGCGATCGTGCTCGCGATCGTGATCGGCCAGGACAACATCTACACGATCCCGGAGTTCTATCCGCCGTCGGCCGGCAACGATCCGATGGGCTTGCCGCCCGACGGCAAGAACTTCGGCCACGCGCTCGCCCACATCGTGGTCTTGGGCGCGATCGCCATCCCGATCATCGGCTGGCTGCTCGGATCGGTGGTGCACCTGGCGACGCGCAAGAAGGCCTGAGCGCCGCGCGCCGGCGCCGGTTTCAAAGGGACCCGGCCGGGCCCTTGTCGCGTGTAGACTGAGTCCGGCACACCCCGCCCTGTCCCACGGGAGGAGAGACCATGGCTGCAACAGACCCGATCCTGACCGCGATCACGATGCTCGAGGGTCGCTATGGTTCAGGCGGCGTCTCGCCCGGCGTGCCCCCTGATTCGGAACCCTTGACTGGAAGGCGCCGTTCGTGAGCGCTTCCGGCTAGCCGACGGCCGCCGCGAACGCGACGAAAGGCCCGATTCGTCGTTGGCGCCCCTGCCAGCCCTTCCCCTCCGGGAGTAGAATCCGCCCGTCCTCTCTCGACGAAAGGAGCCTCGTGCCTCTCGTTGCCGGCCAGCGTCTCGGCCCGTACGAGATCCTGGCGCCGCTCGGCGCCGGCGGCATGGGCGAGGTCTATCGGGCGCGCGACCCGCGTCTCGAGCGCGACGTCGCGATCAAGGTGCTGCCCGAGCACTTCATCGAGGACGGCGACTCGCTCGCCCGCTTCCAGACCGAGGCGAAGGCGGTCGCGGCGCTGTCGCACCCCAACATCGTCGCGGTCTTCGACACCGGCCAGCAGGGGCGTCAGCTCTTTGTGGTCACGGAGCTGCTCGAGGGCGAGACGATGCGCTCGCGGCTGCGGCAGGGGCCCATCGGCATGCGCAAGGCCGCCGAGCACGCGGCGCGCGTGGCGGAGGGGCTTGCCGCGGCGCACGACAAGGGCATCGTGCACCGCGACATCAAGCCCGAGAACCTGTTCCTGCTCAACGACGGGCGGATCAAGATCCTCGACTTCGGCCTCGCACGCCAGGATCCGCTGCTCAAGGCCTCGCCGGAGCTCAGCAGCTCGCCGACCGCGGGGCGGCCGACGAACCCGGGGGCCATGATCGGCACGGTCGGCTACGTCTCGCCCGAGCAGGCCCGGGGCGAGGTCGCTGACCACCGCTCCGACATCTTCTCGCTGGGTGCCGTGCTCTACGAGATGTTGACCGGGCAACGCGCCTTCAAGGGCACGAGCCCGGCCGAGCTGCTGAGCTCCGTCCTGCGCGACGAGCCGGCATTTCCCTCGGAGTCGGACCCGCGCGTTCCGCGGGCCCTGGACCTGATCGTCCACCACTGCCTGGAGAAGAACCCGGACGAGCGCTTTCAGTCGGCGCGCGATCTGGCCTTCCATCTCGACAGCATCGGCGGCACGTCCGCGTCGCAGCGTGTGGAGACCCTTCTGTCGCCAGAGACGCGCCGTTGGCGCCGCCGCGTTCCCATGGCGCTGGCGGCGGTCGCGCTCCTCGCCGCGACGTTCGAGGCCGGGCGTCGCGTCGGCGCGGGCGGCCGTGGCGGCCGTGCGCGGGCTGCGCCGCTTTCGTTCCAGCAGGTCACCGACCAGCCCGGCGAGGAGCGCCAGGCGCAGCTCGGGCCCGGCGGCACGAGCTTCGCCTTCGTGGGCCACGTCTCGGGCAACCCCGACATCTACCTGCAGCGCGTGGGCGGCCGCAACCCGGTGAACCTGACGAACGACAGTCCTGAGGACGACACCGCCCCGGCGTTCTCGCCCGACGGCGAGCGGATCGCGTTCCGCTCCGAGCGCGACGGCAAGGGGGGCATCTTCGTGATGGGCTCGACGGGCGAGTCGGTGAGGCGTCTCACCGACTTCGGCTACGACCCCGCCTGGTCGCCCGACGGAAGACAGATCGTGTTCTCGAACCAGAACGGGCAGGATCCCTGGAGCAGGACCCGGCCCGCGCACCTGTGGCTCGTGCCGTCCTCCGGGGGAGAGATCCGGCAGCTCACGAGACGGGGAGACGCGGTGCAGCCCCGCTGGTCCCCGGGAGCGCGGCGCATCGCCTTCTGGGGCCTCAAGGAAGGCAGCGGCCAGCGGGACATCTGGACGATCCCCGCCGACGCGGCGGGCGAGCCCGAGATGCTCGCCGTGACGAGCGACCCGACGATGGACTGGAATCCCGTCTGGGCGCCCGACGGCCGCAGCCTCTACTTCGCGAGCGAGCGCGGCGGCTCGATGAACGTGTGGCGGGTGGGAATCGACGAAGCCTCGGGGCGCCCGCGCGGGGAACCCGAGCCCGTGACGACTCCCTCGCGGACGAGCGGCTCGATCAGCTTCTCGCGCGACGGCCGCCTGATGCTGTTCGTGAGCTCCGATCGGCGCTCCAGCATCCAGCGCTTCGGCCTCGACCCCCGCTCGGGCCGCGTGAGCGACCCGCCACGGCCGGCCTTCCAGGGCTCCCGCGTCATCTACACGCAGGACATCTCGCCGAACGGGGAATGGATCGCGTTCACGACGCTCGGCGGGCGGGAGGACCTGTTCGTGGTGCGCGGCGACGGCAGCGGCTATCGGCAGCTCACCGACGATGCCTTCCGCGACCGGGGCCCCAAGTGGTCGCCGGACGCGTCGCGGCTCGGCTTCTACAGCGATCGCAGCGGACGCTACGAGACGTGGGCGATCCGCCCCGACGGCAGCGGGCTCGAGCAGTTGACGAAGACCACCGGTGCCGCGCGGACGGAATTGACGTGGGCGCCCGACGCTACGCGCATCGCCACGAACGACGGAGTGCGCACCTGGATCCAGGACCTGACGCGACCGCTCGACCAGCGCCAGGCCGAGCCGCTTCCCGCCCTCGAAGGAGGCCAGGCGATGCAGCCACGGTCCTGGTCCCCGGACGGCCGCACGCTGGCGGGGGGCCTCACCTTCTACCCGTCTCCGAACAGCGTCACATTGCTCTATTCCCTGGCCTCGCGAAGCTACACCGCGCTGCCCGAGGGCCGCGGCTGGCCCGCCTGGCTCAGCGACAGCCGCCGACTGCTAGTCGCCCGCTACGACGCGATCGTGCTGCTCGACACCCGGACCGGCCGCGCCACTCCCGTGCTGGCGACGACCGCGCAGGGGATCAGCGTCTCGCGCGACGACCGCTGGGTGAGCTACATCGAGACCCGCGCCGAGTCCGACGTCTGGATGGCGACACTCGCGCGCTGAGCCGATGGCCGCGCTTCGCTACGTCGAGCACCGGCCTTGCGCCGCGCTGCGGTCCCACGTCGAGTGCCTGTGGCTCGTCTCGGACGCGCGGCCGCGCCCGGAGCGCGCGCCCGAGCGCATCGTGCCGGACGGCTGCCCCGAGCTGATCGTGCACCTGCTCGACCCGTTCTCACGTCAGATCGCCGGCCGCTGGGTGCCGCAGGGGCGCGTGTTCCTGGCCGGGACTCTGACCCGGCCATGGCTGCTGCGAGCGGGGCGTCGCATCAGGACGCTCGGGATCCGCTTTCGACCGGGCGAGGTGAGGCCGATACTGCCGGTGTCGATGATCGAAGCCGCCGACCGCGAGCTGCCGCTCGCCGCCAGCGTCGGACGCGGGCGCGCGGGGACGCTGCTGCGCGGGCTTCGCGCGGCGCGCAGCGAAGCCGCGCGCTTCGCCGCGGCGGAGGAATGGCTCCTCGAGCGGCTCGCCGCCAGTCATACGCGGGAATCCGCGGCACGCCCGGCCGTCCGGCTGCTGCTCGAGGCCCGGGGCGCCGCGCGCATCGCCGACGTGGCGCGGGCGCTCGGCTGGAGCCGCCGGAGGCTCGAGCGGGTGTTCGCGCGCGATCTCGGGACCTCACCCAAGCTGTTCGCGCGCATCGTCCGGCTGAACGCGGTGCTCGCCGGCCTCGATGCGCGGGAGCGGGCGAGCGCCGTGGACATGGCGCTCGCTGCCGGCTACTTCGACCAGGCTCACCTGCTGCGGGACTTCCGGGCGCTCGCGGGTCGGACGCCGCGCGCAGGCCGCGAGCGGGACGGCGAGCTCAGTCGGCATTTCACCCAACCCGAGCGGCTGCGGTTGCTGCTCGCCGGCGAGTAGCGTCGCTTTTTTCCAAGAGCCGCCGGCTGACACGGCGTATCGTTCGCTGGACGATTCACGAACGGCTTGCACAAAGGGAGAACCGATGAGGCGAACGACATTGATACCGGTCCTGTTCTGCGCTCTGGCGGCAGACGTTCATGGGCAACCGCCCGAGCACCAGGCCCAGCAGCCGCCCCAGCACGCGCCGGCGCAGGCGCGCCAGCAAGCGCCCAAGACCGAGATCGGGCAGCTGTCCTGGCTGGAGGGACGTTGGGCAGGTGAGAGCGACGGGATGGAGATGGAAGAGCAGTGGACCTCGGCCCGCGGCGGCGCTCTGCTGGGGGTCCACCGCGACGTCAAGGGCGACCGCATGGTGTCGTTCGAGTTCCTGCGCATCCAGGCGACGCCCGAGGGCATCGTGTACTTCGCGAGCCCGCGCTCGCGGCCACCCGTGGCGTTCAAGCTCGTCGAGACCGGCGAACGGCGCGCCGTGTTCGAGAACAAGCAGCACGACTTCCCGCAGCGCATCCTGTACTGGCTCGACGCGGCGGGCGCCATGCACGCTCGTATCGAGGGCCCGCAGGACGGCCAGACCGTCTCGGAAGAGTGGGTCTGGAAGAGGGCTCCCTAGCCCGGCGGTGGCGCGAGCGGCAGCCAGACCACGACGCGGGCGCCACCTTCGGGGTGGTTGCTCGGATCGGAGTGCCGTAGCCGGTCGCGATGATCGCCTGGCAACGGCTGTCCGATTTCCGGCGTCGCCCAAGGCCTTGCGGGCAGCGGAACAGGGAGCGCCAGGCCAGAATCCCTGGCTCGCCAGCGAGTTGCCGAGCCTTGCGGCGGGCTCCCGCCTGGCCCAGCGCTTGCACTGCCCGGCGCGGGTGGAGGGGGAGATGCGAGACCGAGTCCTGGGGCTGTTCCTGGCCGCGCTGCTGGCGGCGGGTGCGTCGGCGGCGCCGGCGGTGGAGCCCACGCCGGGCCTGCCGTCACGCCTGCGCGTGCTCGTGGCGGCGGACGAGATGCCCGAGATGTTCTCCTTCGACACCAAGGGCCAGCCCGGCTTCGAACGCGAGCTGATCGAGGGCTTCTGCCGGATCCACGGGCTGTCGCTCGAGGTGGTCGCGGTGAAGGACTTCGACCAGATCATCCCGATGCTGCTGCGGGGCGAGGGTGACGTGATCACCGGCATCGTCGACACGGCGGTCCGCCGCCAGAAGGTCGTCTTCACCAGCGAGCTCTTCCCGGTGCGACACATGGCCATCACGCGGCGCCCGGGGCCCGCCGCCAAGCGGGTCGAGGACCTGCGCTCGCTGCGCGTAGGCACCATCCCCGGCACCACCTGGGAGCAGGCGGTGATCGAGGCGGGCGTGCCCAGGAGCAAGCGAATCGCGTTCCGCGATGCCGACGTCCTGCTCGCCGGGCTTCGGGCCGCCGTGGTGGACGCGGTCGTGATGACGGTCTTCGACTTCGCGCTCGCCAAGAAGCACGACTCCGAGCTCGTGGCCGGCGGCTTCGTGGGCGGTGCGGGGTCGGCGGCGCTGGCGCTGCGGCCCGAGGACGGCAGGCTGCTCGAGGCGCTGAACGGCTACCTGCGGGGGATGCGGCAGGCGCGCCACGCGCTGATGTTCAAGTACCTGAGCGAGGAAGCGCTGACCCTAATCGCGCAGGCGCGTCGGGAGTAGCACCAGAGAATGGACGTTCGTAGGAAGCGTGACCGCGGCACGCGGGGCACGGAGGGTGTGAGGATGCGGCTTGAAGAGACGGAGAGCCAGGACAGCGTGACAGGGGAAGAGCGCGTGGTCGACGCCGCCGGGAACGAGCGAAGGCGTGCGTTCCGCCGCAGGCTTCCCTTCGGCCGCGGCGCCGTGTTGATGGTCGGCGATCGCGCTCACATCGTCGGCGTGGCGGACGTCAGCGTCAGCGGAGCGTACCTCTCGACGCGCGCCCCGGTCAGCGTCGGCGACACCCACCTGCTGCGACTGCTACTGCTTCCCGACACCGTCGAGGTCGAGCTACAGGCCGAGATCGTTCGCGTCGCCCAGGCCGAGCTCGAGTCGCCCGACCATCCCCGGGGCGTGGCGGTGCGCTTCCTGGACTCGAACGAGAAGGCGATCGGGCAGCTTCAAGCCTTCGTCGCCCGCGACAAGGCCGACAAGAGCGACAGCAGGACAGCGGGTTCGGGCCTCGAACGAGCGCCGACGCCTCGACTCAAGACCTGACCCATCGGCGGCTATTTCAGCAGGTGCTCCCGGACGAAGGCGATCGTCGCGTAGAACTGGAAGTCCTGGTTCTTCTTCTTGGCGAAGCCGTGGCCTTCGTCGTTCGCGAGCAGGTACCGGACGGGCCCGCCGTTGTTCTTGACCGTGGCGACCATTTGCTCCGACTCGGTATAGGGAACGCGTGGGTCGTTCTTGCCCTGGATGACCAAGAGCGGTTTCTTGATCTTCTGCGCGTTCGTCGCGGGCGAGATCTTGAGCAGGTGCTCCTTCATCGCGGGGTCGCGCTCGTCGCCGTACTCGACCCGCCGCAGGTCGCGGCGGTAGGACTCGGTGTTCTGCAGGAAGGTCACGAAGTTCGAGATGCCGACCACGTCGAGCGAGCAGCGGATCTTCGCGTCGTAGTGCGTCGCCACCGCCAGCGTCATGTAGCCGCCGTAGCTGCCGCCCGTCACCATCACGCGTGACGCGTCGAGGTCCTTGCGCGTGGGGATCCAGTCGAGCAGCGAACCGATGTCCTTGACCGAGTCCTCGCGCAGCACGCCGTTGTCGAGCTTGACGAAGCTCTTGCCGAAGCCCGTCGAGCCGCGCACGTTCGGGAACAGCACCGCCACCCCGAGCTCGTCGAGGAGGTAATTGCCGCGGCCCTGGAAGCCCGGGCGCGACTGGCCCTCGGGCCCGCCGTGGATGTTGATGACGACGGGCCGAGGCCCGCTGAAGCGGCTCGCGGGCTTGTACAGGAAGCCCGAGATGGTCTTGCCGTCGAAGCTCTTCCAGCGCACGAGCTCGGCCTCGGAGAAGCTCGCGGCGTTGAGCCCGCCCGTCTCGCTTTCCGTCCAGCGCTCGAGCTTGCCCGTGGTGACGTCGATCGAGTAGACGTCGGACGGCGAGCGGGCCGAGTTCAGCCCCAGACCGAGGTCGCGGCCGTTGTTGTGCCACTCGAGGCCGAAGACGAGGCCCACCGGCAGCTTCGGCGCCGGCTTCTGCTTGCCGCTCGCCGTGTCGAGCAGGTGCAGCACGCTCAGGCCTTCCTCGTTCGTCACGAACGCGATCGTCTTCCCGTCCGGCGAGAGCTCGAAGCTGTCGACGTCCCAGGGGATGTGCGAGGTGAGGTAGCTGTGCTTGCCCGTCGCGAGGTCGAGAAGGGCCAGCCGCTGGAACTCCGAGTCCTTGTCGGTCGTGACGTAGAGGCCCTTGCCGTCGGCGCTCCAGGCCGCGCCGCCGTAGGCGACCTGCTCGGCGCCTTTCGGGGTGATCAGCGTCTTCTCGCCGGTGGCCACGTCGACGAGCCAGAGGTAGCTCTCGTTGACCGAGATGGCCTCGAATACCAGGAGCTTCTTGTCGTCGGGTGACCAGTCGGCCGCACCCCAGCCGCCGCCCTTCACCTCCTGCACCAGGCGCGTCGAGGCCGCGTCCTTCGGGTCCATCACGTAGATGTCGCGGTCCGTGCCGTTGCGCCGGGTCGAGCCGAAGGCCATGCGGTCGCCCTGCTGCGACCAGGGACCGAGCCCGTTCTGCGAGCGGCCCCCGGGCGAGAGCATGCTGATGGCGCCCGTCGCGACGTCGAGGCGGTGGATCTGCCCGAACTCGTCGCCACCCTTGTCCTTGGTGAAGACGATGTATTCGGCGGAGCGGCGCGGCCAGCTCGAGCCGCCCACGCGATCCGGAAAGAACGTGAGCTGGCGGCGCGCGCCGAGCGGAAAGCGCACCTCGTGGAGCTGGGGCGTGTCCCCGAAGCGGGTCGAGATCAGCATCTCGCGGTTCGTGGGGTGCCAGGAGGCGAGGCCGGCCGAGCGAAACTCGGTGTAGCGGCCCACCGCTTCGGCGATCTCGGCAGCGATCTCGGGAAGGCCGTCGGCCACCAGGTTGTCTGCGGGCTTGATGACGGCGGGCTTGGGTGCCGCCGTCGCGGCGGGCGCTTGGGCGTGGGCGACGCTGCCAAGGCCCAGGGAGAGCAGGACGGCGAGCGCCAACGTCGAGCACGAGCGAGGACGGAATTGCATCGCATCACCTCAAGAAATCAGGACGCCACGACGGAAGAGACTCGAAATCTAGCACACCGGTTGCCGACGAGAGCGTCCAATCTCCTGAACGACAGCGCCGCGATGGGCCCGCCATGAGCGCGCCTGCCCGCTCAGCAATGGACGAGCGCGTGGGCCTTGGCGAGCGCCCGCCGCAGCCCGTGGTCCGGCCGCAGCAGTTCCGTCTCGTCCCACGCGACCCAGCGGATCTCGTGCAGCTCCGCGAGGTCGGGCGCCACGGTCGCGCCCTCGGGAGCCACGACGAGATAGCGGAGGTCGAGGTGCTCGTGCGCCGGCTCGTCGCCTCGCGCGGGAATCTCGTGCACGTCCACGTCTAGTGGCCGGGGCGCCCCTCCGTGCAGCGCGAGGCCGTGGATACCGCTTTCCTCGAAAGCCTCGCGCAGTGCGACCTCTTCGCCAGTCCCCTCGCCCGGGTCCCCGTGGCCTCCGGGCTGCAGCCAGCGGTCGAGCTTGCGGTGGTGGAGTAGCAGGACGCGTGAGCCATCGGCCGAGACCGTGATCGCGCTGCCCGTCAGGTGGCCCTCAGGGATCGCGCGGTCGAACGGCTGCTCGTGGCGTTCGACGAAGGCGACGATGCGGTCACGGTCGCGCGCTTCCTCGGCGTCGGCGGTGACGAGCCGCCGCAGGGCGCCGACGAGCGCCGCACGGGGATCCGGATCGTGGGAGGCCACGGCGGAGGATTGTATGATTCCCGCGCACGAATGGCTGCCCCGACACCACCCTTGCCCGTCCTTCGTGCGGCCCGCGGCTTGCCGTTCCTGGTGGCGCTCTCCGGCGCCGCCGCGCTCGTCTACCAGTCGCTGTGGATGCGCTCGTTCGGGCTCATCTTCGGCGGCACCACGTCCGCGGTGGCGATGGTGCTGGTCGTCTTCATGGGCGGTCTGGCGATCGGCAGTGCCCTCGTCGCGCGCCGCACGGTCGAAGACCCGCTGCGCGCCTACGCGCGGCTCGAGCTCCTGACCGGCGCGGCGGCGCTCGCGACGCTGCCGTTGCTGCGCGCGCTGCCGTGGGCCTACGGCCTGCTTGTGGCGCGCAGCGGGCTCACCGGGGCAGCCGAGCACGCGGGGATCGCGCTGCTCGCGGCGCTCGTTCTGCTGCCGGCGACGATCCTGCTCGGGGCGACGCTGCCGCTGGCCGTCGAGTTCCTGTCGCGCTCGGGGAGCGAAGTTCACGCGGGCTTCGGGCGGCTCTACCTGCTGAACACGCTGGGCGGCGCGCTCGGGGTGGCGCTCGCGCCGTTCCTGCTCGTCCCCGCACTCGGCGTGCGTGCGACACTCGCCGCGGCGGCGGCGCTCAGCCTTCTCGTAGGGAGCGTGGCGCTGCGCTTGGCGCGCGAGGCGGGGGCGCTGCCACCCCCGCCGGGCGCCGGGCTTCTGGCGGGGCCGGCTGCGGAGCGGGCGGCGGGGAAGTCCGCGGGGAAGCCGGCGGTCGCGCCGGTTCTGGGCTTGGCGCTCGCCTTCGCCTCGGGTGCTTCGACCTTCGGGATCGAGGTGCTCTGGACGCGCTCGTACGCGCTGGTGATCGGCTCGTCGGTCTACGCATTCAGTCTGGTCGTGCTCGCGACGCTCTTGGGAATCGCCGCGGGCTCGGCGCTCTACTCGCTCGGGCGGGACCGCATCCTTTACCCGGCGCGCGCCGCCGGCCTGCTGTTCGTCTTCGCCGGATTCGCCGTGCTCGTGGGCCAGTGGGCGATCGGCCGGCTCCCGATCGCCTCGCTCGTGGCGCTCGATCTGCTGCCGGTCTCGTTCGGGCTCCACCAGCTCGCGCTGCTAGCGCTCTGCTTCGCGACGCTCTTGCCCGTCACGCTGGCCCTCGGCCTGACGTTCCCGCTGCTCCTGCACGTCTCGCTCCCCGCCGCTTCGGGCGCGCAGCAGGGGGCGGGGCGGCTCTACCTGTGGAACACGGCGGGTGCGATCGCGGGCGCGCTCGCCGCCGATCTGGTGCTGGTCAAGCACCTCGGGCTGCAGGGGCCCTACATCGTGTTCGCCGCGCTTCTGGTGGCGGGAGGGGCCTGGGCGCTCGCGCTTTCGGCCCGCCGCGGGCCGCTCATGGGCCCGCTCGTGTCCGCCGCCGCCTGCGTGGCCGCGTTCCTGCTCGCGCCGCGCTTCAAGCCGTGGGACCCCGTGCTGGTGACCTCGGGCGTGCATCGTTACGGGCTCGAGTGGATCCACCGGATTGACAAGCCGGGACAGCTCGGCGCGTGGCTCCGCGAGCAGCGGACGCTCCTGTTCTATCGCGAGGGCCGCGAGGCGGTCGTGGCGGTCTCCGAGGCGAAGGGGAGTGCGCGCCGCTTCCTGTCGGTGAACGGAAAGACGGACGCCGGCAGCGGCACCGAGGACGTGGTCACGCAGAAGTTCATCGCCCACGTGCCGATGCTGCTGCACGCAGCGCCGCGGCGCGTGCTCGTGATCGGCTGGGGGGCCGGCGCCACGGCGGCCGCCGCGGCCGCGCATCCGCTCGAGCGGCTGGAGTGCGTCGAGATCGAGCCCGCGACCTGGGAAGCCGCGCCGTTCTTCCCGGAGTTCTCGGGCCTGCTGCGGCGCGACCCGCGTTTCGAGATCGTGTTCCGGGACGGCCGCAACCACCTGCTCCGCTCGAACCAGTCCTTCGACCTGATCGTCTCCGAGCCGTCGAATCCCTGGATCACCGGTGTCTCGAACCTGTTCACGCGCGAGTTCCTCGAGGTGGCGCTCGCCCGGCTCGCGCCGGGCGGGCTCTTCGCCCAGTGGTTCCACTACTACAACCTCGACCCGGCGGACGTGAAGGTCGAGATCCAGACGTTCCTCTCGGTCTTTCCGCACGCCTCGCTGTGGCTCGTGCCGCCCGTGGGCCCCGAGGACGGGATCAAGAGCCTGGGGGCCGACATGCTGCTGGTGGGCGGCCGCGCGCCGCAACGCCTCGACTGGCCGCGGCTCGAACGTGCTTTTGCGGACGCGGCCCTCGGACGCGAGTTGCGCTCCGCGCGCGTGCTCTCGGACCCGCTGGGTCTCGCGGCCACCTGGACCATGGGGCGCCCGGAGCTGGAGCGCTTCACGGAGGACCGGCGGACCTTTCCCGGCGGGACGCCGCTCAACACCGACGACCATCCGTACCTGGAGTTCGTGGCCCCGCGCCGCACCGTGGTGCGGCCTTCCGAGGCAGCGCGCCAGGCCACTGCGCAGTACGCGGCGATGGGCGCGGCCGCGGGCGACGTGCGCGCGATGCTCTCCGGCGTCCCCGCGCTGGCCGCGGGCGGCGCGCGCGCCGCCGAGTTCATGCGCGAGCTGGCCGAGCGTCAAGTGGCCGCGGTGCAGCCCGAGCGCGCGTTGCACGCTCTCGACGCCGCTATCGCCGCGAACCCGGAAGACGCGGCCGCGCACGCGCGGGCCGCGGCGCTGCTCGTCGAGCGTGGGCGGCTGCGCGAGGCCGTGAAGCGCTACGGCGAAGTGGTCCGCATCGACCCCGTGCGCGCCTCCGCGTGGGAGGCGATCGGGGGTCTCTCGCTCGACCTGCGGGACTACAAGCGGGCCGAAGAGGCGCACCGCGCGCTGCTCCGTCTCGAGCCGGCGAAGGTATCGGCCTGGCTGCGGCTCGCGGCGACGCTCGCGCGCCAGGAACGCTGGCGAGACGCGCGCCAGGCGATCGCGAAAGCGCAGTCGCTCGACGCGAAGGCCCCCGTCGACCCTGAGCTTGTCGCATTCCTCGAGCGGCAAGCCGCGGCTGCGGGGCCGAGCCGCTGAGCCTCACTTTTTCGCGAGCTTCCGGTACCTCGCCCAGTCCTGGTCGCCGAGCGGCCTCCCCACGAGCGAGAAGTTGTAGCTCTTGAGCTTGCCCAGCGCCAGAGCGTCCCTCTCGTTGGTCTCGATGCGCAGCCGGCGCGCGTCTTCTCGCTGCATGACGCGGATCTCGTCGAAGCGAAGTCGCAGGCGTTCGTGCTCTTTGGACCGATACTCGATCCCCGCGGTGTCGAGCAGCAGGTTTCCAGTGCAGCTGCCGATTCGGTGGCTGTGCCTGACCGTGAACGTGAGCGGCAACGTCTTTCTCCAGAGGAGCTCCTCCGCGTCCTCACGCGGCGGCGTTCTCACGCTGCTCGGCGGCGATGACGCACCAGGCGTAGAGGCAGCATAAGGCGCGGTCGCGGTCGGGCGCCCGCGGAAGAGAAAGAACCAGCCGAGCCCCACAAGCAGCAGGAGAGCGAGTCCTGCGATCGCCCTGGCTCGGCTCGCTCGAGCCGGAAGCACGAGCGCCGCCCTGAGCTCGGCCGCGGTCGCGAACCGCTTCGCCGGGTCCTTCTCCAGCGAGCGCAGCACGATCGTGCCGAGCGCTCGCGGAACGGTCCGCTTGAGCTGCTCCGGCCCGACGGGGCGTTCCGACAGGATCGCCTGCGCGATCACGGCGAAGGAATCTCCGGTGAAGGGGAGCTGCCCTGTCAGCATCCAATAGAGCGCGACGCCAAAGGCGAACAGATCGGTGCGCTGGTCGACCTTTCCCTTGCCAAGCTGCTCGGGAGCCATGAAGTGTGGGCTGCCGAGGATCTCGTCGGCCTGGGTCATCTGCGAGCCGACCACGTGGGCCACGCCGAAGTCCATGATCTTGGGGCGCCCGTCGGCAGTGATCATGATGTTCGCGGGCTTCAGGTCGCGGTGAACGACACCCTGGGAATGGGCGTACTCGAGCGCCTCGAGGCACTGCCCGGCCAGGCGCAGCACGTCGTCGATCGACAACTCCGTCTCCTCCGCGAGCGCGGCCAGCGTGCGCCCCTCGACGTACTCCATCACGATGAAAGGGATCCCTTCGACCGTGTGTCCGACGTCGAAGATCGTCACGATGCCCTGGTGCAGCAGCTTGCCCGCCGCGCGAGCCTCGCGATAGAAGCGCTCCTTGTACTTCTCCCACTCGGGCGGGGTGAGCTGCACCGAGGTCTGGATCAGCTTCACGGCGACACGTCGGTCGATCGCGGGGTCTCGGGCCAGCAGCACCGCCCCCATCGAGCCCCGGCCGATCGCTTGCTCGACGACGTACCGCCCCAGCGAGTGGGGGAGGCGAGAAGGCAAGCGTGTCGTCTGGCCACCGAAGGCGCCTGCGTCTGCGCGCTCCGCCTCGAGAGCGGCCCATAGGTTCGTGCCCGCGCCGGCCTGGTCGTCCAGGGTGACGGAGACACGCGTGGCGGCCGCGGGGGCCTGCGCTGGACCCGCCTCCAAGACTCCCGCCAGAAGCAGCCCGCAGATCGACCGCAGCGCCTCGTCCTCGCCCAGCGGACACTGGGTCGCGATCTCGGCGGCGGAGGAGACGCCATTGGCCTGCTCCAGAACCCATTCCTCGGAAGGAGTGAGCCGAAGCGCCGCCACGCTGGCCGGGGGCTGCTCCGTGCGACGGAACACGGCCTTCCCGTCGCTCAGCAAGCGGCGGACCACGTCGCCGCTGCGAGTCCCGCGGATCCCTTCGAGCAGGGCCTCCGGCACGGAGATCTCCGACAGCAGCTCGCCCTCGAGTCGCTCTTCACGCTCCTCGAAGGCGTACTCGCCGGAATCCCAGTCGAGGACCGATTCGACGATCAGCTTCGTGCGCCGCGCGGCTTCGCTCTGGACCTGTTCAGGACGCAGCAGCCCCATCTCGACGATCGTTTCGCCGATCGTCCGGCTGGTGGCCTCCACCAAGCCCAGAGCCCGCTCGAGGTCGGCCTCTTGGATCATCCCGGCCCGCACCAGAGCCTGGCCGAGCCTGTCCTCGGGCAGATCGGATCCGGCCAGGATGATCGACCCGGCCTTGAAGTAGAGCCGCTTCGATGCTCCCGCCCCAGTCAGGTGAAGAACGCCGCTCTTCCTGCCGGCATGGATCTCACGGATGATGCCAGCCGCGGGGACCAGGCTCAGGCTGCCGCGCATTGGAAACCCGAAAGGCGAGTGAGTCATCCGAGCGAAAGGATGGCATCGGAGGCCGCGTCTCGCAAACACGGCATCAAGACCCGTTCGAAGCACGAGGCTCGGGGAGGGCGGATGAGGCCGCGGTTGTGGCCGGCCCGGCGCGGTGAGAGACTCCCGCCGTGGACATCGTCGCGATCAACGTGGATGAGACGCTCTTCGTCTCGGGCGAGATCGAAGACTGGGAGGCGCTGCTCGAGCGCGGGATCGACACGATCGTGGACATGGACGCGAGTGTCGACACGGGACTGCCGCAGGCCCCGGGCTCGGTTCTCTACGTCTACCACCCGATCCTCGACGAGGACTTGCCGAACCTGGTCAAGATCGAAGCGCTCGGGCGCCTGGTGGCCGACCTCGTCTCCTCGGATCACCGCGTGCTCGTCCACTGCCGAATGGGCTTCAACCGCTCGGTGCTGGTGATCGCGACGGCGCTCACCTACCTGGGCATGACGGGCGAGGCGGCTCTCGAGCACCTACGGGAACGGCGCCCCGGAGCGCTCTTCAACGAGACCTTCGCGGCGCATGTCGCCACGCTGCCCGCGCGACGGATCCGCGTCGAGACGCTCTAGGATGACCGGAACCGCGCTCACGCTCGACGGCGGGATCCCGACCGGCGCCTGAGCCGCGCGCCTGATGGCTCTGGTCTGATACCCTCACTCAGTGCTGAGTTTTACGCCACCGGAGCGGCTGACCGACGCGCAGAACCGGCCGTATTTCCTCTGGGATTGCGACCTCACGATGGACCAGTTCCGGAAGGGTCTGGACGATCCCGACCCCGATGTTCGCGCCTACCTCGTCGGCAAGCTGATGCGGCAAGCCAAGCCGGACGACGTCTTCTTGTTCGTGCGCCCTCGCGAGATCCGGGAGCTTTGGCCGCGACTCACGCGGTACCTCGGGCGCACGCGGGAGTTCTGGTCGTGGCTCTTCGAGACGTGGGAGGGCCAGGGTCGTGTCTGGCGATAAGCTCACTCCCCTCCAGCGTCGGATCCTCAGGGAGCTGGCTGGCATTACCCCGCCGTGGACCCTGACAGGCGGCGGCGCTCTTGCGGGTGTTCACCTCGGCCACCGTGAGACGCGCGACCTGGATCTTTTCTGGAGAAACCGGGGTGAGCTCGGGTCGCTCGTGGCCGATGTGGTTGCGGTGCTGCAGGCCGGCGGACTCGCCGCAGAGGTTCTGCGGACGGCGCCCGCCTTCGGCGAGCTGCGGGTCTCGGACGAAGCCGATGCCTGTATCGTCGACCTGGTGGCAGAGCCGTTTGGGCCGATAGCCACCCCCGATCGCGCGATCATCGAAGGCGCCACCATCCAGGTGGACAACCGGCACGAGCTCCTCGCCAGCAAGCTTGCGACGCTGCTCGAGCGGTCGGAGATCCGTGACCTCGTGGACGTGAAGGCGCTCGTTGATGCAGGGGGCGATCTCCACGCGGCGCTCGGTGACGCTCCGAAGAAAGATGCGGGGTTCTCGCCTTTGACGCTTGCCTGGGTGTTGAAGGGCTACGATCCGCGCCCCGCAGCCAAGGCCCTCGGCTGGAGCCCTGCCCGCACGGAGGAGCTGCTGTCCTTCAGGCAGTGGCTGATCGACCGCCTCGCCGCTGGCGCCGTTCCGGAATAGAGAAATCGCCGAGGTCTCGGGAGCCGGCGCGTGACGCGCGGTCGGATCAGCGCGCCGGGCCCTGGCTGGCCGGACTCGCACGCCGGGCTCTCACGGAGCCGCTGGCTCGCCCGGCTCGTCCAGGAAAGGACGGCGACAGAGTGGCAACAGGATGTCAAGGACCTGGCCGGCGCCTGGGCCGACATCGATTCCGCCAAGGGCGCTGCTCATAATCTGCCGCCGGTTGCGCCGTCATTCACGCCAGCATCACGCCGCGCTAAGACGGCTTGCCCGGCGGGGATATCCGTGCCGGGGTCGATGAGCCGATCGCCGATGTCGTGCCTCCCCGGAGAGCCACGACCCCGGTCGCGACCGCGGTGCCGAGCAGGATGACCGCGCAGCCGGCGATCATGTTGAACGTGATCGGCTCTTTCAGGAACAACAGGCCCCACAGCATCCCGAAGACAGGAATCAGATAGGTCACCGCGATCGCCCTCACCGGGCCGGCGCTTGCGATCAGGCGGAAATACAGGATGTACGCGAGGCCCGTGCACACGACGCCCAGCGTGATGGCAGAGAGCCAGCTCAGAAGCGACGGCGTCCGCGCCGGCCAGTAGAGGAGCGCTGGGGGCAGCAGCAGCACGGCCGCGGCGATCTGGCTGCCAGTCGCGATCACGAGGGGCGGGGCAGCCGAGAGCCGCCGCTTGGTGTAGTGCGCGGCGATCCCGTAGCAGAGCGCCGCCAAGAGCGCCGCGACGATAGCCAGGCGATCGCCCCGGAAGGACAACCGGCCCCAGACCAGGGTCAGCACGCCCACGAAGCCCAGCAGCAGGCCCGCCACGCGCGTCGGCGCAAGCGACTCTCGGAGCCAGACGTACGCGACGAGCGCGCCGAAGAGCGGCGCGGTGGCGTTCAGCACCGCGGCGAACCCCGCAGTGAGGGAGAGCGTCGCGTAGGCGAAGAGCGAGAAGGGCAGCGCGGAGTTGATCGCGCCCACCACTCCCAGCGGGAAGAGCTTGCCGCGCATGTCGCGCAGGCTGGCCCGCGCCGGCTGCGCGCCCGGCGCCGGAACGAGGTTGATGCCCGTCCCGGTCGAGGCCTCGAGCGTCAGCGTCAGCGCAGGCGTAAAGCTGGTGGTGAACTCGAGACCAGTCTGCTCGTGGGAAAAGGCGATCGGTCGCTCCACCGACGGGACCTCCTGGGGGCGGAGCCGAACCCGCGCGTCCTGGTAGAGGAGCGACAGTCTCGTCAAGCCGGGCCACTCGAAGGCCAGCTTCGGCGTGATCGTCCGGTCCAGGGCTCGGTTGCCGTGATCGCGGACCTCGGTCCAGCTGAAGTCGGGTCCCCAGGAGAGCAGACGCGAGCCGGCTGGCCTCCGGCGATACGACAGCGTCTGCTCGAGCGAGCGGATGTCGGTGCGTTCGATGAAGCCCAGTTCGCTGCGGAACCCCGGACTGCGGTCATTGAAGTCGGCGTTGTAGGTCAGGCTGCGGCCCGTGCGCAGGACGGCCGCCCGGAACGCCGGCCCCGAGAGGCGGTTCCCGTCCGACCCTTGTGTGGCGCTGGCCACGGCCTGCAAGGTTGCGAACCAGTTGGCTCCGAGCTTCAGCCGCGCGTCCACCCCGCCCACCCGGTTGAACCCGCCCGCGCGGCGGCGGCTGCTCGCGAACACGCCCAGGCTCGACTCTGTGCCAAGGTCGCGGTTGACCCGCAAGATGCCGATCTCCGCGGACCTCGCGGCCGGCTGGTCTTTGACCGCGAGCGCTCCGATAGCGTAGCGACCGAGCCGTCCCGTGAGCCGGACCCCGGCGTCCGGATCGACGATGCGGCGGGTGAAGAGCAGTGAGATGGGGGTGTCGAAGTAGCTCGCGTTCTCGAGGAAGAACGGCCGCTTCTCGGGGAAGAAGGTCTCGAAGCGCCGGTTGACCGTGACCTGCGGCTCGTCGGACTCGACCTGGCTGAAATCTGGGTTCGCGGTGAGGTCGAGGCTGAGGCTGTCCTTGACGACCAGCTTCGCGTCGGCCCCGACCTCCGCCTGCGCCGGGTCGGAAACGAAGCGCCCCCCTGTTTCCGGATCGACCTCGAGGGTACGGAACGAACGCGCGCTCAGATACGGGACGAGCTGCGCGTTGCGTCCGGGCGAGACGCTCTCGAGCCCGTCCATGACGGCCGCCTGGTTCATGCGTCCGGCGATGCGGGTGGAGTACGCCGGCCAGAAGCCCTCTTCGTTGCGGCGCGCGATGCCCCGGAAGACCAGGAAGCCCCAGCTCTGCACGCTCTCGCGCGAGAAGCGCAGGCTCTTGAACGGCACGCTCACGAGGACGAGGTAGCCACCCGTGGTGAGACGGCCTTCGGTGTGCCACACCGTATCGAACGAGAGGTCCCAGCCCTTCCCCTCGGTCCAGGTGCCGTCCTGCTGGACGCCCAGCGCGTTCACCTGAAAGCCGTAGGCATGTTTGCGGTCGCGAAAAGTATCGATCTGCAGGGCGACGCTGTCCTCGGAGTCCGGCACGTGATCGCGGCCGTTCCAGTGGGCGCGGATCTGCGAGGGGTCGCGGTCGAAGCAGACGAAGACGGCGTGGAGGCTCACACTGTCGTACCCGAAATAGACTTCCGTGCGCTCGCTCATGGGCACGCCATCCCTGGGCAGGCGATCGATGAAACCCGAGACCTTGAACATTTCGAGGGCCGCGCCGCGGGGCTGCATGCCCTCGAAATCGTCGAGGCGCGGGGTCTGCTCGAGGCGAGGGACGCTGATCCGCGGCAGCGCGTCCGGCGAGACGGGCTCCGCCGTTGTGGCGGTCGCGGCGCAGGCGAGCAGCGCGGCAGCGAGCGCCGCCGGCTGCGAGTGCTTCGTCCAATGACGACCCCGCTCGTGTTTCAACGCCAACCTCCGAAGGCCCCCACGCCCGGCGATCTCTCGGGCCCGGTCTCGAAGCTACGCGGGCCGCACGACCCCCACCATCCGTTTCTTGTCGTCAAACAACATCCCAAGAAAGCGCGCTCCGAAAGGCGCGTCTTCGGATTCGGGCGCTGGCAGCTAGCCGGCCTGGCTCACGCGGAGCGTGACGACGTAGTCGCCGCGCGCTAGCTTGCGGGTGGAGACGGGGCGGGGCTCGAGCCGGACGAGAGCCACGTTCCACGCGCCGTGCCTCGCCTCGCTGGGCCCATCGAGCGTATGCAGCTCATGGCTCGCGTCGGTAACGCCGCCTCCAGTCACGAACAGGGCCACGGTCGCGTCCCCGGCGGTGATGCACAGCACGTCGACCGGGCAGCGCGAGTCCTTCGGCACGTCGTCGAAGCGGACGGCGAGGTCGCTGCCGTCGATCCGCGCCGTGGCGCCCGCCCGGAGCTCGAAGTCGCGATCCGAGCTCGGAGACTGCGGGCTCACGGCGGCACAGGAAAAAGCAACGAAGAAGAGATATGCGCCGACCGCGGCGGAGGGCGGGTGAGGCTTCATGCTGGAATTGTGGCCTATTGGTCAACGCCCGAACAGCTCCAGCCGACCATGGGCGACCGGCCGAAGATCCGCCGCGCCTTCCGACGCCTCGCCGCTCTGACCGAGGAGCGGCCGTGAAGGAGCGTCTCCGCGAGCTCGTGCGCGGGACGGGGGCCGTGCCCGCGGCCCGCAATCTCGCGCGCGAGTTCCTGCAGGACGACCTCATCTGGTACCTGGGCGATCGGGCGTGGCCTCCTCCGAACCTCGTGCTCCTGAACAACGCTCTGGCCCAGACGGGATGGACAAAGCCGCCGCTCTCGGAGACCAGTTGGGTGGCCGCGGTTCGCGCACGGCTCCGATCGGTCCGATGGGAGGCTCTGGCGGCCGACGTACGCCCCTTGCTCGAGTCTGCCGAAGACCGGGCGCTGCTGACGCGCGAGACGATCACGAGTCTTCTCGACCAGCGCGCCCGGCTGCGGTCCACGTCCCCTTTGCGACCCAGCAGCCGAGGTCGGAGAGGTCGCCGTCGATGAACAGCGTCCATTAGACCTGGCCGGTCGTCCCATATCAGAATCCCGTCGTTCCATGCCAGAGCAGAAGTCGGGAGGCTGGCGCGAGGGGGCGCTTCTGTTCTCACTCGCGCTGCTGCTGCGGCTCTTGTTCTGGCGCGCGACGCCCGACGCGGCCTGGGGCTGGAGCGCTGTCTTCAAGGGCGACGCGCCGGTGTGGCTGGCTTACGCCCAGGCCCTCCAGCGCGGCGAGCTCTTCGAGCTGGGTCTGCCGCTGCGCCCGCCCGGGGTGGCGTACCTGCTGGCGTTCCTCTGGAACGGCGAGACGTCGGGCCTCGCGTGGCCTCGCTTCGCCTGGCTCGTCATGGGCGCGCTGCTCGCGCCGCTCGTCTACGCCGCAACGGTCCGGAGCTTCGGCCTTCCGGTGGCCCGGACCGCTGGCTGGATCACCGCGGTGGCGACGGGCCCGCTGCTGCTCTCGAGCTCCCTCAACAACGAGACGCCCTACCTGGTCGTGGTGCTCGCGAGCTTCGTCCTCTTCGAAGACGCGCGTCGCCGAGAGCCTCCGCTCCTGTTCTGGAGCGCGCTCCAGGCCCTCGCGTGCCTGCTGCGCGTCGAGCACGCGCTCTTCGCTCTCCTGGCCTTTCCGTTGCTGGCGCGGACCAGGAGGCGCGTCGCCCTCGGTCTCGGGGCGTTCCTGCTGCCGCTCGTGCCCTGGCATCTCTCGGCTTGGCGGGCCCTCGACCGGCTGAACACGATGGAGCCGATCCGCCCGCCGGCGACCGAGCAGGCGTTCCGGTCGGTCGAGGGCACGCTCGGGGGCATGAGTTGGACGCCGGACGCCGCGCGCCGCCGCGAGGCCCTGCCCGCGTTCGCCAGGCGACCCGCTTCGCTGTTCGTCGGGGCGACCGTCGCGTGGCGCGGGCGGAGCGAGGTCGTCGAGGGGGACCTGGAGATCCTCGATGAGGCCTTCGGAAGCCTCCCCGAGCCACTGCCGCGTCGTCCCTTCGTCGCGAGCTACGGCTCGCTCAACTTCGCCCTCGCCAACCACGAAGGCGCGCGGGGCGGCTTCGCTCGCGGACCGCTGGACGCGCCTCCGCCGCTCAGCGGCGGAAGCACGCGTTACCCGCCGTACCTCGTCGCCGGCCTGCCGCCACCCGGCCTCGCCCTCGAATACCCACCCCACCTGGAGCTCCTGATCCACGGCTACCGGATCGGCGGAGAGTGGATCAGGAGCGACCCTTGGGCCTTCGCTCGCCTGGTCGTCCGCAAGCTGCGGAGGTCGTGGGAAGGGGCGTCGCTCGGCTTGACCGGCTACAACTGGCCGCTCGGCCTTTCAGGCACGCGGCGCGCGGTGGATCTCGTGACACCCGATCCCGGCCCTCTCTCCGCCGCGTGGAGCGTCGGGGTGCTCGTCCTGGTCGTCGCCGGAGCCTGGAGGGGGCGACGCTCCCCGCCTCTCCAGCCCTGGCTGCTGTACGTCGCCAGCAAGCTCGCCGTGGCGGCGCTCTTCTTTGGCTACGCGCGGCAGGGATCCCTGATGCTGCCGGCCCTCGCCCTGTTCGCGGCCCTCACGCTGGCCCGCTTCGTACCCCGAACCCGGCGAGGCCTCGTCCTGATCTTGGCCCTCCCGCTCGTGCTCGAGCTCTCTCGCCTCCTGGCGGCTCCGGTCATCCACATCGACGGTCGCCCGGTTGAGACCTCCGACCCCTGGCCGGGTGATCTCCATCACGACCAGAGGATCGACGTCGAAGTTTTCTCTTGACGACTCGTACATTTCGATGGTTTCCTCCGACGGTTCAATCGCCCGAACGCGAGGTTCTGTCTCGCGAACACCAAGGAGGCCTGATGGATCTAGTCAAGCTCTGCGGCCAGCGCCATGCCGGCATCCTGCTGACGACGCTGGCCGCCGGTCTGTTGGCCGCGTCCCCTGCCAATGCTTTCGATCGCACGAAGACCCGATCCAAGAAGCCGCTGCTGCTGGAGCAGGGCTTCTCCGCCCCTGAGCTGGCCGTGAACCCTTCTCTCAGCACCTTCCATGGAGTCTAGACCGGCAGCCCGTCGCTCTTGGCAGCGAAACCCCAGAGCCTGGGCCTCCAGGCCATGCTCAGCGACAGCTCCGCGGACTGGGAGATCCAATGGGATGCTCGCAGCGACCGTCCCCATCTCGTCCAGGGCGCCGGGTTCCCGCTGCTGCCCGGAGCCGGCAACCTCATGGCCCACGCCGAGGCCGGACTCCGTAGCGACCGCAGGGTCGAGCTGGCCGACGTCGAGCGCCTGGTGCGCGGGTTCCTGGACCGCTATCCCGACGTGCTCCGGGTCGATCCGAGCACGCTTCGGCTGGATCCGACCCGCAGCGCGACCGCCGGCAACGGCCGTGTCTGGTTCGTGGAGCTGCAGCAGTTCCACGAGGGCGTTCCCGTCGAGGACGCCAACGTGTTCTTCCGGATCAACAACGGCAACATCGTCCAGTTCGGCGCCGACCGGATCGGCGACGTCGGCGTCACGATGGTGCCGCGCCGCGACCGGCCCAAGGTGTTCGCCCGGCTGCTCCGGAAGCTCGGCATCGAGCGCTCCGAGCTGTCCGAAATCGTGAACGAGGGCACGCTCAAGATCTACCCGACGCTGACTGCGGGGGAAGAGAGCGGGCACTCCTTCCTCGGTCGCCCCGGCACCGGCTACGCTCACCGGCTGGTCTGGGAGTTCGTGTTCCGGCGTGTGGACGACGCCACCACCTACAAGGCCGCGGTCGACGCCCACTCCGGCGAGCTGGTGCAGCTCCTCGACCTGACGCGCTACGCGGAGGTCAAGGGTGGCGTGTACCCGACCACCAACACCGATCCCGAGACGCTCGTGAACTTCCCATTCGCGACGGTGACCAACGGCGGCAACAAGATCACCGATGCGAACGGCAACTACACGTACAGCGGCGGCACCGCCACCGCGACGCTGGGCGGCCGCTACTTCAAGATGACCGACAACTGCGGCGCGATCTCGCTGTCGAACAGCACCGACGGGACGCTGAACTTCGGCACCAGCGGCGGCACCGACTGCACGACACCCGGGGTCGGCGGCGCGGGCAACACCCATGCGTCACGCAGCGGCTTCTATCACCTGACCAACATCAACCGCAAGGCGGCCGGCTTCCTGCCCGGGAACGTCTGGATCGACAGCACCGTGACCGCGAACATGAACATCAACTCCACCTGCAACGCGTTCTGGAACGGCAGCACCGTCAACTTCTACCGCTCCGGCGGCGGCTGCTCGAACACCGGCGAGATCGCCGCGGTCTTCCTGCACGAGTGGGGCCACGGGATGGACGAGAACTCCGGCGGGACCGCGAACGAGAACGGCTCCGGCGAGGCCGTGGGCGACACCTTCGCGTTCCTCGAGACCAAGGACTCGTGCATCGGCCCCAATTTCCAGCCCGGCGTGAACTGCGCCAACTGCACGAACTGCACGGGCGTGCGCAACGTGGGCGATTTCGACCTGAACGGCCCCGCGGTGATCGCCAAGCCCAGCACCGTGGCCGACAACGCGGGCATCAACTGCGACCGCTTCGCCTGCCCGTACCTCTCCCAGGGCATCTTCCCGTACCAGGGCCCGATGGGCTACGAGGGGCATTGCGAGAGCTACATCGCGAGCAGCGCGAACTGGGATCTCGCGCAAAAGCTGATCTCGGCCCACGGCACGACGCAGGGCTGGGCCACGATGGACTCGATCTGGTACGAGAGCCTGACCACGAGCAAGAGCGCGTACCAGGTGGCGTCGGGCGGCAAGTGCAACCCGAACGCGACCGTCAACGGCTGCGCGTCCACCAACTGGTACACGGTCTACCTGTCCGTGGACGACGACGACGGCAACCTGGCCAACGGCACACCGAACGGCTGCCGCATCTGGGATGCCTTCAACGCCCACGGCATCGCCTGCGGCTCCCAGCCCGCCTGCGCCGGCGGCTGCACGCCGCAGCCGGTCGCGAACGCCGGCCCGGACCAGACGATCGCTCCCGGCGGCTCGGCCACGATCGGGACGGCGGCCCAGCCCAACACGACCTACAGCTGGTCGCCCGGCGGAGCGACGACCGCGCAGATCACGGTCTCGCCCAGCGTCTCCACGATCTACAGCGTGACCGCCACCACGTCGTGCGGCAGCGCCAGCGACTCGGTCACCGTGACCGTGCAGACCGGCAACACCGCGGTGTGGGACTCCGTGCTGCAGGCGCCCAAGTGCGCCACGTTGGGCTCGGCGTGCGACGCCGGAGCGTCGCTGCTCCTGGGCCGCGCGGCCCTCGGACCCGAGCCCAGCCAGCCCAACACGATCAACGACTCCTGCGCCGACGGCACCTCGGGCACGTTCCACTCCGACGAGTCCAACGACCGGATCAAGGTCGAGACGACCGACGGCACGGACCTGGCGCCCGGGAAGACGGTCCGCATCAACGCCACGGTGTGGGCGTGGACGACGCCGTCTTCGGACGCCGCCGACTTCTACTACACGGCGAACGCTAACAGCCCGGCCTGGACGCTGATCGGCAGCGTGGTTCCCACCGCGGCCGGCGCGCAGACCCTCTCCACGACCTACACCCTGCCATCCGGGGCATTGCAGGCGGTTCGCGTGCAGTTCCGCTACCAGAGCTCGAGCGCCAACTGCGCCGCGGGCGCCTACAACGACCGCGACGACCTGATCTTCGCGGTGACCACCGCTCCCGACACCACCCCGCCCACCACGTCCATCACGAACCCGGCTAGCGGCGCCACCGTGGGCGGCACGGTCAACGTGACCGCCTCCGCCAGCGACAACGTCGGCGTCACGCGGGTCGAGTTCTGGATCGACGGGGCCTCGGCCTCGACCGACACGACGTCGCCGTACGCCTTCTCTTGGGTGACCACGGGCTACGCCAACAACAGCAGCCACACGATCCAGTCCCGTGCCTTCGATGCGGCCGGCAACGAGGGCACGAGCACGACCATCAGCGTGACCGTCAACAACGCCGGTCCGGTCACCGTGTTCGAGGACAACTTCGAGACCAGCAAGGGCTGGACAACCAACCCGAACCAGACCGACACCGCGACCCTGGGGCTCTGGGAACGGGCCGATCCGGACCAGACCACCTCGAACGGCGTCAAGCAGCTTGGAACCACCGTCAGCCGCGTCAACGACCTGGTCACCGAAGGCTCTGCGGGAGGCACCGCCGGCGCCAACGACGTCGACGGCGGCGTCACCACGATCCAGTCGCCCCAGATCGCGCTGCCAAGCACGGGCACCCTGACGCTCACCTTCCAGTACTACCTGGCCCACGGCTCCAACTCCTCGAGCGCCGATTTCTTCCGGGTCTACGTGGTGACCGGCACCAGCACGCAAGTCTTCCAGTCGCTCGGCGCGGCCACCAACCGCAACGGCGTCTGGACCGCGTCCGGCAACCTGAGCCTCAACTCCTTCGCCGGCCAGACGATCCGACTCCGGATCGAGGCCGCCGACGCGAGCACGGCCAGCCTGGTCGAGGCCGGCGTGGACGACGTGAAGATCACGCAGCAGTAGAGAGTACACAGACGGTCGAAAGCCCGGCGGGTCAAACCCGCCGGGCTTTTTCGTGTGCCGATCTGACCAAGCCTGATAGGCAATGGCTGACCGAACTCGCTGCCGCCCTCCGGGCCCCGGGTTAGGCCTGCGCGCCTTGCCCCGGATTCGGCTTTAGGGGATGACGCCAAGCGAGTCCCGCGAAGCGCGCGTAGTCGCGATCCGTGGTCACCCATTCGCATCCCGACTCCAGGGCGAGGGCGGCGAAATAGGCGTCGGTGACCATGCTGCCCCGGATGCCACACTCGCGGCAGTAGCGGGTGAAGATCCCCCAGTGTCTCGGGCCGGGGGCGAGCACGACGGCGTTCGCGCGGTCGCGAACCTCGCCTGCGAATGCGAGCGCGTGCTCGAGCGGCGTGGGCTCGCGAAAGATCTTGGAATGGGTGACGATCCGGACGAAGGCGCTCAGGACGAGCTCGGAAATGCCATAGGCCGAATCAGACGAGACCAGGTCCTGAAGCCAGGCTCGGTAGCGTGGGTGGTCGACGGCGTCTTCGCGATGCGCGTAGACGAGGACGTTAACGTCCGGCAGCAGCATCCGTTCCGTTCATGAGATCCTGGAGCGCCGCGCTGTCGTCGAGGTCCACACCGGGCTGTAGACCGGAGCCGCGGAAGGTCGTAAGCCTTACCGGAGGCTGGTTCTGGCCATCACGTCGACGTGCGAGCGACTCCCTGACCGCATCAGCGATGAAGGCGGTCAGGGTACGCCCCGTTTCAGCAGCCCGCCGGCGGGCCTGCACGAGCAGCGGATCGGAGAGGTTGATGGTCGTCCTCATGCATCAAAGAATACGACATGCGCATCTTGATGTCAAGCGATCCCGAGCGACCCGGGGACGGGAATGGGCCGCGCGCGACGGCTCAGGCCGCCGGGCCGTTGAGCCTGAAGTGCACCGTGACCGTCATGATGATCGGCGTCGGCACGCCGTTCAGCAGTGTGGGTGTGTAGACCCACTGCTTCACGGCCTCGAGCGCGGCGTCGTTCAGGAGCGGGGCGCCGCTGAGCAGCGTGGCGCCCACCACGCGCCCGCGCTCGTCGACCGTGGCCTCGATGATCACCTTCCCCTCGAGGCGGGCCTTGACGGCGATCTCTGGATAGATGGGCGGGACCACCACCAGCCGGCGCGGCTCGCGGACGCCCCCGCCCACGCGCCGGGGCACGACGGGCGGGGGAGCGTCGGGCAGGCCGCCGACGATGCCGCCGACCACCCCACCCGGAACGCCGCCCTCGACGCCGTCCGCGAGCCCGCCTCGACCCCGCCCAGATCGAGCGCGGCTTCGGGCGTGATCTCGGTGGGGACCTCGACCGGCGCGACGAACGAGGGCGCCTCCTGGGGTGCTTTCGGCGCCACGCGCGCCGCCGTGGCGGGCCGCGGGGGTGGGGGCGGCGGCGGAACGGGCGCCGTCATCGGCTCGACGAGGAACGCCCGCACGCCCGCGTTCGGCTCGGGGATCGCTTCGGCCACGAGCAGTGGCACCACGACGATCGCCGCGGCCGCTGCGGTGTGGAGCAGGATCGAGACGGGCAGCGTGACGCCGCGGCGCCTTTCCGCACCGGCATCGACGCTGCTGACGACATAGCCGCCGAGCGTCAACCAGTGTTCGGCCTTCGCACCCATTCCGCCCGCCTCGTCGCCCTGACGGCCTGCTTTCGATACCGACATCGTCAGTGTCCTTCCGGCAAGCGTGCATGAAACCGGCAGCCGTCCGGCCTACGGTCATGAGCAGGAGGACGGCTCATGGTACGACAGAGGCAGGCTGCAGCGGCAGGACGTGTAGAGCGGATAAG
>Ga0247727_10003965_pt1 | contig 32073 bp, 23 predicted proteins | sample WisWelCaveWW1625_FD_202498 | JGI IMG/M metagenome (GOLD analysis project Ga0247727, IMG submission 202498) | Biofilm microbial communities from Wishing Well Cave, Virginia, United States - WW16-25 | ecosystem: Environmental > Aquatic > Deep subsurface > Groundwater > Cave microbial mat | place...
ATCAACAAGTGGGTTGAAGTCGAGCCGATTGCGGTGACGCATGCGCCTTCGGCGATTGCGCGGATGGCAGCGTGAAAGACTGAAAGGTGAAGAGCGATGCGCGAAAGGTGAAAGGTGAAGGCGAAGAGTACATCGTCGGAGAGAAATCGTATATCGCATACGGCGTGCGCATCGGCAATCGCGTGAAGATCAATGCCTTCGTTTATATCTGCAATGCGGTGACGATTGAAGACGGCGTGATGATCAGCGCGGGCACGATCTTCACGAACGACCGCTTTCCGCGCGCGGCCACTTCCGACTTGAAACGACTGCGCAATTCCGATCCCGATGAGCACACCCTGCCCACGCTTGTGTGCGAAGGCGCGACCATTGGCGCGGGCTGTGTGATCGGCAATGATCTCACGATCGGCCGCTTGCCATGGTGGGCATGGGCGCGCTCGTCACGAAGTTCGTGCCGGATTTTCATCTCGTGCTCGGTCATCCGGCGAAGTCCATGGGCTGCGTTTGCCGCTGCGGGCAAGTGTTGTTGCGCTTCGATGAAAATGAAAGTGCTGAACACAAAGAAGCCGCATGCGTTGCGTGTGGATTGCAATATGCGATCACGAATAGTGTGGTCGTCGAATTGACTCCGCCGCAATAATTCTTGTTCCCAAACTCCGTTTGGAAACACTCTTGTTTAAGAAACTCCGTTTCGAGATCGCCAATACAATTTGAAACAGAGTTTCAAAAACAATTGCGTTCCCAAACAGACAGCCTGTGTGAAAATGCTTGGTTCATCGTCAGGCTGAGCGGAGTCGAAGCCCGTCTCATTGCATTTAACGCCCTTCGACTTCGCTCAGGGTGACTTGCTTTGGAGTTTTCACACAGGTTGAGAGTTTGGGAACGAGATCAAAACCAAATCGTCGCCGAGCTAGCGCTTTCACAGTACCGTAATCTCATTTGAGTGAGCGTATGTCATTCTGGAAGAAACTTCCCTAGCACTTGGCACACTCTCAAAATAAACTGCGTACCGAGCACTAGGGAAGGTTCTTACAGAATGACAATCTACTTTTGAATTCCAACATGACACTCACAGCGCAAGATCATGACATACTCAAACGCGCCGCTTCGAACGGGCGCGAACGCTGGGCCGTCATCGGGGGCGGCATGCTGGGCATGACGCTCGCGCTGCGGCTGGCGCAAAAGGGTTGCGACGTTGCGCTGTTCGAAGCCGCGGAGCAATGCGGCGGCTTGGCGAGCGCGTGGCAACTCGGCGAGGTCACGTGGGATCGCCATTATCACGTCACATTGCTTTCGGATACAGAGCTGCGCGCGCTGCTCGCAGAGTTGGGATTGGAGCAAGAGCTGACTTGGGCGACGACGCGCACGGGATTTTACACCGGCGGCAAACTCTATTCGATGTCGAACACCCTCGAGTTTCTGCGCTTTCCTCCGCTCAACTTGCTGGGCAAGCTTCGTCTGGGCGCGACGATCTTTTATGCCTCGCGCGTGAAAGATTGGCAAAAGCTCGAAAAGGTTTTAGTCGCGGATTGGCTGCGGCGTTGGTCGGGCGCGCGCACGTTTGAAAAAATTTGGTTGCCGTTGTTGCGCGCGAAACTGGGCGAGGCTTACAAGAAAACTTCTGCGGCGTTTATTTGGGCCACGATCGCGCGCATGTATGCCGCGCGGCGCACCGGTTTGAAGAAAGAAATGTTCGGCTACGTGGCCGGCGGCTATGCGCGCGTGCTGCAACGTTTCGCGGAAAAGTTAGCGCGAGAAGGCGTCGAGCTTAACATGCGGCACGCGGTGAAATCCATTACGCCAAGTTATGATGATCGTTTGCAAGTCGAATTTGAGAACGGCCGCGTCGAAGCGTTTGATCACGTTGTGGTGACGGCTCCTGCGCCGATTGCAAGCCGGATTTGCCCTTCGCTTTCTCCAAAAGAAAAAACACAGTTGCAGAGCATTCAATACCTCGGCATCATGTGCGCGTCGTTATTGCTCAAAAAGCCGTTGGCGGATTATTACGTCACGAATATTACGGACCCGGGCTTGCCTTTCACGGCGGTGATTGAGATGTCGGCGTTGGTCGAGCGCAAACAGTTCAACGGCAATGCGCTCGTGTATTTGCCGAAATACGTTTCGCCGGAGGATCCGATCTTCGCCAAAAGTGATCGCGAAATCGAAGCGGAATTTTTGCAAGGCCTGGAGCGCATGTATCCACGTTTCAAACGCGAAGAGGTGTTGAGCTTTCGCGTGTCGCGCGCGCGGCAAGTGTTCGCGCTCACGACGCTGAATTATTCGCAGCAGCTTCCGAGTATGATCGCCTCGGTTCCCGGCTTATATATCGTCAACTCTGCGCACATCGTGAACGGCACGCTGAATGTGAATGAAACCGTGCAGCTCGCGGAGAGGGCGGCGGCGATGATGACTGCACCATTGCCTGCAACGCACTCCTAAATTCCTTTACGTGTCATTCAGTAGGAATCTTTTTAGGCACTTGAGACCAGGCGAAAATGGATTTCGTTCCAAGCGCTAAAAAAGATTCCTTCTGAATGACAACTGAATATGAGTTAAGAGAAAGAATATGCCCGCACTTCATCTACAACTTGAAGATAGAATCTCGCGCTTCGATTTGTTCGAATGCCTCGAGTCATATCAGTATGCTGCTCGCGCGCCGCGCGAGCAAATATCAACCAAGCCGCAAGCGAGCGTGTCATTGGATTTGGACAATCAATGGTCGTACATGAAAACGCACGGCGACGCGAGCTGGAAAAGTTTCCCTTCGTATTTTTCCATCTTCGTTCCGCATGTTTTGCGCGAGTTGCGCCGGCGCGATCTCGTCATCACGTTCTTCATCGTCGGGCAGGATGCCGCATTAAAAAAGAATGAGGAGTATTTGCGCGCGATCGCGGAAGCGGGGCATGAAATCGGCAATCACTCTTTTCATCACGAGCCGTGGCTGCAATTTTACTCCAAAGCGGAAATTGAAAACGAAATTCTACGCGCCGAGGACGAGATCCTGCGCGTGACCGGAGTAAAGCCACGCGGCTTTCGCGGCCCGGGTTTCAGTTGGAGTCCGGCGTTGCTCGAGGCGTTGCACGCGAACGGCTATCGTTATGATGCTTCGACGCTGCCGACTTACTTGGGTCCGCTCGCACGCGCCTATTATTTTCATTCCGCAAAATTGAGCAAAGAGGAAAGGCAATTGCGCAAAGAGTTGTTTGGCAAATTCAGCGACGGCTTGCGGCCGGCGCAACCGTATTACTGGCGTTTGAATGCGAAAGACCACCTGCTCGAAATTCCGGTCACGACCATGCCGCTGTTCAAAGTTCCGTTTCATTTGAGCTATTTGCTGTATTTGAGCCGCATCTCGCGCGCGCTCATGAGATTTTATCTGCGCACGGCGATTACACTATGCCGAATAACCAACACGGCGCCGAGTTTTTTGCTGCACCCGCTGGATTTGATCGGCGGCGATCAAGCGCGCGAGCTGGCGTTTTTTCCGGGCATGGAGGTCGCTAGTGATCGCAAGCTGGAAGTGTTCGATGAAGTCATGAGCACGTTGGCCGAGCATTTTGAGCTGGTCGATATGCGCACGCACGCGGCAGCGATTGCACGGCGGCAAGATGTGCAGGTGCGCGCGATCGAGGCCGCCGCAGCTTCTTCAAGGGTTTTGCCGACAGTCAATGAGCGCTCCTTTTCCAATGTCTGTAAGAACCTTTCCTCGTGCTCGAAACACAACTCGTTTGGAGAGATGTATTCCGGCACCGGGGAAGCTCCTTACCAGGATGACATTTTGAGAGGGGCACGCAATGCAGGAACTACGAGTAACCACGAGGACGATGATGAAAGCAGACTTTGCAACACGGGCGCCACGCCACGCTTTCGAGAAAAACGGTAACGACGATAGACCGTTCGTTTCCGTCGTCGTACCGGCATTCAACGAGGCCGAACTCATTGCAAGAAATTTGGCGCAGTTGTGTGAGTATTTAAGAACGCTGGAGGAGACGTATCGTTGGGAGATCGTGGTCGTGAACGACGGCAGCACGGATGCGACGGGAGAGATTGCAGAAAGATTTGCGGAGGCGCACACCGAGGTGCGCGTCGTGCATCATCCCGTGAACCTGAATCTCGGCCAGGCGCTGCGCACCGGATTCACGCACAGTTGCGGCGGGTATATCGTGACCATAGATTTGGATTTGAGTTATTCGCCCGATCACATCTCGCGCTTGCTCGCGCGCATGACACAAACGCATGCGCAGATCGTGATCGCTTCGCCGTATATGAAAGGCGGGCGGCATTCCAACGTGCCCTGGCTGCGCTTGGTGTTGAGCATTTACGGCAACCGTTATTTGTCGTTCATGTCGCAAACTCGGCTGGCCACGCTCACGGGCATGGTGCGCGCGTATGAAGGCAAGTTCGCGCGCGGGCTTATTCTCAAAGCGAGGGGGATGGAGGTGAATGCCGAAATCATTATGAAGGCGCAAATGCTCAATGCGCGGATCGAAGAGGTTCCCGGACATTTGCACTGGAACGAGCCGAACACCGGACCGGTGCTGCGCAAGTCGCACATGAAAATTTTGCGGAACGTTTGGCAAACGCTAGTGCTCGGCTTCATGATGCGGCCCGCGGTGTTGTTCTTCCTGCCCGCGCTGTTGCTGCTCGCGCTGTCGTGCGGCGTCGCGGGTTGGAGCTGGATCGAGACGCACAGCTTCACACGCGCGCTGGAATTGTGGAATCATCGCGCTTCGACCAGCGTGCTCTCCATGCTCTTACTCTTTGGGTTGGGTGTCGTAACGCTGCAAATCAAACGCTATTTTGAAGAGCTGTTCTATAATGCCAACTATCGCCGGCGCGCGGCGGAGAAATATGCCAAAGGCGATTCGGACGTGGCGATGATGATGATGAACAATTATTCCACGATGACTTTAGTGTGACGGTAAGAATTTAGCGGCCTAAACCGGAGTGTCGTGCTTTAGCACGACATTGCGTTCGCGATCTCCGGCGAGGAGCAAAACTGAAGTTTTGCACTCCGCATTTCATTTCGCTAAACTTTTACGTGTGACGGAGTTTTCGCTTCATGTCATTCGTGTCAGTTCGAGATTGATCGCAACTGTTCAGCCGCGGCTTGGCCGTGGCTTTGCTCGTTAACGTGAGTTCCATGGGGCGGGCTGTTGCTTCTGCAAGCGAGTGCTTCTTTTGCTTTTGGTTACGATTGCAGACGAGCGCGCAGGCGGTTGACAGAATTGCGCAGCAGACATAATCGCAGCGAAAGGAGTTCACTTTGCACTTGATGCCCAGGGCGGCGTTCACAGCCCGGCAGGCGCCCAACAAAAAATCCCACGGCATGCTTCGCACACCGTGGGATTTTTTGTTTTCTAAAATTGCAAAAAGCTTATTGATTCAACTCCTTCGTTGCCGAAGAGGAAGGGTCCGGAAAAATTCTAACGGTTTTGCCGATCGCCATGGCTTGCGGCGGAAGCGGCGCAAACAAGTCGAGCACGACCCACGTGCTGCCGTCTTCAGGGTGAAAGCCCAACCGCGCTTGTTGCACGTTGCCTTTGTTGATTGCAATCGTTTTCGCGTCGGGAATATAAATTTTCGGGAAGATGAGCAAAGCGCGCGGCGGATTATCCAGCAAGCGTTGCGAGAACGCCAGCTCGCCGTTGCCGATCACTAGAATGGAGTCGTTGCGCACGGCAACGGTTTCGATCATCGAGGCGGGATGAATGCCGGGCTTGTTCTCGCCGGTGTAAATGAGAAACTCCACGCGGCGGTTTTGGAATCTTTCCTCTTCCGTGCCGTTGCTGTTCAAGGGCCGCCATTCGCCGTATGAAATCGGATCGACGAAGCGCCCGGCGGTGACGTTGCGGCGCACGAGATAATTCATGACGCTGCTCATGCGGCGCTCCGCAAGGTGCACGTTGTATTCATAAGTGCCGATGCTGTCCGTATGGCCCGAAATCCACACTTGCGATTCAGGGTAGGTGTTCAAAATCTCGCCGAGGCTACTCAGCGTGCCGTACATGTCGGAGCGAATCTCGTATTTGTCGAAATCGAAGTTCACGCCTTGCGGGCCGCGCAACACGACCGAGACTCCGCCTTCGACTTGTTCGACTCTGATCGCGCCGCGCGTCGAATCTGCAATGCGTTTGATTTCTTCGAAGCGCCTCATCATCTCTTCTTCCAAACGGCTCATGCGATCTTCGACGTCGCGCAAACGGCCTTCGGCTTCCAAAGCCGCGAGCCGCGCTTCTTCGGCTTCTTCGCGCGCGCGCCGGGCTGCTTCCAGCTCGCGTTGCGCGTCGCCTGAGGCAAAGATCATCGGCGTCACTTTGCCGAAATTGAACGTGACCGAGAAGCGGTGCGCTTGCGAATCAAAATTTTCCAAAGGACTGTAAGCATAATCCAGTTCCGTGCTCGAGCCGCCGAGCCAGGCCATGGGAATGATCACGCCGAAACCCGCGCCCCAGCGCGAGACTTCATCATCGTGCAGCTTGTAGCCGCCGCGCAAGGCCAGCACGTCGGAGATACGGACTTCCGTTCCGCCATAAAGCCGCACGTCTTTATCGGCATTATCCAAAAATTTCGAAGCATCCACGCCGACGCTCCAACGCAATTGTTGCGCGAGACGCAGAGAAGTTCCCAAGCCGCCGCGAATCGTCTCGGGAAGGCGAAAAGAATTGGCTTGCGGATTGAGCCGCAGCTTGCGCAGCGTGAAATTTTGCAACGTGAATCCCACGGAAAAGTAGGGATGCTTATAGAGCAAGCCTGCGTCCACGCCCATGCCGTAACCCGCGTCGTTGGCCAAATCCTGGCGCACCACTTTTCCGGCGAGGCCGAAGGAAAGCGGATTGTTGAAGAGATTCACAAAGTTGCCGTAGCCGAGCGCGAAGGTGATATCGTTGCTGTTGAAGGCGCCGGAGAGCGGGTTGAAGTTTTCATCGAACGGCGGGTTGTCCGTGCCTTCTTTCAAGGTGCCTTCGTTGAAATACGCCAGGCTGAGGCCAACGACGCCGTAACGCGTGCGCAAAGCGCTTTCGAACGAGCCTTGATAAGTGTCCTCGATCCAAGGCTGGAAGTGCGCTGCAAACGAGTTGCTGCTCACCCCGCCCAAGCCGCCGACGTTATAGCGCATGACGTTGAGGTCATAAGCCAGCGCCGTGAAGGCTTCTCCCATAGCCGTGGCGCGAGCGTAAGGACTGATGCGCAAAATCGGAACGGCGTATTGCGCCGCAACCTGCGCGTGCGCCGTTGCCGATGAGAGTAGCAGCGCGCACACGGCCGCAACCGCGCGACGAGAAAAGTTAGAGGTAGTTTTCATAAGTATATTCCTGGCAACCATCCGCAGCTTATGTGCAATCTTTTTTTGCCGGTTTGAATTTGAGGCACGCGACGTTATTGCACGAGCACCAGCTTGCGAATCAGTGTGGCGCGATTCGTTTGCTGAGAGGCGTTATCCGTTACGCGCACGTGAAACTTGACGAAATACGTGCCGCTCGCCACGAGGCTGCCGCCCTCGCTCGCGCGATTCCACCAGCCCACGGCTTCTTCGCCGTCACTCTTGCTAACGACGGTTAAATCGCCGTCGAACAATATTCCCGCGCCGGGAATGGACGTAATCTTCTCGCTGGCCAAATTGAAGATCTCGACGTTATCAAGCGTGAGCGTGTTGCCGCTGCGCACTTTCGCGCGCAGTTTCAATGTGCTGTGCTGGTAAGTGCGGTAAGGGTTTGGCGCGATCTTGAAATCAAAAAGCGCATCTTGTGTGAAAATTCCTTTATCGTCTGGAGGACCGCCGAATACCTTGATCGCATCCACGGCCTTCTCGCGGTTATCAGGATCGATGTATTCCGCAACCACATCGTCGCCATCGAATGTACGCAATTGCCGGTCGCCCTGCGCGGTGAGTACTCCTCGAACCCGCACGGACAAGCTCAGAAAGACGCCGGTCGTGTCTCCGGTTTCGACGAGACGCAGAGTTTCTTCTTCGCCGTTGACACGATCGACGTACACGCGCGCTTGAATGGTGTCGGGCCTGGTCGAGGAGAGGTCTTGATCCTTCTCGCCGACTACGCGCACGACAAAAAATTCTTCCACGATGACCGAGTCGACTTCCACACCGGTGAGATTTTCAATGCGGATTTGCGCGGAAGTTCTGCGAATCACTCGCGCGGTGCTCGTGCTCACGTCCGTGTTATCGCGTGGATCGGTGTAGCGAACGGTGAGCACGTCGCGGTCTTTCACTTCCAAAGTATCATTCGTGCGCGAGGGCTTGAACGCGATGGGCACGCCGCCGCGAAAGTTTGCCACATTGGTGGGATTCGGCTTCAATGTGACGATGGTGGAATCTTCCGTCAACGTACTTTTGATCGTAACCGGCACGCCGTTGGGGAACTGATCCAAAAACTGAATCATGCTCGGGTCGGTCACCGAGACAAATACGCTGTCTCGCGGCATGCCCGCAGGTTTGTAAATGCTGACAGGATTGAAGCTCGCATCAGTGAAGAAAGTTTGCGAAGGGGCTTTACGAATGAGTGTGTAGTCAATGCGCCAGCTTTCCAACACCGGAGTCGTGCTCGAAAGAAAGGATTCCGAGGTTCGCAAGGTTGCGCGCAGACGCAAACTTTGTTTGCCGCGCAAAGCCCGCACGAGCGTCGTGAGATTCACAACCGTGTTGTCGGTTTCGGAAAAAGTGGCGAGCGAGTTGTTGTTGTTGGCATCGATAATCTCGACTCGAATCGAGGTTCCGCGCGTCGGAAAAGTCAGCGAGCTCCAATCCGTAACCACCGAATCTGCCGGCGCGCCGAAAGCCACGGACAACACTTCTCCCGCGCGCGCGCGGAAAAATCTGCCGGTCGTTGTGATGCTCGTGAGAACCGGCGTGTGTTGCGGGTTGGAAGTTTCGAGATGAATGAGGAATTGAAAGAGGCTGTCGCCGTCGTGTCTGCGGTTGACCGCCGTGCGTCTTTGCTCATAAAAATTGCGCACGCTATCCGGCCCCAAGAAAGGGAGCCCGGGAGCAAACTCACTGCGAAGGTTGGCAGAGCGCATTTGCAAACGTATGCGCGTGCCCACAAACAGCCGCCCGCCGGTCGCGCCGTCTAATCCCGTCCAAATCAATGAATCAAAATCCACCGCGCGCCGGAAGGAAAACACGTCGGACATGATCGCTTGTGTGGCGTAAGCCAAGATGCGCGGCATCGTCTTCTCGGTGCCGATATTTTTTTCTTTGTATGCGGCCACGGTTTTACGATTTGCAATACTATCGGCGTCGGTTAAACCGAAGAGTGCTTGCCCGAAACAGTATTGGTCTCTCGGCTTTCCATAACAAAAGACCACCTCTTTCTGCTGATTCACTTTTATAATACGATTATTCCCGGCGTCGCTTATCAGAATGTTGCCGGAGCCGCCGGACATCGCATCGGCGTCGGCAGGAAAAAACAGAGTGGACTCTGTGGAATCGGGCACGCCAACATCGGAACCGAAGTGCCATACCGGAATCAAGTTCGTGCCGCTCCGCTGCGCGATAACGACGCGATGATTTTGTTGATCCGTAATCAGAAACTCGTCGATTTTTCCGGGAACACCTTCCAAATCAACCGCTCTTCCAAATGCCGCCAACCCGGTTCCCTGCAAAACTTGAATCTTAGAATCATTGGTCGCAATGGTATCAACGGCGATGAGGCGATCATTGCCGGTGTCACAAATGAGCACTTGATTGGGGAAATTCGTTTGCGCGGAGTTTTCAAACACGAAGGCATCAGAGGGGCCGTCGAGCTGCAGCGCCGGGCTTTGGGCTTTATATTCCCAGTCCAAATTCGGCTTGGTCTGGATATCTTCGAAACCAAACTTGATCACGCGGCCCGCGCCGTCTCCAGCATTGATGCCGATGATCAAAATCTTGGATCGCCCATTTTCCATATAGGGAAAAGCATCTCGAGGGATGACGTTCAATGAATCCAGATCGATCAAATCTCTCGTGCTGCCGTCTCTTGGGTCGTAGACAAAGAGCGCGGCCCCGGCTCCCGCATTCGTAACCAACAAAAGGTTGGCGTTGCCGGGCAACGCGTCGACATCGACAACCGTGCTTATTTCTTTTCGCCCATTGTATGAGGATTCTAAGCCGTTCAAAGTGAGTTGATAATTTCTGGGTGTGGTCACGGTGGAATCAAAGAAGGCCAGGCTCACTTCGCCGCGCGTTCTATCAATCACCACGTTGCTGGCGCTTTGCACGCGCCCCAACGTAGTGAAGTCGAACTCATCTTTGAAGATGCGCGGCTGTTCCTGCGCTCGAAGGGCGTTGAGCAGTCCCAATGCCAGCAGGAAAGCGCCGGCGCGTTTGAACAACAAAAATCCCGCGGCCAATAGGCGAAAAGAACCATCTTTCTTATGCATATATCATCCCATAAGAACGGTTTGAGTTACTGGAGAGATGGAAAAGGCTTTTGCCCATCCTCTTCATGAACGGGTTCACGAAAGTTGCTTGACTGTTGTGAAAAATAGAAGGCAGCCATGTACCTTTTATCCCGGCCTCACTGACATGGCGGAGAAGGATGGCGACTCGAGCGCGCTCAAGAGAGCACACGGAGGAACAAGATGGGTCACTCGTCATTTCCTAACGACTGAGTGCGAAATTTGTGCTGCACGAAACTGGTGTGGCGGGACTATGGATTTTTTTGTGCAGTCGATGATGGGGCTTATAATAAGATTTTTTTCCAGAAAGTCAATAACTTATTTTGAGGTAACGGAGCTCGCAGCCTTCTAGGGCACGGCATTCTTCCAAAAAACTTTTCTTTTAGAAGGAAGTTGCGGGCGGCCCGGCTTGCCGTTTCTCGTTTTGAAATGCACAAAAGATGCAGCGCTTTTTGTTTTGATGATGCAGTTTCGCGCACGCCACGCGCTTCTCGCCTTTGATCGATAAGTGCATGGAGGATGCGAGCATCATACCGATCACCGGCGCAGTGAAATACACCCACAGGCCGTTCCAAATTTGTCCGGGTAATGCCGAGGCCAACGTGCGCGCAGGATTCATGCTCATGCCTGAAAGCGGTGCTTCGAAAGTGATGAACGTCGCGACGAGTGCGCCGGCAAAAAGGCCGGTGTATTTCGCCAGGCGCTCCGTGTTCGACGCCGTGAGCACGACGGACATCAAAATGAAGGCGATTACGACCTCCGCAACGAACGCGGCGAGCACTCCCTCCCTGCCCGGAACGGTCGCGACATAATTGACGGTCGGAGCGGCAATGATATTTCCCAACATGATTGCCGACAAGATCACGCCCAACACGCCGCCCACGAATTGCGCGATCATGTAGAAGAACGCATCCCACGGCGCAACTTTGCCGAGTCGAAAAAAAGTCAACGTCACCGCGGGGTTGAAATGTGCGCCGGATTGTTTGCCCCATGGCGAATAGACAATCGCAATCGCAGTCAAGCCCATGGCCAAGCCAAAAATAAAACGCCGCACGAAATCATTCGGAATCGCTTGCCGCACCGGCGAAGCGGAATAGTCAATGACCGCCGCGAGCAAACACGCCACGATCATGAATATACCCAACTCCGCGGCCTCCATCAAATACTCCGGCCAGTGCCGGCGCAACGCAGAGCGCATAGAGCTTGGCGCATAAACCCCGGCTGCTTTCGCGGCGCTCTGCAAATAGCGCTCACTTCGCTTTTCCAGCTCTTGTTCGGTTTGCACTTCTATCGTGCCCATAACTTGGCTCTTTTTCTTGGTTGGCTCATTGGCTCTTTTTCTTCTTTGGCTCCTTGACTACTTGGCTCCTTGCCTCATCTGACATAGAAGATCGAATTGAATCCGCCGTAATTGTCCGGCGCTTTGAGCGCATTGTTCGGATCGTCGCGCCAATCATGGCCATCGATCAAAAGTTTGTATTCATGTCGCCCCGGCGCCGGCGCTTCAATCTCCGCGCGCCAAATGCCTTCTTTGATTTGCTTTGCAAAACGCGTTTGCGAAAGTTGCCAGTTATTGAAATCGCCAACCAGCCACACGCTCTCCGCTTCGTCATGGTGAAAATAGAAAACCATCTTGCCGCTCTCGATACGCGGCGGCAGAAAATGATGGCCATTGAGCTGATGTTGCTCTCGGCCCGCCATGTCCACCGCGCGCCGCGCATTCACCACGCCGTAACCTTGCCGCACCGCAGCCGCGCCCGGAATGCGATCCGCAGTTGCGATCAAAATATGCTTCACCATCGCCGGCGAAAGCTGCGGATTCGCTTGCAGCATTTGCGCTACGAGTGAAGCCACGATCGGCGCGGCGAACGAAGTGCCGTCCACGTGCTGATAATGCATTGCCACGATTTTGCCCTCGCGCAATTTCGCCTCGACCATTGCGCGAATCAGTTCCGGCTCTGCATTAGCAAACTCCGGTGACATCTCTGCGATTTGCCACAGTTCGCTCACGAGGCTGCTCAACATGTAACCCGGCGCAGCAGTGAGTTGCGAGAGTGCGGCCGCGCGTTGATAAAACGCCGTGCCCGGTAAAATCGGCGCAGCCACCCACATTGCCGGCGCGATGATTTCCGGTTTGAGGAAACCGTTCGCGGTCGGGCCATAGCTCGAACAGTACAAATCCAAATTGCTGTTGAGTTGATTGTTGTCATTGTATCCACCCACCGTAATTACCGAAAGCGAGTTTGCCGGCGGCACAGGCTTGTGCTGCGCCGTGCAGCCCGAATTGCCCGCAGCCACCACGACGACGAGGCCTGCTTGCACCGCAGCCTCCGCGGCTTGATCGACGATATTCGTTTCATACGGCACGTCTTCATCGCCGCCGAGTGAAATACTCACGATGCGAATGTTATAGCGCTCGCGATTGGCAATCACCCATTCGAACGCCTTCGCAATATTCGGCTCGGTAATCTTGCCGTCTTCGCTCGCTTTGATCAAGACCATTTGCGCCTCAGAAGCGAGGCCGCGATAAACGCCCTCGCTGAGAAAACCATTGCCCGTTGCAGAAACCGAAGTCTGCGTGCCGTGCCAGTCCCACGTTTCAGGCTTCGTCTTCGCGAGCAGATCGCTGGGCGCATCGGACTCAGTTATATCAACGTAAGCGAGAATGCGATTCGTGGGCTGAATGAGATCGGGGTGCGGATAAAAACCCGAGTCGATGAATGCAATCGTGACGCCTTTGCCGGTCAACTCCGTGTTCGCGCGCAAACGCGTCGTGGCGGGAATGACCGCAAAACGATTCGGGTCGTGTTTGTGATTGTGCGATTCGCTGCCGTTGTTGAAAATGGTTTGCATTTCTCTCTCTCCGAATGAAGCGGCTCAAAGTTTTCCGACGGGGATTTTTTCCTGCGTGATTTTTAACGATGATTGGTCGGAAAGGAAGAGAAAATCTTACAGGAGAGATAAACAACATTGAGCCGGCAGCATCTCCTCAGATTGTCATTCTGAAAGAACCTTCCCTCGCGCTGGACACTATGCCGAGAGCTAGGGAAGTTCCTTACAGGATGACAAGCTTTCAGAGGGTTTTGGGCAAACCTGAAGCAATAGCATGAGCAAACAATCACGTCCCTTCATTTCCAGTCCCAATCCCCAGCTTCTTCATCCTCGCAATCAGCGTCGTGCGATTCACGCCCAGCAAATGCGCTGCGCCGTTGGCGCCGCCGACTTGGCCGCGCGTGCGTTTGAGCGCCTTCAAAATGTGTTGTCGCTCCACTTTTTCCATGTTCCAAACTGCCTCTTCGGAAATTTCAGTAGCAGTGGTGAGATTCAGATGCTTGGGCTGCAGCACGCCTTCGTCGCATAGAATGACCGCGCGCTCGATCACGTTCGTCAGCTCGCGCACATTGCCCGCCCAGTGATAGTGTTTGAGCAGATCTAGCGCTGCGCGCGAAATCGCATTGACGCGCTTGCTGTTTTTGACCGCGAACTTCTTGACGAAGTTATCAGCCAGCAACGGCACGTCTTCACTCCGCTCGCGTAGCGCCGGCAAATGTATCGGAAAGATGTTGAGGCGGAAAAAGAGATCGGAGCGAAACGCGCCTTTCTTCACTTCGGCATTCAGATCGCGATTCGTGGCGGCGATGACGCGCGTGTTCACTTTGATGGTCTTCGTGCCGCCCACGGTTTCAAACTCCTGCTCTTGCAGCACGCGCAGCAGCTTCACTTGCGTTTCGACAGGCAGCTCGCCGACTTCATCGAGAAAGATCGTGCCGCCATCGGCCAACTCAAAACGGCCTTTCTTCTTTGCAGTCGCGCCGGTGAATGCGCCTTTTTCGTGGCCGAACAATTCGCTTTCGATCAACCCGCTCGGCAACGCGGCACAATTGACTTTGATGAGCGCGCTGCTCTTGCGCGGGCTCGCATGGTGAATCGCGCGCGCCACCAGCTCTTTGCCGGTGCCGGTCTCGCCGGTAATCAAAACCGTCGTGTCGGTGCCGGCTACCCGCGCAATATTTTCGAAAACCTTTTTCATGGCAAGCGAAACGCCGACCAGCTCTTCGAAATTGTAGTGGGTCTTGATTTCTTCTTGCAAATAATTCTTCTCGCCGTGCAAGCGCTCGCGCTCCGCAATCTCTCTCTGCAAAGCCTCGTTCTGTTTAATCAAACTCTCTTGCAGCTTGCGAATGGTGAGATGCGCGGTCACGCGCGCGAGCAACTCCTCGTGCTGAATCGGCTTGGTGATGTAATCCACCGCGCCGGCCTCGAAGCCGCGCACTTTGTCCACGGTCTCCGCGAGCGCGGTCATGAAAAGGACCGGAATATCTTTGGTCGCCGCCTGCGCCTTCAATCGCCGGCACGTTTCAAACCCGTCGATGCCGGGCATGAGCACGTCCAGCAGAATGAGATCGGGCCGGCTGAATTGCAATTGCTCCAGCGCGCTCTCGCCGTCTTGCGCGACGAGCACTTTGAAGCCCTTCTGCGTGAGATACTCGAACAACACGCCGATGTTCGTGGGCGTGTCGTCGACGAGGAGGAGGGTGTCGGGGGTATTGGTCATTGGTGATGAGTCGTTAGTCATTTGCCATTCGTCATTGACCATTCGTCATTGGCCATTAGCCATTGGCTATTAGCCATTGGCTATTGATCATTCGTCTTTTTCTGTAGCGCGAATTTACGCAGCCATTCCCCGCTTTCAGAATTATTTGTGAAGACAACCGCGTTTAAAAAAGCTCCAAAGGAGCGCGAGGGGATAGCCCAGGGTGCAACCCTTGGAATTTGAACACCACACGCGTTGCGCTAGCCCTGCAAGGGCGGGACAAAAAATCTCTCTCGCCCCGCTTGGGGCTTTGAGAAAATGAAAATATCGGCCTTTCCAGGGCGTTGCCCTTCGCTAGCGCATTTGTCCCCGTTGGGGACTCTCAACCCTTCCATTGTTAGCTCAACGCCAATGAGCCAGTTCGCTTGGGCGCATTTTCAAAAAAAAAATCGAAGCCGCTCGCTAGCGCTCGCTCTTAAAAAGCAAAGCAACAGCAAAAGAAAATGGTCAAATGACTCAAATGGTCGAATAGTCGATTATCCTCAGCGCACTAACCGAACATAGCCATTGGTGGCCACGAGCTGATTGTAGCAAAGCCCACTGTAGAAATCGGCAACCCAACACGACGACCCGCTGGACTTATTCGAAGTCCATATCCACCACTGCGTGTGATCAAATATCGGATTAAGATACAACTCGCCCTGCTGCTTTGGCTCCATCAACTGCATCGCTTCCAATAAAGTCGGCAAACGCCAATCGCTATAGCCGCCAAAGCTCTCTTTATTCTTTTGCGCCACATAGACTAACGCGGCCTCGTAAGTAATAAAATCGTCCGAGCCGCCTTGTTGCCACATCCGTCCTGTGGCGTCGTCCACGACCAAATCCTCACCGTTCTGAGTCAGCGTTTTATATTGATGTTTCATGCCCGTGCCGGTAGGATTTCGAAAGCGATCAAACAGCCCGCGATCTTTCAGCATTTTTTCAACTTCGGCACTTGTCAAATATGGACTCGGCTGTTCGGCGGGCGCGGGCGCGGCTTGCGCGGTATTGCTGGTGTAGTCGCGGCCGTCGCGGCCGGTTTGCTGCACACGATAGGGCGTGGCCGCGCCTTTGGTCGCGTGTTGATCCGTATATTCATTGCCGAACAAGACGGTGAGTTGCTTCTCGTCGCGATAAATGAGCGTGAGCGCGGGCACGTTGCGCAGCTCTTCCGGCAAATTGGATTGCCAGTTCAGCTTATTGATGTTCGCAGCGAGACTCGTCACTTTGAGTACGATTGCCGGCCGGCCCGAATCCAACAAAGCGCGCGGCGGCGCTTTGGGCATCACGCGAAACGCGACCGTGGTTCGTGGCCGCAAATCCACTGGCAGGCGTTGCACTTCGATATCATTCAAGCTGTTGATGCCGAAGCGTTTGTCCCCGGGCGCCATGAATTGCGCATAGCTTTCTTCCTGATAATAACGATTGCCGGCTTGATCCGTGACGCGAATGGCGAAGAACGGTTTGCGATAGCGCGGGTCTTCGGGTGAAATCGTTGGCAAGCCTTGCACCGAGGTTTCAAATTCAAAATACGTGATGCCGTTGACTTCCACGCGCTTGACCGGCAGCGCAATTTCCACGGGCCGGCCTTCGGTGTGAAAGGCGACATCAACAAACATGGTTTCAGCCGGGGCTTGCAGCTTGCTCGCAACTTTGCCGGAAAAGATGCGGTCGTTGGGCTTGCCCTCGGGCTGGGTCATTTCGACTTCGACAATCGGCGGCTGCGTGGTGAAGCCGAGCGTGAAATAATCAGAGAGCGCTTCGCCCGCAAAGCCGACGCGCACGCGATGAGCGCCATCTGCCAAAAGCGAGTCCGGCAGATTGCGGCCTTGCAAAACGAAACGCCACGCATGCGGAAAAATGTCGTGCTGTCGTTGCGCCGCGCTCGCAAAGAGATAGCCGTCGAACTCGACATTGAGCGGCTCCTCGCGTTGCGCCGCGCGATTCTGCGCGATGATGACAAGGCCGGAGTCGGGGCGAGTAATGGGATTCGCCAACGCAAATGCCGGCGACGGCAACGGGGTTTTGAACCACTCTCGCAGCGAGGGCATGATGCCGATGATCGCCACAATCACCGCGACTGCCGCAGTCACGAGCAATTGCAGCTTCCAACGCCGCTGTTGCTCCGTTTGGGATGCCGTTGTTTGGGGTTTTGATTTCTTCCCCATGAAATTTTTCTCCGAGAGTTTTCTACTCACGCTTTATTCGAGCAGCATTTCATTTGAACATGTGACATTGCACGGGAGCCAATACTGATTCTGTCATTCAGAAGGAATCCTTTTTAGCCCTGGAGAAAATTCTCGAAATGAGAAGTGTGCTTGCTGCTTAAAAAGATTCCTTCTGAATGACAGCCCCACGGTTGGCGCTGTAAAGCACAAAAGAATTTTTGCATGACAACTAATTCAAGTACCCTTTCAGCGCTTCCCGAATCCTCTTCATATCATACTTCTTCGCATAGGCTCGCACTTCTTCAACAAAAGAAGTGAACTGCCCGTCGCGCTTGGCGAGATCATCAAGCTGTTGCAGTATGCCGCTCAAATCGCCCATCATTGCGAGCTTGTAGAGCGCTTCGAGTTCGGGGCGCGGCGGGGCGTTGAACTGCAGCGTGGTCGTCGTTTCGAATTGAGGCTGCACATCTTCGGCATAGCGCCATTGCAAGTGCAAATGCATTTGCAGCTTCTCCAACAAAACCTCCAAACGCACGGGTTTGGCGATGAAATCGTCGCAGCCCGCAGAGAGGCTTTCCTGGCGATTGTGCTCGAACACGCTGGCCGAGAGCGCGATGACGGGCGTGCGGCTGCAATGCGGCAATGAGCGAATGTGGCGCGTGGCTTCGAAGCCGTCCATTACGGGCATGACGAGATCCATCAAAATCAAATCGACCGGGGCGTGCGCGAGAATTTCCACGGCTTCTTGTCCGTTGCCGGCCTCCATCACCTCAAAGCCCAACGGCGCGAGCAGCTTGAGCATGAGCGCGCGATTTTCTTTTTTATCATCCACCACCAAAAGCTTTTTCTTTTCGCCGGCGTAACCGATCACGTTTTGCTCGACGGTATATGCGACACGCTGCGAAGCTTGCGCTTCGGGCAATGCGATTTCAAACCAAAACGCGCTGCCGTGATCAAGCCGACTTCGCACGTTCAGCGCGCCGCCCATCAGCTCGACGAGCTTGCGGCTGATGGCCAAGCCCAAACCCGCGCCTTCCACGCGATGCCGCAGCCCGCTCACTTGTTGAAACGGCAAAAAAATTTCTTCGAGCCGTTCTTGCGGGATGCCGATGCCCGTGTCTTCTACTTGAAAACGCACGCGAACTTCGCCCGACTCGTTTTCAATTTGCCCCACTTTGAAAGAGACGCCGCCAGTTTCCGTGAACTTCACGGCGTTCGAGAGCAAGTTGAGCAACACTTGCCGAAGCTGCCGCTCCTCGCCGGCCACGAACGCGGGCATGGGCGAGAGCGTTTCGTGCACAAACGCCAAGCCCCTCTGCTCGGCCCGCACGCGGGTAATTTCCGCGACGCTCTTGAGCAACTCCGGCAAGTTGAAATCGCCGAGGCGCAATTCGAATTTGCCCGCTTCGATTTTGGCGAGATCGAGCACGTCGTTGATGAGCGTGAGCAAATGTTCGCCGCTGCGTTGAATGATCTCGACGTTCTCTTTGTGCATCGCGCTCAAAGCCGCATCGCGCCTCAAAATTTGCGCGTAGCCGAGAATGCCGTTGAGCGGCGTGCGCAGCTCGTGGCTCATGTTGGCGAGAAACTCGCTTTTGGCGCGATTGGCAGCCTCGGCCGCGTTCTTCGCCTCTTGCAGCGCTTCTTCCGCGCGCAACCGTTCTTCGATTTGCTTGGTGAGCAGGACGTTGGAATTGGAAAGCTCGGCCGTGCGTTCCGCGACGCGCGCTTCCAAGTCATCGTGCGCTTTGCGCAAAGCCGCGTCGGCCTGTTTGCGCGCGGTGATATCCACGATCATCGCAAAAGTATAAATGAAATTGCCGGCGTGATTGCGCACCGCGCTGCATACCGTGTTCGCCCACAGCAACTCGCCGCTCTTTTTGCGATAGCGTTTTTCAATGTTGAAGTGGGAGCGCCGGCCTGCGACGAGTTCGCCAAAAACCCGCTTGCTCTCCGCGAGGTCTTCCGGCAACGTGATTTCTTTGAAGCTCATCACTTTCAAATCTTCTGCGCCATAGCCGAGCATCTCTTGAAATGCCTGATTGGCTTGCAAAAATTTTCCTTCCGCGTTGTTGATGGTGATGCCGATGGGCGCGGACTCGAACAGCGTGCGGAAGCGCTCTTCGCTGCTGCGCAGGCCTTCTTCAGAGCGTTTGCGCTCGGTGATGTCGTTGACGAGCGCGATCACGCCCATGATATTGCCTTGCGCGTCGCGATGCGGGCCGTAGATATTCGATTCCCAAACTTCGCGGCCCTCGAATTTCAAAAACACGTCCGGCACCTTCACCGTCTCGCCTTGCAAGGCGCGGCGCAGGTAAACGTCCAAACCTTTTTCGACGAGCACGGGAAAAACCTCCGGCGCATATTTGCCCAGCGCTTCTTCCGCGCGTTTGCCGGTCAATTCTTCCATGAAGCGATTGAAGAGCATGTAGCGCAATTCGGCGTCATAAACGATGATGCCTTCTGCCGCGTTGTTGATGATTTCCTGGTTGAATTGATGCGCGGCGCGCAGCTCGCCATCGGCGCGTTTGCGCTCCGTCACGTCGCGAATGATGATGCTCGCTTTCGTCTCGCCGGATTTGTCTTTATAAAAAGCGGAGGAAACCTCGCCGGGGAAAACGCCGCCGTCTTTGCGTTTGAAATTCAGCTCGCCCTTGAAGCGGCCCGTGCGCGCGCGCTCTTCGAGCAATGCGGGCAATCTCGGATCATTGGGATCAGCCAAGCCGGTTCTTCCGATTTGACAAATCTCCTCTTCGGCGCGCCCGAACACGCGACACGCTTCTTGATTGGCGGCGATCACATTGCCTTCCGGCGTGGCGAGCAACACGGCGTCAATGCTGTTTTCGAAGAGCGCGCGAAACTGGTCTTCCGTGCTGCGCGCTTCCATCTCGACGAGCTTGCGTTCCAACTCCGCGCCCGCGCGCGCCGCGAAGATTTTGAGAATGGGCAAGTGGCGCGCTTCATCGCCGCTCGTCATCGGCTCGTCATCGAGCACGGCGAGGTGGCCGATGATTTTGTTTTTGGAATCAAACAACGGCACGCCCAAATATGAAACCGCAATGCCGGCCTCTTTGGGAAACAACTCGCCCAGCTTGTCGGGGTGAAAGCACGCTTCGCCGGCAACGACGCTCGCGCAGGGCGTGCCTTCGACGTCGTATTCGACATTCTCTTTGAACGCGCCGTGCTCCGTGAATGCGAGCGTGCGCACGCGCGTGTTCTCCGCGTCGAGGCATTCCGTGATGAACGTGTATTTCACGCGCATGACCTCCGCGAGATGGCGCACGAGCGAATGAAAAAAATCCGCGCCCGTGGTTGCCGCCGTGCCTGCGGTGATCGCGCGCAACGTGGTTTCGGTGCGGCGATGCTCGGTCACATCGCGCGAGATGACCACGAGGCGCTCGGGTTTTCCTTCCGCGTCGTTGACCGCATTGACGATGACGTCCCACCACTTGGGCGTGTGCGTAACGGTTGTGGGAAAATATCCGACGAACCTGCCCACACCACCGTTTCGCGCTTTGCGCACAGCCGTGGCCGCAGCTTCGCGATCTTCGCCCTGCCAAAAGTCAATCCACGAAGAATGCACCAGCGGCGCGAAATCGCAAATCTCCAGCGCGGCCATGCCGCCCGTGTTCATGGAAAGCAAGCGGCCTTTGAGGTCGAGCACCTTGATGCAATCCGCGCTGGCGGCGATGATGCGCTCGAGCAGGTCAAAATCTTTTGTTTGGATGGTTGGCTCTATGGAATGTTGGAGTTTTGGAGTCATGGAGTGTTGGAGTTTTGGATCAAGGGATTTGTGGATTGAGAGAGCATTGGAGTAGGGGAGTTTTGGAGCAATGGAGTTCCGGAGTATTGGATCGATGGCTTTATGCAGTCATGCTTTCCAATACTCCATCAATCCAATACTCCACCACTCCATCAATCCTCACTCCAACAATCCAATTTACTCGCCGCTCGCGGCGATGGCTGCGCCGACGATGCCGGCGGTGTTGCCGTGTTGCGCGGGAATGATTTCAGTGTTGATGCGTTTGAGGCTTTTGATGAACAGATCGAAATCTTTACTCACGCCGCCGCCCATGATGAAAAGATCGGGAGAGAACAGCAACTCGAGGTGCGCGAGGTATTCCGCCACGCGCTTGCCCCAGTTTTTCCAACTCAATCTTTTTTCCGCGCGTGCGCGGTCGGAAGCGCGCGCTTCGGCGATCTTTCCGCGCAATTGCAAATGGCCGAACTCGGTGTTGCTGACGAGCTTGCCATCGAGAAACAGCGCGCTACCGATGCCGGTGCCGAAGGTGAGCAGGATCACTTTGCCCTTGCGGCCTTGACCCGCGCCGTAACGCATTTCCGCAAGCCCGGCCGCGTCCGCGTCGTTGATGAGTTTGCAGGCGCATTGCGTGCTCTTGGCAAACAATTGCTCGGCATTCACATTGACCCACGATTCGTGCATGTTGGCCGCGGTCAAAATGTGTCCGTCTCTAACAATGCCCGGAAAGCCCACGCCGATTTTGCCTTGCCAATCAAAATACTGCACGATGTCATAGACCACTTGCGTGACTTTCTTCGCGGTCGCCGGATCGGGTGTGGCGAGGCGCACGCGTTTGGCGAGCAGCTTCCCTTTGTGAACCTCCACAGGCGCGCCTTTAATTCCAGAGCCGCCGATATCGATGCCGAGAACTTGCATGATTTACCTGTTCTTGTCGTTTGCGCAGCAGCGGGAAAATCCCTCGGCGAAACTCAGCGCCTTCGGTGTCGCTCGGCGGCAAAGCTTTGCCGCCGAATTTCACCGAAGCCACCGAGCGTCGCCGAAAAAAAAACTTTTCGGAATGCTTCCTCATCATCCAATGCGCAAATAGCTCCGAAACGCGGGATGAACGTTGAAGGCTTCCGCGCGGGAAAGATCGAAATCCGGGTGTTGCGAGCTTTGCCAGATTTTGTTTTGTCCTGTGCCTCGGAGGAAACCAATGTCATACAAAATTTGCGCGAGTATATCCGTATGGCTCAAATTCTCCAGCCAAAACGGGCGCTCCCTTTTGCGGGGGTCGGTGAGCGCGTCTTCCAACAAGTGGCGTAGCTTGTCAGGCGAAAGGCGCGCTGGGCCGCCGTAAAAACGTTGCAAAATTTCTTCTTTCAGCCCGGGATAGGCGAACAAAAACTCGTTGCAGAGATCATCAATCTTCCACTGTGAAAATTCTTTCTCGGCGTCATAAAGATCTTCCGGCAAGATTCTTTCGTGGCCGCGTTGATCGGCCTTTTCCGCAGCCAAGCGGCAAAACTGCAAAACTTCGCGCGGCCGCATCAAGCTGCGTTCGATGACATATCCAAACGAAAGAAGACCAGCACGCGCACGGGAATGTTGGGTTGGCAGATTTCATAAACGGCGAGCAGCAGGCCGCGCAGAAACGCGTTGGCTTCCGGCGAATTATCCCAGCCCTCGTCGAGATTATCGATTAGAATGAAAACCCCTTGGGGCAAATGCCGCGCGATGAAAGTCGCAAGCGGGAGACGCAGATTGTCGAGCGCCGTTTCGAGCGCGATGGGATCGAAGGGACGATTGGGCCGCTTCATATTCACCGGACCGAGGCGCAATTCGATCTGATCGAGAAAGTGCGAGGTGGTTTTCAGCAAGCGCGCGAACGCGCTCGGCTCGCTGTAGTTGTAATGCTTTTCGACGAACGCCGCAATCTTGACGAAATCCGAGTCATAATCCTTTTTGAAGCGTCTCGCCAAGAGCAGCGCGGTCTCGCATAGCAGACCGTAATACCAAACGCGTTGCAGAAGTATGTCCGATTCGTTGCCCCACTTTGCTAAATCCCGCAAGCCGAGCTTGAGCGCGGTGAATTGCAAACGTTGCGGCGCGAGCGCCAAACACAACGCGCCGGTTTGCGGCAGTTGTTTTTGCAATTGCTGGCAGATGGCGCTCTTGCCCGCGCCTTTGCGCCCGATGATGAAGCGTTTTTCGCCGGACAAGGCCATGCGATAGGCCGGGGTTTCGATAAAATACTCCGACAAGCGCGCGTCGTTCTCCGCCACATCATCACCAAAAAGGCGGCGTAGCATAATTCTTTCTCCCATGCTTGAGGACCGGAAACAAAGCTCGAGTTGCAAGCGCGGAGGTTGTTTTGCAGTTCGATTAGGCGAAGCAAAGTAAGCAGATTGCTTTGGAATGTCAAGCCTCGCGGCGGGCCGAAACGCAATCTCGCTCTTGTGCTTTGGGGAATTTCTGCTAATTTACACAGGTGATAATCCCAACACACGAATCGGAGCCCTCAAAGCAAAACTATTTGGGGCAAAACAATTTTTAATCATTTTGCCCCAAATAGTTTTGCTTTTGTTTTGGCATGAATCTACTAAACGGAGTTTGCTTCAATGAAGAAGTTTGCTTTGCTATTCTTTGCAACCGCGCCGCTGCTTTTTCCCGCCTTGCTCATGGCGCAATCCGCCGATACTTCCACCGTCGATTGGACGCGCTACGAATATATTCCCGGCCAGCAAGTTCTTTTTTATGACGACTTCAGCGGCGACAAGCCGGGCGAAGCCCCGCAAGTGTGGAAAGTTTCCGAAGGCGGCAAAGTCGAAGTGAAGAAGTCAGGCGAAAAATTCTGGTTGCACGCCCTGGAAGAAGCCACGGTTTCGCCGACGCAATTGAAGCTGTCGCCGCAATTCACTTTGGAGATGGATTTCAATGTCTCGGCTGAAGGCTACAGCGGGCGCTATCGCGTGGATTTTATCGGCAGAGATAAAGAAGAATGGGCCTCGATCACACTGGAACCGTTTGCGATTTTTTTCAGCATGTCGACGGGGCTGACTTCCGAAAAACCGGTGGAGCTTAAAACCGGCGAGCGCCATCTTGCCGCGCAAGTGGACGGCGCGGGCTTCAAATGCTACGTGGACAAATGGCTCGTGCTCAATATTCCAAAAGCCGGAAGTTTTGCTGCGACTCAAATCGAAGTTTTCATGCCGGGACCAGGCGATGAAAACGGCGACAACCATTGCATGATCGCGGATTTCTGCGTGGCCCAAGGCCCGGCCACGCTGCAAAACCAACTCAGCGCTTCGGGCAAGATCGTGGCGTATGGCATTTATTTCAATCCCGGAAAGCAGGATATTCGTCCGGAATCTACGCCCACGCTGAAGCAATTCGTCGAGCTGCTGCAAGCGGACGCGTCGCTCAACTTCTCCATTGAATGTCATGACAACGAACTTCCAGACGCCGGCGACAACGGCAAGCTTTCGGAAGCGCGCGCAGAGGCCCTCAAAGATTTGCTGGTTGAAGACTATCGCATTCCTTCCAATCGACTTTCGATCAAAGGCTGGGGCGAAACGCGGCCGCTCGTCGAGGCCGGCACGGTTGACGGCAACAAGATGAACCGGCGCGTGGAGTTCATTCGGAAGTGAAAAGCAATCAAGCGCAACCGCGAATTAACGCGAATGAAAAACATTAACGTTCGTTGACGTTGATTCGCGGCAAAAACTGTTTGCCGAAAAAAAGACACTTTTAGTAAGCCTGCGGAGCCTACCTGGAAAAGCATTCTTCGGATAAAGCCGAGTTGCGCAACCGGCTGTGCCAGCTGCGCCAAAGTTTGACGCCGGAATTTCGCAGACGAGCAAGCGTTGCGATTATTCAAAAACTGACTGGGCTGGATTGCTATCAACACGCGCGCGCGGTTCACACCTATGTTGCGTGGCGCGAGGAAGTGGAGAATCACGAGTTGCTGCGCGTTATCCTGCGAGAGGGGAAAACTGTCGTCACGCCCAAAGTCAATTCCCAAACCAATCGGCTGGAAAATTATCTCATCCCCCGCTTCGAAGCGCTCGCGCCCGGAGCCTTCGGCATTTTGGAGCCGAGCAGCGCACGCGGCGCGCGTTTGTTTTCCGAATTAGAAAAACGCGATCTCGTCATTGTGCCCGGGCTGGCTTTTGATCGGCAAGGGAATCGGTTGGGATATGGCGGCGGGTATTATGATCGCCTGCTCGCGGAGATTCATGCGCTCAAAGTGGCGTTGGCTTTTGCGGCGCAGATCGTCGAGGGGATTCCCATTGAACCGCACGATTGTCGTGTGGATTTTATCGTGACGGAGCAGGAAGTTATTTCTTGCGTGGCGGAGGAAATTCGACGCCATCATAAATATCGCGCACCGGGATTTGAAAATCGAAGCTAGAGAATTTTAGGATATTATCCATCTCACGATATTCCGTGAGAATCCATCGAAATGGTGCTTCGCGATAGAATTGTTGCACTTGGACGGCGTACTGGTTGACCACAATGTATTCGCGCAAAGCAGACAAAGAGCGATAAAGCTCGAATTTCTCCCCACGATCGTAACTTTTCGTTGCATCAGAAAGCACTTCGATGAGAACAAGCGGATTCGTCACTATGTCTTTGCGCCCTTCGTAATAATTCGGCTTGCCGCAAATGATAACGAGATCCGGATATGTAAACGTCTCGGCTTGTTCGATCCAAACTTTCATTTCGTTGAAAAAGGCTCGGCATCTACCCGTCTTACGGATATCGCGCAAACCATCAAAGAAATTCCCTATGATAAGGTTGTGATCCGAGGACCCGCCCGCCATCGCAAAAATCTCGCCCAGATAGTACTCGCTTTTGAATTCGGCCTCGTCTTCTAACGCCAAGTATTCTTCCGGCGTCAAATATTTTTTCGCGGCTTGTTGCATGGCAACCTCCTAAAATTTTTATTCTCACAACAACGACCAAATATAGCCGCCAATGCTCAAATGCGCAAGCTAAGACTTGCCTCTCTTCGTGCGCGCCGCGCGCGGTTGCCATTGATAGCGCTCCAAATCGACGTGATCGCGCAAGCCGAAGCGCACTTTTTCCTTTTCCAATAAAGCCCTTTGCACTTCATAGCCGCCCATGCGCGGCAAGGAGATCGTGCCTTGGCTGTTGATCACGCGATGCCACGGCAATTTGTCTTTATCCGAAGAAGAGTGCAGCGCCCACGCCACTTGCCGGGCCGCGCGCGGTTGGCCCGCCAATGCCGCAAGCTGCCCATACGTCGCCACTTTGCCGCGCGGAATTTTGCGGATGAGCGCTTTCACGCGCTCGTGAAACGACAGCGTTTTTTGTTTTGACATAGTGCAAGATAATCGCGATCTTCGTTGCGCGCAATGTGATTTTCACAATCACAAGTTTGGTGTTAAACCCGCCGCGGCCACTTCTGCCAACCGCGAATTGGCGCTAATTAACGCGAATAAAAAATAGCGCATATTCGCGTGGATTAGCGGTTTGTTAAAAATCTTCACTGGAATGAAGAGGAGCACAACAATGACCCGACGTTTCTTGATTTTAATCCTCGCGCTCGCCTGCGACAATTTCGCGCTCGCCCAATCCGATAGCGTGGACGTTACGTTTTACTATAAGCCCATTGGCAGTCCCTCCTCGGTTTTTGTGCCCGGTGAGTTCAACAACTGGGGCCCGAACACCGGCGGAACCATCTCCGCGAATGCGCCTTCGCGCATGAATTGCGACGCTGCGAACGCGCGCTGGTTCAAGACCGCGCGTTTGCGCGTGAACGGCGCGATCAGCGGCGGCGGCGTTGCCGGCGCGTATCAATACAAGTTCAACGAGAACGGCTCGAGCTCCGGCTGGCTCTCGGACCCGCTCAATCCCCGGCGCAATGCCAACGACAATGACAATTCCATTTTGTACGCGAAGAATCCCACGATTCACTATCTCGTACCCAACCCGGTTTCCGGTTTGACGCTGGGCACCACGCCGAGCATCTCGGCTTATCTTTTTCCGGCGAAGAACAGCACGATTGACACGGCCTCGATCCGGCTTTATATCGACAACACGATCTATTCGGGCCTCGGCGCGAATTACGACGCTGCGACCAAACTTTTTTCTTTCACGCCGCCAACGAGTTTGAGCGGCGGCGCGCACAAATTAAAACTCCTCGCGGTCACGAACACCGGCGCGCAAAATGCCGATAGCACAACGTTCAACATCGTTGTCAATCCTCCACTCGTGGTCGAACCGTTGCCGACGGGCGCGAGGGATGGTATTAATTATGTCGACGCGACCACCGCCACGGCCGTGCTCTTTGCGCCGCGCAAGAGCTTCGTTTATGTCATCGGAGATTTCAACAATTGGCAAATCGATCCCGCGTATTTTATGAAGCGCACGCCGGACAGCAGCCGCTATTGGATGACGCTCACGAATCTCACGCCGAACCGGCAGTACGTCTTCCAATATTTGGTCAACGGCAGCTTGCGCATTGCCGATCCTTACACTGATCAAGTGAGCGACCCTTCCAATGATCGGTTCATCACCAGCACGACCTATCCGAATCTCATTGCCTATCCCGCCGGTAAAACCGAAGAGATTGCTTCCGTTTTGCAAACCGTGCAGAACACTTACACGTGGCAGGCGACAAATTACAAACGTCCCGAGCAGAAAGATTTGGTGATCTATGAATTACTCGTGCGCGATTTCATCGCCGCGCACGATTATAAAACCATGATCGACACGTTGGGCTATCTGCAAAAGCTCGGCGTCAATGCGATCGAGCTGATGCCGCCCACGGAGTTCGAAGGCAATGTCAGTTGGGGCTACAACATTTCTTTTTACTTCGCGCCGGACAAGTATTATGGCCCGCGCTTCGATCTCAAGCTTTTCATTGATGAATGCCACAAGCGCGGCATGGCGGTGATCATCGACATGGTGCTGCAACATTCGTATGGCCAGCATCCGCTCGTGCGTTTGTACAGCGCCGGAGCGTATGGTCCGCCTTCGCCGGAGAATCCGTGGTACAACGTCACTGCGCCGCACACGGACTTTGCCTTCGGTTATGATTTCAACCACGAGCGCGAGGTGACGAAGGCGTTCGTCGATCGCGTGAACCGCTATTGGTTGGAAGAGTATCGTGTGGATGGTTTTCGCTTCGACTTCACGCGCGGCTTTACGAATCGTGCAGGCAATAGCGGCGGACGCGACAATGCGCGCATCGCGATTCTCAAAAGAATGGCGGATCAAATTTGGAGCGTGGATTCCACCGCGTATGTGATTCTCGAGCACTTGATCGATGACAACAGCGAGATGAAAGAGTTGGCGGAATATAAACACGGCATGTTGTTGTGGGGAAATTTGAATCGGGCTTATAGCCAATCGGCCATGGGTTGGTTGGAAGACGGCAGTTTCTCTTCCGATCTTTCCGGCGGCTTTTATAAAAATCGCGGATGGAATAAGCCGGGGCTGGTCACCTACATGGAAAGCCATGATGAAGACTGGCTCATGTATCGCAACTTGCAGTTCGGCAGGAGCAGCGGCAATTACAATGTGAAAGATTTGAGCACGGCGCTCAATCGCATGAAGCTCGTGGCCGCGTTCTTTCTCACGTTGCCCGGACCAAAGATGCTGTGGCAATTTGGCGAGTTGGGCTACGATCAGGCCTTGCCGAATAACGGCCGCACCGACCCCAAACCGATTTTGTGGAATTACAACACGCAAGCCAACCGCAAAAATCTCTACAAAGTTTTCGCGGCGCTTTTGAAGCTGCGCAACGAGAACGAAGTGTTTCGCAGCACGGCCACGCAAGTGAGCATGCGCGTGGGCCAAGCGCAATATGACCGCCGCATCAACCTTTCGCATGCGAGCATGAACGTGACCATCGTCGGCAACTTCGGCGTGACCTCACGCACGGTCGTTCCCAATTTTCAAAGCACGGGCAAATGGCACAACTACTTTCTCGGCGATTCCATCAATGTGACCGACACGCAAGCCGCGTTCAATTTGCAACCAGGCGAGTTTCACATTTACACCACGAAGAAGCTGCCCACGCCGGAGCCGGGAATTGTGACTGGAGTTGTTGATCAACCCATGGCTTTTGTTTCCGATTTCGAGCTGCAACAAAATTATCCGAACCCCTTCAATCCTTCCACGCAAATTCGCTTCACGCTGCCGCGCGCGAGCAAAGTGCGCGTGCGCGTGTTCGATGCAACAGGCAGAGAAGTCGCAACGTTGTTGGAAGGCGCGCTCACGGCCGGGCCGCATGCATTGCTTTGGAATGGACAAAACGAAAACGGTGAGATCGTACGCAGCGGCGTTTATTTTTTGCGATTGGAGGCGGGTGATGAAGTGGCGATGTGCAAGATGGCTGTGGTGCGGTGAGGCTAGCGCTTCAATTAATCAGCAACGCCCTCTCGTTGTCATTCTGGAAGAACCCTCCCTCGTGCTCGGAACATGGTCCATTTTGAGGATTATACCAAGCGAGAGGGAAGATTCTTCGCAGAATGACAAATCGAAGGGCGGAACAATTCGTTGACCGAGTACCGCTTTGATTGTTGAATAAACTTCTCATGCCTGCTCTGCACATTCTCTCCCCCGGATTTTTGACGACGATTCAAGACGCCGGGCGCTTCGGCTTTGCGACGCTCGGCGTTTCTCCGGCCGGCGCTGCGGATATGATTGCGTTGCGGCTGGGAAATCGTTTGGTTGATAACGAAGAGAACACCGGCGCGCTCGAAATGACGCTCGTCGGTGGAACGTTTGCGTTCGAGTGCGACAATCTCATCGCGCTCACCGGCGCGGATTGCGAACCGGCGCTCGATGATGCAAGCGTTCCGATGTGGGCTTCAATGTTTGTACGAGCCGGGCAAACTTTGCAATGCCGCGCGACGAAGAACGGCGCGCGCAGTTATCTTTGCGTTCATGGCGGCTTCAAAATCCCGCCGGTGATGAACAGCGTTGCAACACATTTGCAAAGCGGCATCGGCGGCAAAGAAGGCCGCGCGCTGAAAAAAGGCGAGGCCCTCGAAATCGCAAGCGCGACGGTGCCGCAAAACGCGGTTGCGCGCCGCATCAATCCCGAAGCCTTGCGCTATTTGCGCGAAAAGAATACGCTGCGCGTCACACGCGGGCCGCAAGCGGATTTTTTCTCATCGGAGACATTACAAACTTTTTATTCGAAGCCGTACCGCGTCACGGAATCTTCGAATCGTGTCGGTTTGCGCTTGCAGGGCGAGCCGCTCACGCGCAATACGAGCGCCGAGATGATTACCGAAGGTGTTTCGCTCGGCGCGATTCAAGTGCCGGGCGACGGGCAACCGATCATTTTGTTCGTCGAACATCCCACGACCGGCGGCTATCCCAAAATCGCCAACGTCATCTCCGCAGACTTGCCGCGCGTCGGGCAATTGCGGCCGCGCGAGGAAGTGTATTTTGCATGGGTGCGTTTTGAAGAGGCCGTGAAATTGTATCGCAAGCAGGAAGAGTTTTTAAAATCAGCAGCGCTCTATCAAAATTGAAGGCCGGTTTTTTATCTTACTACTCCGAGCACAAAATAGGTTACACTCCGCACCTCTATTACTGCCATTCAGGAGGAATCTTTTTAAGCGCTGGGCAGCATCTCCAGCACGTAAAAAGTTTCCTTCTGAATGACATGCAAGGAGGGAGAAGTGTAACCTATATTTCGCTCTGAGTAATAAACCGCGAATCAACGCGAAGGCCAGCTAATTTTTCCTCTTCGCGTAGATTCGCGATCATTCGCGGTCACCTCTTACCGAGTCAAGATATTGAATCTTCCTCAAACACCTAAATGGTATCACACCATCACGCGCGAGCAATGGAAAGCGTTGCTGGCGGCGCAGCTCGGTTGGATGCTCGATGCCATGGACGTGATGCTCTATGCCTTCGCGCTCAACACGATTCGCGCCGAGTTTCAATTGAGCGGCGCAACCGCGGGCGTATTGGCTTCGGCAGCTTTAATTACGTCCGCGTTCGGCGGCATTTTTTTCGGTTGGCTTGCTGATCGCATCGGCCGCGTGCGTGCGCTGCTCTACGCGATTTTGATTTATTCTTTTTTCACTGCGATGACCGCGACGGCCGCGAATTTTGCGGAGCTGCTGCTGTGGCGCATGCTCGTGGGAATCGGCCTCGGCGGCGAATGGTCCGCAGGCTCCGTGCTCGTCGCGGAAACGTGGCCCGCAGAGCACCGCGGCAAAGCCCTCGGCTTGATGCAATCGGGTTGGGCGATCGGCTACATTCTCGCGGCGCTCCTTTCCGCGGCGATTTTGCCGGAACACGGGTGGCGTTTGCTCTTTGTGATCGGCATTCTGCCGGCCTTTCTCACATTTTGGATTCGAAGACACGTGGCCGAGCCGGCAATATGGCGTGCGCAAAAGAAGAACGCTTTCACTGCCACCTTCAATTCTTTTCGAACGATTTTGCGGCCGCCTTATCTGCGCCTCACGTTGCGCGCGAGCTTGCTCACGACCAGCGTGCTCTTTGCCTATTGGGGATTGTTCACGTGGATGCCGGCATTTTTCGCCACGCCCGTGGAGAACGGCGGCGCGGGTTTGACCATCGTCAAAAGCGCGATGTGGATCATCCCCATGCAGATCGGCGCGTTCTTCGGATACGTGCTCTTCGGATTTTTTTCCGACCGCTTCGGCCGCAAACCGGCGTTCATCACTTTCCTAATCGCCGCCGCGGCATTGGTTCCGATATTCGGAGCATTGGCGCGCGATGAAATGCTGCTCTTGCTCTTGGGGCCCTTGATCGGATTTTTCGGCCACGGCTATTTCAGCGTGTTCGGCGCAATGCTCGCCGAGTTGTTTCCAACCGCGATTCGCGGCACGGCCCAAGGCTTTGCATACAACATCGGCCGCGCGTTCAGCGCGCTCGCACCGTTCACCATCGGCGCATTGGCCGACGTTTGGGGCATCGGCAGCGCGTTGCTGCTCACTTCCGTGTTCTTTCTTTTGGGCGCGGGCCTCATGCGGCTGTTGCCGGAGACCAAAGGCCATGCGCTTTATCAAGATGAGCTCGTCTCTTAAAAAAGTTACACGTTACATCTCAAGTGCCAACACATCGTAGACAAGTTTCTGTGCCAGGACATCGTAGACATACGATATACTCCCCCCCGTGCTGGTAACGGAAGGAGCCCGTAGGGCGACTGGAGTTACCAGCACGGGGGGAGG
>Ga0247727_10003966_pt1 | contig 32070 bp, 18 predicted proteins | sample WisWelCaveWW1625_FD_202498 | JGI IMG/M metagenome (GOLD analysis project Ga0247727, IMG submission 202498) | Biofilm microbial communities from Wishing Well Cave, Virginia, United States - WW16-25 | ecosystem: Environmental > Aquatic > Deep subsurface > Groundwater > Cave microbial mat | place...
ACCGCCAGCACAACAATTTCTATTACCTGACGGGCGTGGAGACGCCCAACGCGGCGCTATTGCTCGACGGACGCGCGAAGCAGGCGACGCTGTTCGTGCCGGCGGGCCGCCGCGGGGCGAATCCGGCGCTCGACGCGATTGCGACCGCCACGGGCATCGACCGAGTGCTCGCCACGGCCGAGTTCGCCGACACGATGAAGGCCGCGGCCGACGAGCGGAAGCGCGTGTTCCTGCTCGCGTCGCCCGACGAAGGCTACTCGCAGTCGCGCGACTCGTTCTTTTCATTCGGCCAGCCGCAATCCGTGCTGCCAGGCGACCCCGCGATCATTCGCGCCAAACAATTTCGCGACGGAGTGAAACAACTTGTCGGCGAACTGGAGGTGGCGAACCTGCAAGCGGCAATCGATCCGCTGCGGCGAGTGAAGAGTCCGGCCGAGATCGCCGTGATGCGCGAGTCCGCGCGAATCGGGGCGGAGGGAATCGCCGACGCGATCCGCGCCACGAGACCCGGCATCCTCGAACGCGAGCTGGAAGGCGTCTTCGAGCTGGCGTGCCTGCGCAACGGCGCCCACGGCAGCGCCTGGACGACCATCGTCGCTACCGGGCCGAAGATCACTGAGTTTCACTACTTCGAGAACTCGCGCCGCATCCAGCCGGGCGAGATGATACTGATCGATGCCGGCCCCGATTATCGCTACTACTGCAGCGACCTGACGCGCGTGTGGCCGGCGAGCGGCCCGTATCCGCCACGCTACCTCGAGCTGTACGACAAACTGCTCGAAGTACACAAGGCGATGATCGCGGCGATGAAACCGGGCGTCACGTACAACGACCTGAACCGCGTGCTGCGTGAGACCGCCAAGGAACAGGGCATCGACAAGTTCATCGTCGGCGGCGCGGGACACTACACGGGCATGGCCGCACACGACGTGGGCAGCATGCGCGAGCCGTTCGTGCCCGGCGTCGTCTTCAACATCGAGCCGCTGCTCGTCGTGCCGGCCGAGAATCTGCACATCCGCTTCGAGGACACCGTGCTCTGCACCGAGACCGGCTCCGAGGTGCTCACGCCGCTCGACATCCTGCCGTGGGAGGCCGCCAAGCTGCTCGAAATGCGTGACGCCAAGAAGCGTCACGCGGCTCAATGAGCGGGGACGACTCATCGGCGAGCCGTTCGCGCGGACAGTCGGGCCTGCGTGATCGCGCGGCGTGCGAAACGGGATTCTGTTGCCGCCAATCAGATCGCGTCCACAAATTCATCGAGGCTGCGGCCCTTGAGCTGGTCGTTATCGCCCTGGAAGAACCAGTCGAGACCGCGGCCGCCCTTGAGCGAATTGGCGAGCAGGTCGTCGAAGACGGTCGTCGCGTCGAGTTTTGGCACGCCGCCCGTGCCGGCGCGGAGACGGGCGACGCGGTCGTTGTACGACGTCGCCGACTTCCACTCGGCCAGGATCGCGGTGAGCGCTTGATCGTTCGCGTCGTAGGCCGTTATGCCGCCGATCAGGATGTCGCTGCCGCCGGTCAGCGAGTCCACGCCCGCGCCGCCGATGAGCAGGTTGCGATTGCGGCCGCCGCGCAGAGTGTCGTTGCCGTCGCCGCCGACCACGATCGTGTTGCCGCCGCCGCCGCGAAGCGTGTCGGCCCCATCGCCGCCTTGCAACTGAGCATCAATGTCCACGTTTGCGTTCACCTTGATCGTGTCGTTGCCGCCAAGCCCGAAAATAATGATGCGGCCGATCTGCGTGGCGTCGAACGATCCGAGATTGTTCTGATTGCGTTTGACGTTGATCGCTGTGCCGCGATTGGCGGCCTTGATCGACACGATTTCGACACTCGCGTTGCCGAGGACCAGCAGGGCCTTCTGGCCTGGATTGAGCGGGTCGTCGATCAGCGTCGCGGAGGACTCGGCCGCGACGACGATCTGGACGGAGTAGTCTTCGACCTCGCCATCCGCGGCCTGGCCGGTCGGTAACAGGCCGCCGGCGGAGCTGATGCGGAAGCGGGCGAAGGTTGTGCCGGCGACGGCCGCGGCGGGGACGGAGAAGCTGACGGAGTTGGCTCCGGCGACGACCGCCCGGTTCGTGGCGATCTGTTCGCCGGCGTCGAGCCAGTCGCCGTCTCGGTTAAAGTCGACCCAGGCGTCGAGAAGTCCGGCGGCCGAGGCGGTCACGGTCGTGGTCGCGCCGAGCCGGGCGAAGAGCGTGCCCGGCAACGTGACGCCGTTCTCGTCGTCCGTGCCGTCGGTCGCGTCGTCGCCCGTGGCCGTGGCGTTCGGCTGGCCGTCGTTATCGGTTTCAACGCTCGCGCCAAGGAACAATCCCGATCCGACGACGTGGCGGGCGCCGTTGTTGGCTTGCAGCGTCGGGTAGCGGCCGGCCGTCGTGGCGAGCGGATCGGGGGCATCGCCGTAATCGAGCGCCTGCACGAGCGTCATCGACGTGGCGGCATCGTTGCCGGCAGTGGGATCGGTCGTCGCGGTGGCGACGGTGGCGGTATTCGCAATCATCGAGCCGTTCGGCGCGGCGGCGTCCACGTGGACGACGATGGTGAAGATGGACGAGGCGCCGGCCGCGAGCGTTGGATTCGTGCACGAGATCGTGCCCGTGCCGCCGACGGCCGGATTCATGCAGGTCCAGCCGGTTGCTCCCGAATTCGATACGAACGTCGTGTTCGTCGGCACCGTGTCCATTAGCGAAACGGTCTGCGCGTCGCTCGGGCCGTTGTTCGTGACCGTCACGGTGAAGGTGAGGTTCGTGTCGATCGTGACCGGGTCCGGCGAGTCGGTCTTGGTGACGGACAGGTCGGCCTGCGTGTTGACCGTCGTCGTCGCGACGGCTGAATCGTTGGCCGGAGTCGGATCGGTCGTGGCGCTCGAATTCGTCGCCGTGTTCGTGATGATCGATGCGTCGGGCGTGTTCGCGTTCACGTTGACGACGAGTGTCACCGTTCGCACGCCGGCCGGAACGGTCGCGCCGGCGAACGTGCAGGTGACGGTGCCCGTGCCGCCGACCGCGGGCGTGGTGCACGAGCCGCCCGCGCTCGGCGTGGCCAATACGAACGTCGTATTGGCCGGCGTCGCGTCCGCAATCTGAACGCCCTGCGCGTCGCTCGGCCCGTTGTTCGTTGTCGTGAGCGTGTAGGTGAGATTGTTGCCGGCGAGCACTGGATCGGGCGAGTCGGACTTGGTGATTGACAAGTCGGCCTCGGTGTTCACGGTCGTGGTTTCGGTGTCCGCGTTGTTGCCCGGCGTCGGATCGGTCGTGGCGCTGGAACCGGTCGCCGTGTTGGAGAGGAGCGAGAGGTTGGCCGCGCTGGCGTTGACGCTGACAATGAACCTGAACGACGCGGACGCGCCGGCCGCGAACGTGGCAAGACTCGCGGTCACCGTGCCGGTGCCGCCCACGGACGGCAACGTGAGCGTGAATTGCGGCCCGGTGAGCTGAAAGAACGAAACGAACGTGGTGTTCGCCGGCACCGCGTCGGTCAGCGACACGGTTTGTGCGTCGCTCGGCCCGTTGTTCGTCACCGTGATCGTGTAGGTTTCATTCGTGCCGGCGATCACCGGGTCGGGCGAGTCGGTCTTGGTGACGACGAGGTCGGCCGAAGTGTTGACGGTCGTCATCGCGATCGCCGAGTTGTTCGCCGCAACGGGATCGGTCGTCGCACTGGAAGTCGTCGCCGTGTTCGTGATGGTCGAGAGGTTGGCCGCGCTGGCGTTTACCTTGACGACGAGCGTGACGGAGCGCGTGCCGGCCGGAACGGTCGCGCCGACGAAGTCGCAGGTGACGGTGCCGGTTCCGCCGACGGCCGGCGTCATGCACGCTCCGCCTACGCTCGGCGTGGCCGACACGAACGTGGTGTTGGCCGGCGTTGCATCCACGATCTGCACGGCCTGCGCGTCGCTCGGCCCGTTGTTCGTCGTCGTGATCGTGTAGGTCAGATTCGTGCCGGCGATCACCGGATCGGGCGAGTCGGTCTTGGCGACGGCGAGGTCGGCCGAGGTGATGACGTCCGTGGTTTCGGCGTCCGCGTTGTTGGCCGCGTTCGGATCGGTCGTGGTGCTGGACGTCGTCGCCGTGTTCGTGATGACCGCGCCGCTGGGCGTGTTCGCATTCACGTTGACCACGAGGGTGAGCGAGCGCGAGCTGCCGGCCGCGGTCGCGCCGGCGAAGTCGCAGGTCACGGTGCCGGTGCCACCGACGGCCGGCGTCATGCAGACTCCGCCCGCGCTCGGCGTGGCCGAGACGAACGTCGTGTTGGCCGGCGTCGCGTCTACGATCTGCACGGCCTGCGCGTCGCTCGGCCCGTTGTCGGTTGCCGTAATCGTGTACGTAATGTTGGTGCCGGCAACGACCGGGTCGGGCGAATCGTTTTTCGTGATCGACAGGTCGGCCGAGGTGTTGACCATGGTCGTCGCGATCGCCGAATTATTCGCCGCGACGGGGTCGGTCGTGGCACTGGACGTCGTCGCCGTGTTCGTGATGGTCGAGAGATTGGCCGCATTGGCGTTCACGTTGACGACGAGCGTGACCGAGCGCGTGCCGGCCGGCGCCGTCGCGCCGGCGAAGTCGCACGTGACCGTACCCGTGCCGCCGACGGCCGGCGTCATGCACACTCCGCCAGCGCTCGGCACGGCCGACACGAACGTCGTGTTGGCCGGCGTCGCGTCCACGATCTGCACGGCCTGCGCGTCGCTCGCGCCGCCGTTCGTCGCGGTAATCGTGTAGGTTTCGTTCGTGCCGGCGATCACCGGGTCGGGCGAGTCGGTCTTGGTGATCGACAGGTCGGCCGAAGTGTTGACCGTGGTCGTCGCGATCACCGAGTTGTTCGCCGCGACGGGGTCGGTCGTGGCACTGGACGTCGTCGCCGTGTTCGTGATGGTCGAGAGATTGGCCGCGTTGGCGTTGACGTTGACGACGAGCGTGACGGACCTCGTGCCGGCCGGGGCCGTCGCGCCGGCGAAGTCGCACGTGACGGTTCCCGTGCCGCCGACGGCCGGCGTCATGCATACGCCGCCCGCGCTCGGCACGGCCGACACAAACGTTGTGTTGGCCGGCGTCGCGTCCACGATCTGCACGGCCTGCGCGTCGCTCGGCCCGCCGTTCGTCGTCGTGATCGTGTACGTCAAATTGGTGCCGGCGATGACCGGGTCGGGCGCGTCGGTCTTCGTAATCGACAGATCGGCCTGCGTGTTGACCGTCGTTGTTTCCGTGTCCGCGTTGTTCATGAGATTCGGGTCGGTCGACGTGGTCGTGACCGTCGCGGTGTTCGAGAGCATCGTGCCGTTCGCGGTGTTCGGATTGACCGTGCCGCGGATGACGACGAAGCGATCTTCGCCGGACGGAATCGTGCCGAGCGACGTCATCCCGGTCCAGGCCGCGCCCAGGCTCGGATCGCAGCCCATGCCGGTGCAGAACGTCTCGCCGGTGATCTCGGCCGGGAGCACGTCGGTGACCGTCACGTCGGTCGCGTCCTGCGGCCCGTTGTTGTGCACGGTGAGCGTGTAAGTGAGCGCGTTGCCGGCGATGACCGGTTCCGGCGAGTCGGTCTTCGTGATCGTCACGTCGGCCAGGAACGTGACCGCGACTGAGTCGCTGCACGCGTTGTTGTTTTCGATCAACTCGCTGATGTTGTTGTTCGGATCGACGGTGCAGACGCCTGCCGTTCGCGGGTTCGCGAACGTGCCCGGCGCGGTCGGCGTCGCGGTGAATTGTACATCGAACGAGCCAGTAGCGGCGCCGATCGTGACGGCCCCCAGCGCCGCCGTGCAGGTCAGATCGTTGGCGAGAATCGTGCAAGCGATGTTCGCGCTGCCGGTGATGTTCGTGAAGTTGGTCGCCGTCGCCGCACCGTACGTGACGTTCGCGTTCGGCAGATTATCCGTGAGGATCGTTTGTCCCATCGCGAACGTGGCGTCGGAGCCGCCACCGTTCGCAACGTCGATCGTCCATGTCCACATGACGCCGACCGTCGTAGCGCCGCCGACGTTGTTCGTCTTCGTCGCCGTCAGGTCGGACTGAAGCGTCTCGATGCCCGTGAAGCCGACCGGCTGATGGCCGCTCGTGAAGGAAAACGTGCCGGCGCCAGGCCCCGCCGGCGTCAGTGTGGCGCCGGTCGTACCAGTAAAGTCCACGATCAAGCTGTCACCTGGTGTCGCCGGCGGCGTCGGATCGTTGCCGAAGATATCGATTCGCGTGTTCAGGCTCGGCGACACGTTAAAGGTATTGCCGACGCCGACCGGGACGGTGTTGTTGTCGCCCATGACGTGCAAGGTTTCAATCGTTGCGTAGTTAATCGTCGGAATGCCGGTGCGGGCCACGGTCGTCGGCGTGACGGTGTAGTTATTGACATCGCCGTCCGACTCGTCATGCAAGATCAGTAGGTCGAACGCACTCGGCAGTCCCGGCGCGTTGCCGTTGATCGTGACTGCGCCGAGCAGGTTGTCGAGCGTGCCGGCGTTTCCGAGATTAATGATGTCGAGGCCGTCGCCCGCGTTCACCATGGTGGAAACCTCGGCGAAGCTACTCGTCACGTTGATCGTGTCCGCCTGTCCGGAGGCGTTGAGCGTGACGTTTTCAACCGCGACGAAGCTCACGCCTGAGAACCCGGACCGAGTCAGCGTGTTGTTCGTGAGCGTGTACGTGTTGCCGTCGGCGTCGCCCTGGTCGTTGAAGTTGACCGTGTCGCCGGTGCCGCCTTGGCCCTGCAGAATCACCGAAGCCTGGATGTCATCGAGCGAATCGGTCGCGTTGCCGACGTTGAAGACGTCCACGCCGTTGCCGCCGAAGACGGTCAGTGGCGTGCCGGCCGCCGTGCTCCGAACGTCCACGGCGTCGTTGCCCGCGCTGGCGTTGACCGCGAGCGATTCGACGGTTGAGTATGAAATCGTGGCCGCGCCGCTGCGCGTGACCGACGTGTTCGTGATCGTGTACGAGTTCGGGCCGAAATCAGCCTGATCGTTCACGTTCACGGCGTCGTTCGCGCCCGCGTCGCCGTTGATCGTGAGCGCGCCCAAGATGCCGCCGGAGATGTCGAAGCCGACTTGATCGGTGGTGTCGAAGCCGAGCGGGCCGATGACGGTGAGCGCGCCCAAGTTCGGCGACGGCGTGCCGTTCACGCCGCCTTGACGCAGCAGCGAGTCGAGGATCGAGTCGATGTCGAACAGCGTCACGAGCGGCGACGTGACGAAGTTCCGGTCATAGGCCGCGGCGACGACGTTGGCCGGCGGGTTGAGCGCCGTGTCCGTGCCCGCGAGCGCGCCCGTGTCCGGGTTCACGCGCAGGTTCTCTTCTTGGTCGCTCACGATGCGAATGCGGTCGGGCACGGGGTTGAAATCGAATCCGAAACTCGCGCCAGTCAGCGTCGTCGAAAACGGCGTCATGCCGACCTGCGTCGCCGCCCCGGTCGCCGTGTTGATCGTGTAGATGCGGCCGGTGAACGGCGCAACCGCGCCGGTAATGCCGAGCGCGTAAAGTTGCCCCGTCGCCGGACGGAAGTCGATGCCGAGAATCTGCTCGCCGACTTGCAGGCCCGTGATCAGGTTCGTACTCGTGAGCGTTCCCGGCGTGCCGGCCGCGAACGAGATGAGCGTGTTCGCGGTGTTCACTGCGAAAATCGTGCTCGACGCCGGCTGCACGGCGATGCCGCGCACGATTAGCCCGCCGCCGATCGTGCCGATTTGCGTGGCCGCGCCGGTCGTCAGATTCACCGTAGCAAGCCGCGACGACGTGTCCGCCGCCGCCGTCAGCGACGCGAATGCGACTTGGCCGAGCGACGGACCGGACGCAGTCGAGACGTCGATCGTGTCATCGCCGCCGCCAGCGTTCACGGTCGTCGCACCGAGCGTGGTCAGCACGATGATCGAATCCGCGCTGCCGCCGCCGTTGATTTCGGTCGTGCCGGCGTGCGTGCCTTCCACCGTGATCGAGCTGGCCCCCGCGCCGCTGTTCAGAAAGAGCGACTCAAACGTGCGATACGTGACCGTCGCCGCGCCGAGCCGGTCAACGCGATTGCCGCGGAGCGTGTACGTGTTCGCGGCGATGTCCGACTGGTCGCTAAACGTGATCCCGTCGGCCGTACCCGCGTCGCCGTTGACGGTGAGGGGGCCGAGCACAGAATCGAGCGAGCCGGCATTGCCCACGTCCACACTGTCGTTCCCGTCGCCCGCATTCACCGTCGTCGAAGTCGTGGACGCGAACGTGCCCGTCACGGAGATGACGTTGCCCGCCATGCCGGCGTTCAGCACGACGCTCTCAAACGTCATGAACGTCAACGCGGCGATCCCTCCGGTCCGAGTCAGCGTATCGGTCGACAGTGTGTAAAAGTCGGCGCCGACGTGGCCTTGATCATTGAAGTTGACCGTGTCGCTCGTGCCCGCGTCGCCGAACACCGCAACGGCCGAAGTGAACGAGTTGAGCGTGTTCGTCGCACTGCCGAGATTGAACACGTCGTTGCCGTCATTGCCTTCTACGAGCAGCGGGATCGGTCCACCACCCGCGAGCGACGTGCGAATGTTGAACGTGTCAGCCGAGATGCTGCCGACGATGCTCGTGATGGTCGCCGGGTTGTACGCCGAATCGATCGACGCCACCGTGATCGTATCGCCCGCATCGCTCATGAGGATCGTCAGACTATTCGTGGGATTGGCGAAGACCGTCGTCTCGAACGTCGATCCAGCCAGTTGCGATTCGCCGTCGCCTGAGTCCGCGTCGTCCGAGAGCACGACGTCGGTGTTCGGCCCAGTGGGCAGAAAGAACTGAATGTCGGCCGGCGTGCCGGTGTTGGTGATCGGCTCGAGGCCCGTGTAGAACACGATCGAGGCTTGGGCGAGGCCGGCTCCGTCCGGGTCGAGTTCGACGATGCCGTCATTCGCGTTCGTGTATCGGTACGTATTGAGAACGAACGCGCCGCCGAGAATGTGCAGCGAGTCGCCCGGCGTGGACGTTTGTGCCGAGCCGTTGAACGTGACGCCATTGGCCGGTATCGGGTTGCCGGCGGTCAGATCGAGCATGAACGTGTCGTTGTCGCCGGTGCCGTTCACGCTGAGCGAGCTGATGCCCGCGGTCGGAGCGCTGAACAGCGTGACGCCGCCCTGCTGCACGACCGTGTTGGAGCCGGCACGGAGCACGGTGACCGCGCCGCCGCCCGGATTTACGTCCACCGTCGCGGGGCTGCCCTCGGCGCCGATCGTAATCGGGTAATCTTCGACTTCGCCGTCAGCCGCCGGTCCGCCCGGCGTCAGGCTTCCGGCCGAGCTGACGCGGAGCCGTGCGAACGTGTCGCCCGCCGTCGTGCCGGCAGGCACCGTGAAACTCACCGAGTTGTCGCCGCTGGTCAGTCCTTGGTTCGTGAAAATCTGCTCGCCCATGTCGAGCCAGTCGCCGTCTCGGTTGAAGTCGATCCAGCCGTCGAGCAACGCGGTCGCGGCGTTCTGTAGATTGACTCGCAGACTTGCCGTCGTCGTGGTCGTGTCCGATTGGATCGGCGCCCCGACCAACTCCGCGCCGTCCTCGTCGGCCGTTACGGCAAGGTCATCGCCGTCGGCGCCCGCGGACGGCTGGCCGTTGGACTCGCCGTCCTCGAGCGTGCCGAGTCGCGGCCCGGCGATGATGTGACTCGCGCCGGTAACGCCCGTCGTGGGGTAGTCGCTCGTGAATCCTGACTGAAGTGCCGTCGGCGCGTCGCCGAAATCCGGGAATGCGAATTCGAATGCACCGATGTCATTGCCGTCGCCGCCGATCGCGTTTGCCGTGAACGGGTCGTCCACGGGTCGAACGAAACCACGCTGGTCGGTGGTCGAGCCGAACGATTTGCCTTGGTCGATTGCCGGGCTGGTCGCGCCCAGCGCATGCGTGTCCGTCGGTCCGCCGTTGTCCGTCAACATGCCGAGCACGGGATCGGTCATGATTACGCCGCCGCTGTTGACCGAGCCTCCCATGTTGCCGATCGCCGTTTCAACGATGTTCGGCTCTGTGGCGTTGATCGTCGCGACTTGAGCACGCTGCACGTTTTCCAAATCATTCGTCGCCGTCGAGTCGGCCAGGATCGTGTTTTGCAAGGTCAGCGTTGCGTTGGCGGCCGTAATCCCTGTGGCCGCTTCGTGAGCAAGATTGAAAATCGCTCCGGCAGATCCCAACGTCATGTCGCCGTTTGCCGTCGCGTTGTTGGCAAGCGTGCTGTTGGTGACGTTTACCGTGCCGTTGAGATTGAAGAGACCGCCGCCCAATCCGAAACCCGGCGCGCCGGGGTTGCCGGCCGAGATTGGAAGTCCGCCGGCGCCACCCTGCGCCGCGTTGCCCGAGAGCGTGCTGTTCGTAATCGTGACGGTGCCGCCGTAGTTGAACACGGCGCCGCCGAGTCCGCCGCCGCCGCCGCCCGCGGAACCGCCGCTGCCACCGCCGCCGTCACCACCGTCTCCACCGCCGAATCCGCCAATCCCTCGGCTGGGCTGACCGAGCGGCAGGCCCGACGCGCCGCCGCCGCCACCGCCGAATCCGCCGTTGCCGCCGAACCGATTGCCGGGCGCGCCGTAACTTCCGCCGCCACCGCCGCCGCCAAAGCCGCCCGGACCGCCCGTGGTGGTTCCCATGCCGCCGCCCTGACCGCCGCCACACGGACCACCGACCGGCAAACCGCCGTTGCCGCAAGGGTCACCACCGCCGCCGCCGAATCCACCAATGCCTCCGTTTCCACCCGTACCGCCCACCGCGAGGTTGCCGCTCAGCGTGCTTTGCTGAACGGTAAGTTGTCCCTGATTCAAAATGCCGCCGCCGAGTCCCGCGCCGCCGCCGCCACCGCCTTCGTTCGTGGGGCCGCCGGGTCCGGCGCCGTTTCCGCCCTGCGCGCGACCGTTCGTCAGTGTCAGATTCTGCAACGTAAACACGCCCGTCGCGTCTACATAAAACAGTCGCATGATTGCGGCTGTCCGGTTGATCGTAATACCGCTGTCGCCGGACGGCCCGACAATCGTGATCGCGCTCGACACGCGCAGGGCGGACGGGCCAATCGTCGTGTCGCCGACTTCGGTCAGATCGATCGTGGCCGGTCCGCTCGCGACCAGCGTGACCGCGAAGGTGATCGTGTCCGTGCCCGCCATGTCGCCGGCAACGCATTCGCCGAGCATGACACCCGACGCGGCGTTTGTGTTTCCGGCCGTGATCGCCTCGCGCAGCGTGCAAGCGCCGTCGTCCACCGGCAGGCCTTCTGCCACGGAGTTGACGTCGATCGTCGCCAGCAAGACGCGCTCTTCAAGTCGGTCGAGTTCAAGCAAGCGGCGCCGTATCCTCGACCCGCGTGGCTCGATTGACAGTCCACGATTCTTCGACTTGCCCGCGAAACCAAACCACGCGAACGGCGAGTTCTGAGACATAGCGCAATCCTTTCGTAGCACAGGTGGTCAAACCCAGTTCATCGCAATGCCTCTCGTCCCGCCGCGTCGCGTCACACGTCCATCCACGTTGGAATTCAAGCTTCAGGCCGCTTCATTGCGAGCTAAAGCCGCGACTCCAACCCCCCAAACTTACGCCCGCGCGGGAAACCGCGCGTGCGCCGGCACTTCCGCCAGCGCGTCTTCCGGAACCACAAACGAATCCGCGATCAAATCTTGGTTGTCGTTGATTAGATCAGGGAACCGCACGCCGCCGAGAGCTTCAACCGCGAAGACTTCCTGCACCGCGTCGTCGAACTTGAGATACGCCACGGTCGCGCCTGAATACACGTCGAGCACCCACACGCCGCAGATGCGTTCCGAGAACCGGTCGGTGATTTCAATGCCGCTGAACACGGCCGTCTCGCGCACTTGCGACAGACCCACGAATGCGAACGGGCCGTGGAATGCGAGTCCGCGCGTGAATCCCGGCAGCACCGCGACGCACTCGAACTGCCCGGTCGCCAGATCAACGATCCCGACCTTGCCCGATCCGCTCTCGAGCACCCAAAGCTGGCCGGCGTACCAGCGCGGCGAGTGCGGCATCGACAAGCCACGCGCAATGATTTCGCCGCTCGGCACGTCGATCAGCACCCCGCCGTGTGCCTTGTTCGCCCGCCAGCCATGATCCGTGTCGGTCTCGCCCAGCGCCGTGACGTAACGCGGCTGGCCATCGACCACCGCAAGCCCATTCAAGTGGCAGCGGTCGTCCGGCGCAAGCGACGTCACAAAACTCGGCCGCCAGCGCGGCAGGAAACTGTGCACGCGGTCGCGCGTACACAGGCACGAAAACCGCGTGTTCACAAACCACAACTCGTCGCCGGCCCACGCCATCTCGTGAACGAAGATGTTACCGGTAACGTGAGCCGCGCGCGGTAGGAAGCACGCATCGTGACGGCCCTCCGGCGCCAGCCGCCGCGCGACAGCCGGCACGTCGTGAAATTCCCAAATCTCCAACGCCGTGCCGATCGCAATCCGGTTGCGCTCAACGGCCAGACCCATCGGCTGTGAGAAACCGCGGAAGTGTGTGTTTAAGCGTCCGTGCTCGGAACGCAACACGACCAGCTTGCCCGCTTGATAAGTGGACACCAGCAGTGAGATGCCGAGTTGATCGAGCATCTCGGAGAAGTTTAATGTATGCCGACTACCGAGCGAAGTAAGCTCCGATTCGGGCGATCGCGTGGTTGGGTCGCCCGTTTCCTCGAGCAACTTCGCATCGCGGAAAGGCAGCGCGCGATCTGAAGCCGGCGCAACATCAAGGGGTAGTTCAACTGTTGAAGAGGTGGGCCGTGCACGAGTCAAGATGTTGAACCCAGGTGGTACCGGTCGCAAGGATAATCCATCCTACCCCTCGCCACGCGCGCAGAGTCTATCCACTGGCGAAAGCATGCGATAGTGGAATCTGGCGGAATCGACTCGCGGTATCCGGCATTTAGCCGCGACGCGACCTTGACTCCGCAGTCTCTACGACGTCGCGAGTCAGACAACGGAACTGCAGGTCAATTGCCGAGGTATTCGCGTATTTCTCGCGCGGCCTGTGGCGGCACGCGGTCGGCGGGGGAATCACCGTGGGCCAGCTCGAACGCGATGCCCAGCGGCGTCTTGCCCGGCCGGCTGCCGCGCGTGTACGTGCTGTCGCCCCAGTGATCGCCCACGGCAACGATGTCAAAACGAGTGATCTGTTTTTTCGCGGCGTCAAATTGAATGGTGCCGAGCAGCCGCACGTCGTAACCGCGCTCGGCCTTGCCCGCGTCCGCGTTCGTGGCGAGCAACGCGGAGCCGTCGAGGCGCAGCTTCGTGCCCGCCGGACCAGTCTCTTCCACTGTCAGCGTGAACGTACGCGACCGAATTTGTTCGCGGCCCCACATGCTCGGCTCACCGCGCGTGTTGTCAAGCAGGTGGAAGCGGCAGATGCGTTCGACAACCTTCGCGGGCAACGGAAATTGGTCCCCCTTCGTCGCGCTCGCGGGCACGAGCGACCGCCACTCGGCTTCGGTCAGCCAGAGGTGATCGCGCGACGCCTCGTCACCGCCGCCGACTTTGCATGACGCGTCGAAAAGTTCGCCCGTCGCGTCGCGGTCGAGCGATCGGGCGAAGACGCTGACGACTAAACCGCCGGGCGGCGGCGTGCGCGCGTACCGCGCGTCAACGCGCGACACGTCCTCGACCGTGACCGCGCCGGGCCGTCGCTCCGATTCCGGGAGCTTCCGCCACTTCGCCAGCGCGTCCTGGAAAACTTCGCGCATCACGTCCGGCGCCTGACCGGCATTCTTGAATGCCAGCAATCGGCCGCCGGCCGTAAAGCAATAAATTCCCTGCCGCGTCGAACCGCCCTCGCCCTTGCGCGGGCCTTGGTTCGCGACGCTGCGGAAGAATTCGCCCTCCGCGTCCTCGCGGCGCCGCTGATACCAATCGTCCGCGCTGACGGCAATGAAATCCTCTTTCGCCATTCGCACAATTTCCGGATCGGAGAACGCGAGCGCACGGCCCGCGACGCCGTTGTTTCAGGTGCAGCCGAGCGGATGCCCGTCCATCTCCCAGAGCAAAATCGGCTTGCCCTCCGCCGCCGCCCGCTGCCGCGCTTCCCACAAATCCGTGAGCCATGGAATCTGCGCCCACTTTTCTTCGCTCGCCTTCGGCTTGATCAGCGCGTGTAGCCGGCCGAACTGTTCCGGCGCGATCGGGTCGCCTGCGCCGGCAAGAATGGCCGGAAACGCGGCAGCAACGACAATCGTCCACCAAGTGCGACGTGGTTTCATGGTTTGATCCTTTCGTTGGCGACGGTCGTCAGGCTTCAGCCTGACCCGCTCATGCCTTCCAGCTTGTTCGTGCCGACCAAGACGCTGCGAAACGTTCTCCGACTGCCCAACATATCGTTTCCCCACTCTTGGCGTCGGGGAATTCGTAAATACCTTCTTCGGGATGGCGCCCGATGTTGGTGCATCATGGACTGGACGCCCCACAACGAAACCGCGTAGACGAACTATCCATGAATCTCGAGATTATACACGCAAATTGGCTCAGCGCGGTGAACGAACTTCGCCACGCGAAGCGGGCCGACGATGCCTTCCTTGAGCAAGAACCGATTGCTGATCGCCTTGAACGACAACCGGCCGAGCAGCACGCAGCTCGTCGTCTCGCGACCGATGTTCCGATGCGCTCGGACGTTTCCGCAGTTGTCACGGCGATACTCGCATCAAACTTTGTTTATGTGTCAGTGCGCTCGGTCGATTTCACGGTCCTCGCGAGGCATCTCGCAGTCGTCTCGGTCGATCTCGCAGTCTTCTTGCGGCATCTCGCAGTCAACTTTTTTGATCTCGCAGTCTTCTCGATGTATCTCGCAGTCAACTTTTTCGATCTCGCAGTCTTCTCGAGGCATCTCGCAGTCGTCTTTTTCGATCTCGCAGTCCTCTCGAGGCATCTCGCAGTCGTCTTTTTCGATCTCGCAGTCTTCTCGAGGCATCTCACGATCATCTTTCTCGATCTCGCAGTCGTCTCGCGGCATCTCGCAATCGACTCGGTCGATCTCGCAGTCTACTCACGGCGTCACGCACGGCACGGCGAACGCCGCGGCGCTGGCGAACTACGGCGTCACCGCCGCGATGCTCACGGCGCTGCGCTCCGCAATCGACGCCTATCGCGCCAGCATCTCGCTGCCGCGCCAGGTGATCACGACCACGTCGGCGGCCACCACGCAACTCGACGCCGCCTTCGCCCGCGCCGAGGCCGTGCTCACGAAGCAGCTCGACAAGCTGATGGAACTGTACCGGCTCACGCACCCGACCTTCTACCAGGAATACCAAAGCGCCCGCGAGATCATCGGGCCGACCGGCGGCTCGCCGCCAGCCGCGCCGCCGCCGGCAACGTCGGGTCCGTAACGGTGTGTGGCTGAGGCGTAGTCCGCGCTGCCACGCCCGTGGATTCACCGCCTCAGCCAGCCACTCGCCCGCGCAGCGCGGCCGGATACCAAGTGTCCGGTTCGCCGAATAGACACCCCAACCGCGTTTGGTCGCGGTGGCATGCCGTCGGCTTTGCGTCGGCATGCTCACCCAAAGCCAAAGCGGAGAGCATGCCACCCGCCGCCGTGCGAGCCGCTCGACCTGGATATGCAGATGGGCGCGGCCAATACGCAGCGAGCGAATCCGTCCATGAATTCACGGAAACTCCTTGACAGGCCAGAGATTGCGAGTTTTACTAGCGTCAACAGGTGAGGCCAATACGCAGATCGGCGACCGTTATACGCAGTTCTGCATACTCACAAGTTAGACGGACGCATTCATGTCCGCGACACGATCAAGCATTTGGTACAAGGAACTCGGACCCATTCAAGCGGCCGTGGTTTTTGCAATCATAGGCGCGGTGATGGGTCTCCTTTTCTCTCGCATGGATGCATCGTGGCCAATGCACGTAACCATTCAAGCAATCTTGCTGTCAGGATTCGGTGCATCATGTAGCCAGCATCGAATCCGTAGTGCCGTGGCGCCTGCCTGTTGTTCCCCGGCTAGGCGTATTCTTTTCCTCGCGCTCTTCGGCGCGATTGTTTTCGTTCCGATCCTGTGCTTTTGGGGTCTGAAAGCGGCGTTTGTTGTCCTCTTTTTTCTCGGTGGCCTCTGTGGGCTGGCCCTCTGTTTCATCGGGCATTGGTTTCTTCTGCGCCGACTTGTCGCGCTGCTGCGTGGCAGAGGCGAGCCGGCCATCCAACAAAACCGTAACGAGCCCACCGTCTAACGACAGGTTCCAGCGGAGACGGCGGGCAGTTTTTGGCCGTGTCGGGCCGGTTGGTTGTTCGAGAGTTTTCTGTGTCGTTCAGCGTCCAGCGTGGTTCGTGCCCGCCGTCCCGCTGAACCCGAACGTTAGAAATCTCGAATTGCTCCTGGAGGGAGCATGTTTCGTAGAATCTTTGCAGCCATCTGGGTTTCTGCGACCAAACCATTCCGCAAAGACTGGCTAGCAGCCACAGCAAGCGCCGTTGCAATCCTCTACGCCGCCTATCAGGCGACATCAGCCATAGTGACAAGTATTGCAACTGGCTGGTCGTCTCCCGAAGGACTATGGGGCAGTTTGCGAAGATCCAGCTCACTAGCATGGGAGCACACAACCCCAGTCCCCACACTCGTAGGCTGTCTCGTTCTTGCACTGCTGTCAATTGTCGGTTTTGTTGGCCGGCGGCGAACCAAGAAAGTTCTGGACGAGGCGGAAGCTTTACGCGATCAGGCCACTCGCGAAGCTGAGGCAACCCGAGAGCAGGGTCGTCTGGAAGCACAACAGTTCCTGGAAGCGGCTCGCCAAAATGCCCAAGCTCAAATTGACCGATACAGAATAGAAGGAGCCCAAGAAGAAAACAAGCGACGTAGACAACGGCTGAAAGAACAAATTGATCAGGAAGTGAACAGTTGGACGACGACTCGACCCCTGACTGGCCAAGCAGCGAAGGAATATCCGTACCGTTGGTTGAAGGCGTTTGACGACCAGTAAGCGCACCGATTTCTAACGACCGGATGGAGCGGATTCGGTGCTCGGTTTCTGGTTGTTCAGAGTCAGTTGCTTCGGTCATGGTTTGTTCTTTGTCTGAGGTTCCTTTTCGTTGTCCGCACCGAACCGCTCATCCGCGACGTTAGTGCCGGCAGCAATGTTGTTTGGTTGGTGGGACATCACTTGGCCCGTTGCTCTGCGGTCGGAAACCGCTCTCGAAGAAGTTCCGCCGCCTCGTGCTGGAGATCGCGGAGCCTGGCCGTGTCGAGCGCGTTGGTCATTTCCGCCGGGTCGGTCTGATGATCGTACACTTCGCGGGCGATGGTCGCTCCGGTCTTCCATTCGCGCCATTCGGTGTAGCGAATGCGGTCGGTGCGGACGGAGTAGCCCATCGAGGTGGGGACGGGATTCGGCTCACGGTCGAAATAGGCGGGGCGCGGATGCTGAGTGAACGCGGCGGGTTTCACGCGAGCGGCCGTCTCGTTCAGTACCGGCAGCAGGCTTGTACCTTCGAGGCCGTCGGGCTTGGGCACTCCCGCCAGCTCGACAAGCGTCGGGAATAGATCGAGTAGCTCGACGAGCGAGTCGGTTTTTCGCCCGGCGGTCTTTAGACCGGGTGCGGCGATGATAAGCGGGACGTGGGCATCGAGTTCGAAGTTCGACGTCTTGGCCCACAGGCCCTGCTCGCCAATGTGATAGCCGTGGTCGCCGGCGAAGACGATGATCGTGCGATCGGCGAGACCATGCCGATCGAGCGCGTCGAGCACTTTGCCGAGTTGCGTGTCCATGTAGGTGATGTTCGCGAAGTAGCCGTGGCGAATCTCCGCGGCTTGGCCGGCCGTAAAAGTGATCTGATTCGGCGGCAGGCCACGCAACTCGCGGCCATCGTGGAACGCGACCTCGGGGGCGCCGCGCGGGCGCGCGGGATTGAGCGGCGGCAGTTTCGCCCGGTCGTACAAATCCCAGTATTTCTTCGGCGCGTTGAATGGCGCGTGCGGCTTCCAGAATCCGACCGCGAGAAAGAACGGCTGGTCGTTGACTTCGCCGAGCACTCGCACGGCCTCGGCAGCGACTCGGCCGTCGTAGTACGCTTCGTCCGGCACGTCGCGGCACTCGCACAGCGGCGTGTTGCCGTAATTCCGAATGCTGCTGGCAGAATTCGGCGGCAGTTCGCCCGCGACCTGCGGCTTGTCGTCGCCATGATTCGCGTAGTGCAGAAACTCCGGAGCACTCCAGGAACGGCAGTCGCCCTTTTCCGCCGTGTGCCAGTTGTGAAAAATCTTGCCGACACAGCGCGTCGTGTAGCCGTGCTCCTTGAACCACTGCGGTAGGGTCATCACGTCCGGGTTCAACTCGCGAAAGTGCGTCCCGTTATGCCACAGCCGCAGCGTGTCCGGCCGCCGCCCCGTCAGCATTGACGACCGCGACGGATTGCACAGCGCCTGCTGGCAGTACGCCCGGTTGAATTGCACGCCACGCCGCGCGAGCCGATCGAGATTTGGCGTGATCGCCGGCGAGCCGTAACTGGCCAGTTCTGGTCGCAGGTCGTCCGCCATGATGAAGAGCACTTTGGGCGGCGGTGCATCCGCGTACGCGTCCACTGCGAGCGAGCAAACCATGAACGCGCAACCGCCCACGGTCAACATCAGACCGGCACGAGTTTTAAGATTCTTCATCGCACTCCCTTCTTTTTTGTGGCCGGTTGTCCTGCGGGGCTTGCCGGTAACGACTTGCCCCAAGTGAGAACCGAGGCAGCCAGGCGATCAACGATTTCTGGATGGTCCGCGGCGACATTGTTGCGTTCTTCCGGATCGAGCGGAATGTCGAACAGTTCGACACGCGACCGATCGAGGTTTGTAAACAGCTTCCAGTCGCCGTCACGCACGGCGAAGCGCGGCGGCGCGTAATCGCCACCGCCGGTGACCGGGAACCGCCATTCCCAAAAGAGCGGCCCCCGGCGCGGACGCGAATTGCCGAGCAGGATGTCGCTGACGTCCTCGCCGTCGGGTTTGAGCGCGTCGGGCAGCTTCACGCCGGCGAGCGAGCAGATTGTCGGGAGGAGATCGACTGCACCAATCACCGAAGTCTCATCTGTCGCATTGGCCTTCACGTGACTGGGCCATCGGACGAGAAGCGGAGAGCGGATGCCCCCCTCGTACAAGCTGCGTTTGCGGGCGCGATGCGGACCGGGCGACCCGACGCCCGCGTTGGCGGCATTGCCGATGCGGTAATCTTCCGGGCCGTTGTCGCTCGAGAAGATTATGACTGTGTTGTTCGCGAGTCCTATCTCGCGCAACCCGTCCAGCAGTCGCCCGAGCTGATTATCCAGATCGGCCATCGACGCGGCGAAGACCTGCATCTGGCTGCGGAGATCCTTGGCGCGGCCGGCATAGTCCTTCATCCACGAGCCAAAGGCGTCGGCCCGTGGCGACAGGTCTTTCCACGGCGCGAGTTGATCCGGCGTCGGGTCGAGCGGTGCGTGCGGCAGCAGCGTCCACAGATTGGCGTAGAACGGCGTTTCTCTGTGCTCGCGGAAAAACTTCAGCGCGGCGTCCACGATCATTCGCGTCGAATTGGCGCGGTAGTGCGGAATATGCTCTTGGTTCAGTACGTCCTTGCTTGTCGATTCCGGGTGCTCGCGGCGGAACTTTTCGATTTCGTCGGCGCCGAGCAATGGCCCGGCGGAGTTGTAAGTCGCATGCACGTCGAACCCGTATTCGCCGGGCGACGGCGCGCCTGGACCGTGTCCGAGGTGCCATTTCCCGAAGTGCGCCGTGGCGTAGCCCGCATCGTGCAGCATCCGAGCGAGGAACGGCACCTGCGGGTCGAGCCAGTTCGGCATCCCACGCGAGGCGTTCTGGTCGTTGTTGGCCAGATGGCCGTGCATTCGCAGCCGCGCGGGATATTGCGACGTCATGAACGCCGTGCGACTGGGCGAGCAGACTGGATTCGCCACGTAGAACTGCGTGAACCGTTTGCTCTCGGCGACGAACCGATCGAGGTTCGGGGTCTTGAGATACGGATGCCCAAACGCGGCAAGGTCGCCCCAGCCCATGTCGTCGGTGAGGATGAAGATGAAATTCGGCGGCCGAGCTGCGGGTTCGGTTGCGAACGCTTGGCCACAGAACAGACAAAGAGGTGCCAGGGTCGAGACAAGGTATGCGGCGATCTGAGGTTGGGTATTGCGCGGTCTTGGCATCGTGGCACCTCGGTTTGGCTTGCAGATCGAGCGTTAGGGTGAGGGGTCGCAGCATGTACTCGAACAGAACCACTCACTCCGGCTCAACCTAACTGAGCCAGAACACTAGCTAAGTCTGTTCGCAGGCGTTTTTGCTCGCCGCCTTGTCTGAGATGTCGCGGCGGCACCAGGCTCCCTTGAAGCGAATTTTGTCGGCGGCCTCGTAGGCTCGGGCCTTCGCGTCGGCGAATGTGTCGCTCAGGGCGGTGACGCCGAGCACTCGGCCGCCGTCCGTGACGACCTCGCCGTCGCGCAGAATCGTACCGGCGTGAAAGACCTGCGCGTCAAGCACGGTCGCGGCCTCGGCCAGGCCCGTGATCGGTTTACCCTTCATGTACGCACCAGGGTAACCCTCCGCCGCGATCACGACGCAGACGGCCGGACGCGGGTCCCATTGAAGAGGGTTGAAAGTTGAGAATTGCGAGTCGAGAGTCGCTTCGATGATGTCCACGAGGTCGGTCTGGAGCCGCATCAAGAGCGGTTGAGTTTCCGGATCGCCGAAGCGGACGTTGAATTCGAGCACCTTCGGACCTTGTTTGGTGAGCATGAGGCCGGCGTAGAGCACGCCGCGGAACGGCGAGCGGCGGCGTTTCATCGTGTGTACGGTGGGCACGAGAATCTTCACTTCGATCTCGCGCATCAATTCCGGCGTGACGGCCGGGGCCGGCGAGTACGCGCCCATGCCGCCCGTGTTCGGTCCTTCGTCGTGGTCGAACGCCGCCTTGTGATCTTGCGACGCCTCGAGCGAGACGATCGTGCGGCCGTCCGTGATCGCGAGAATGCTCACTTCCTCGCCTTCGAGTTTTTCCTCGATGACGACCCGATCGCCGGCCGCGCCGAACTCGCGCCGGCGCATGATGCGGTTCACCGCCTCGATCGCCTCCGCGCGGTTCTTGCAGACGATCGCGCCCTTGCCCGCCGCCAGTCCGTCCGCCTTGACGACCACGGCCGCGTCTTCGCGCTCCGTGAGGTGCCGCTCGGCACTGTCCGCCGCATGAAATGACGCATAGGCCGCGGTCGGCACACCCGCGCGCCGCATGATGTCCTTCGCGAAAACTTTGCTGCCCTCAAGCTGTGCGGCGGCTTTGGACGGCCCGAAAATTCGCAGCCCCTTCGCCTCAAACGCATCGACCACGCCGCGCACGAGCGGGTCTTCAGGCCCGACGACGGTCAGATCGATCTTCTCTTTCTTGACGAAGTCCGTGAGTTGCTTGAACCGAATATCGTTCAAGTCGTTCGGGTCGATCGCGACATTTTTCGCCTCGCCCGCGGTCCCTGCGTTGCCCGGCGCGCAGTACACCGCCGACACGCGCGGACTGCGAGCCAGCTTCCACACGATCGCGTGTTCACGCCCGCCTTTGCCAAGCACGAGTACCTTCACGTTGCGCCCTCAATCCAGATTGATCCAAGTTGATTAGTCAACGACGCCCGATTCTACCCAGTGCCGGTCGCCGCGTGAACGGGATCGAGCCGCGGCCGCGCGACGCCGCTCTGGATTCGCAAGCTCGATCGACAGCGTTCTCCGTGTCACCGCAGTCCAAAGTTCGCGCCGCCGGTGCTTTTTGCTATGTTGTTCGCTCGCAGTTGTGACGATTGGAAGGGAACAACATGACCGAGCAGCCATCAACTGACCTGGGGCCGCAAACGGCGGACTCGCCGGCCGCGTCCCCAGCGAGTCCCGCCCCGATGATCAAGCCGATCACGCGTCCGCCGACGAATCGGCCGCCACGGATCGGCGTTGATATCGACGCGGAGACTGAACGCGAGATCGAAGAGGCGGTCGCGCAGCTCGGCGGCGAAGAGCTGATGAAGGCGCCGCCGCGATCGAAATTGCCGCCGCGCCGCGACCCGAACGCACCGCGCGACAACCGCAAACGCGGACGCGTCCTGTCGATTCGCGGCATGGACATCATCGTGGACACCGGCGGCAAGAGCGAAGGCGTGATGACGGCGGACCAATTCCCCGACGGTTTGCCCGCCATCGGCAGCGACATCGACGTGCTGATCGATCACTACGATTCGGCCGAGGGCGTGCTCATATTGCGTCGCCCAGGCGAGGCCCAGGATGCCGATTGGTCGAGCATCGCGGAGGGCATGATCGTCGAGGGGCGCGTGAAGGCGGCGAACAAGGGCGGGCTGGAACTCGACCTCAGCGGCATTCGCGCGTTCATGCCGGCCAGTCAAATCGACCTCGTGCGCGTGCCCGATCTCGAAGTCATGGTCGGCCAGTCCCTACGCTGCCAAGTGACCGAAGTGAAGCGTTCGGAGAGAAACGTTCTGGTGAGCCGCCGCAACGTGCTCGAAGCGGAACGCGAAGTGGCTCGCGAGCAAACCTGGCAATCGCTCGCCGAAGGCCAGGTCCGCGCGGGCACTGTGCGAAATATCAAGGATTTCGGCGCGTTCATCGACCTGGGTGGCGTGGACGGACTGCTGCCGATTCGCGAAATGAGTTGGGTCCACGTGAAAGATCCAAATGAAGTCCTGCGGCTTGGTCAAGAAGTCCAGGTGAAAGTTCTCAAGATCGACCGCGAGAGCCGCAAGCTAACTCTTGGCCTGAAGCAGCTTCAGCAAAGCCCGTGGGAGACGATCGAGCAGCGATTCCCAATCGGCGTGACCGTGCCCGGCCGCGTGACAAGGCTGATGGACTTCGGCGCATTCGTCGAATTGGAGCCGGGCATTGAGGGTCTCATCCACATTTCGGAACTCGCGCACAACCGCGTGCGGCGCGTCAAGGACGTCGTGCAAGAAGAACAAGCGATCACCGTGAAAGTGCTCAGAATTGACCGCGAGCAACGTCGCATCGCGTTGTCGCTCAAGGCAACGACCGCGAACCCGGCGGAGGCCGCGCCTCCCGAGGAGCCGGAACCGGAGCCAGACGTGCCCGCGCCGCCCAAGCCCGAACCGAAGATACCGCTCAAAGGCGGACTCGGTGGCAAGAGCGGGCCGATGTTTGGCGCGTGAATCCCGGCCGTGGTGGAATCGAATCGGCGGCCAACCTGGACGATCGGCGAATCGTCGTCATTTTGGGGGACGTAATCGACAGGAATTATGCAAACCCTTAATTGGTGGCCACTTACGAATCTTTCCCGTCCCGATCCTAGTCTACCTAATTGAAAAAGGTAAGTCCCTTTTTCAAAAAGGTAAGTCCCTTTTGCCGATCGGGACGTTCTGTTCGTCGAACGGGGTCTTCTGCTCGTCAACCGGGGCTTTTCGATCGCCGACCGGGGCCTTCCGATCGCCGACCGGGACTTCTCGTTTTGCGATCACGACTCCCCGATCGCGGTCCCGAACGCCCCGCGGTGAATTCCTACGCGGCGCCGGAAGTCGCGAAATGTGAGCTATCGAGCGATCGGGATCGGCAGCCGACCGTCGTTCAAATACCACTGGCCGTCCGGGCCTTTGACGGCGAGATTGCGGGCGTCCAATTCGGCGAGCGGCTCGCGGTTGTCGCCGGGAGTTGAACGCATCGCGACAATCAGTTTGTACTGCACGAGGGCCAGCGTCTTCTCCGGGTTGTATCGACATTGAAAGCTCTCGACGCGGAATTCGAGCGGGGTCAGCCACGCGGGGAATTTGTTCAGCCGCGCGAGTTGTGCGTTCCAGTACGCGCGAAAGTCGGCGACGCCGGTGAAATCGTCCGTCCGCTTCGCGCCGTCGGTCAGCAGGGCGTACATGCGGCCGAAGTTCGGCAGCCGGTGGCCGAGCGCTGCGAAATATTCCTTCGCCGCCTGTTCCGGCGTGACTCGCACCGGCACTTCCAGCGTGATCACGAAATGATACGCGCCAAACGCCATGCCGGCGAAGAGAATCAGACCCGTCACGTACGCGCCGCCGAAATGAATCAAGAGCACGAGTCCGACCGCCGCACCAGTCCAGAGCAGCGGCTCGCGCCACTCGGTCCAGCGAGTCCAGACCTGTTTGACGGTGGGCGGATCGGCGGGGAATTCATCCATCTTGAGGCCGGGGTCGGTCGCGCGGCTGGCCGGCTCGAATGTGGAATCGCTTGGCGCGGCCGCGAGGGCCACATCCGGAATAGGCTCGGTTGGCGGCGGCTCGGTCACGCGATATTGATTCGGCTCGTCGGCGTCGCCGCCGCTCGGGGCGTCGCCGGCCGCTTGATCGTTCCGCGTCGCGGGCGGCGGGTCTTCCGGACGCAGCCGAATGTCGCCAAGCGACAGGGCGTCGGACGAAATCTGTTGGCTGTCGTCCGGCAGGCTGATGCTCGGCAGATTCACATCGGATTCTCGTTTGGGGGGAAGTTCGCTCACGCGGTGGTGGTCCTCACGGTTTTTGCCAGCGTTCAGCATATCGCACGGCCGGGGCGCAATTGAAGGCATCCTGCTGCGATCGCAGCTTCCAGTACTTATACTGTGACCGCGAGACAGCCGGCCGCGAATCAATGAGGACGCATGATCGAAGTCCTAAACTTGCTGAAGACCTACGACGGCGTCCCCGCCGTGAATGAGTTGTCGTTCACGATCGAACGCGGCGGTGTGTTCGGCTTCATTGGTCCGAACGGAGCCGGCAAGACGACGACGATGCGAATCCTTGCCACGCTGCTCGACCCGACCGACGGCGAGGCGTACGTGGACGGCGTGAGCGTCGTCGATGAGCCTGAGAAAGTGCGGCTGCTCGTCGGCTACATGCCCGATTACTACGGCGTCTACGACGGCATTCGCGTCTGGGAGTACCTCGACTTTTTCGCGGCGAGCTACGATTTCAATCGACACGAGCGGCGGCAGGTGATCGGCGACGTGATGGAGTTGACGGACCTCACGCCGCTCCGCGAGAAACTCGTGGCGACGCTCTCGAAGGGCATGAAGCAGCGGCTGTGCCTGGCGAAAACGCTGATTCACGATCCGAAGGTGTTGATCCTCGACGAGCCGGCGGCAGGACTGGACCCGCGGGCACGCATCGAACTGCGCGTGCTCATCAAAGAGCTGGCCGGCATGGGCAAGACGATCATGATTTCCAGCCACATCCTGACCGAGCTGTCCGATTTGTGCGACTCGGTCGGGATCATCGAGCGCGGCCAGCTACTCGCCAACGGCAAGATCAAGGACATCGAGCGCCAGATGCACCCGGTGCAGGTCGTGACGTTTCAATTTCACGACCGCGCGGACGAGGCGCTGGCAACGCTCAAGGCGCACCCGCACGCGCTGTCGGCACGGCTGGATGATTCGAGTGTCGTCGTCGAGTTCGATCAGTCGCCGGAGAAGATTTACGAGTTGGTGAAATTGGTCGTACAGAAGGACCTGCCGCTGATCGGTCTTCGCGAGGAGCGCCGCAATCTGGAAGATTTGTTCATGAAGATAACGCAGGGCGAGCTGGCGTGAGCCGCGTCGCTCCAACAGGAGTAATGCATGCCTGATTTTGTTGAATCTCCCGCCAAGCCGCGCACGGAGCTACCAGTCGATGCGCCAGCCGAATTGCCGCCGGTCGAGCCGCCGACGGCCGGGTTTATCGCGCAGCTTTTTCTGATTCCGGCGCTGATCGTCGGCGTGCTGGTTTGCGTGTACTTGCTGTTCGGCAAGATCGCGGGCGGCCACCGCACGCCTCAGGAATATCTCGACGAGCTGCGCGGCGCGAATGTGGAACGACGATGGCTCGCCGCGCACGAACTCGCGCTGTTCCTGATACACGACGAGAAGTGGCAGAACGACGCGGCATTGGCCGGGGACTTGGCCGCCGAGTTGGATCAGGCGGTGTCAGCGGGGCGCGACGACGACGGTGCGATTCAATTTCAAAAATACCTGGCGTCGGCCCTGGGAGCATTCAACTCGCCAGCCGGCACGGTTGCGCTGCGAAAATCACTTGGTCCGGATGTGCCGGCGGAGGTGCGGCTGGCGGCCATTTGGAGCCTTGCGAGGCTTGGTGATCGTCTGGCAAAATCTGGGAGCGATGACGCCGTGGCGGCACTTGTTGACGCGTTGCCGGATCTGTCGGCGGCCGCGAGCGACGACGACACCGAAATTCGCAAGATCGCTGCGTACGCGCTGGGCTGCATCGACGCGCCGGAAACGGTCAACTATTTGAAGCCCTTGCTGAGCGATGCAGACCGCGAGGTGCGCTACAACGCGGCCACCGGCCTCACGCGGCTCGGCAGCGACGCGGGTTTCGACACGATCGAAGAGATGCTCGACGTGGAAATCCTCCGCGTTAAATTCAAAGAGTCGGACATGCAGCCCGGCCAAGTGCCGGCGCAACTCGAAACCGTGCCGCTGGCGGCGATCGAGTCGCTCGGAAAGTTCATCGAACGATCGCAAAGCGGCTCGCCGAATCAACTGAAGCCGCAATTGGAGAAGTTGGCGGCGAATGGCGGAGCGCTCGTTCGCGTGCGGAGTAAGGAACTGTTGATCAAGCTCGGCGGACGAAGAGCTGATCCGTCGCAAAAAAACTGACAGAATCTCGTCGAGCGCCTTGTGCGAGGCTTTCAGGTTGGGCTAGAATCTGCCCTCGATTGGAATCGTCAGCGGGTTGTCAACGAGATTCTGAAGGAGTCTCTGACCGCACTGACGACAAATCGTCGTAAATTTTCTACCCGTGGTGGGTAGTCGTCGGTAATCCCGACATGCATCTTGTCCAAGCAACTTTGGGAGACGGAGTCATGAAGAAATATGGTTGGTTGCCGGCTATCGCCCTCGTGGTGGGCGGGTTGTCGGCGGGACGAGCTGACGCCGGACACTTCGGCGCGGCAAACCACGGTTGTCGTAGTGCGTGTAGGACTAGCTGTCAGCCCGCGTGCAACACCGCCTGCCACACCGAAGAACGGACCGTGCAGGAAACGGTGTGGGAACGACAGGAAGTCCCCTCCACGCGAACCGTCTGTGAAACCGTTTGGAAAGAAGTCGAGCAGACTTGCTACCGCACGGAAACCGAAACGCAGTACAAGGAAGTCACCCGAACCGTCAGCAAACCCGTCTGGGAAACCGTCGAAAAGGAATGCCGCTACACCGTGTCCAGGCCGGTGTACGAGACCATCGAAAAGGAACGGCACTACACGGTTTGCAAACCGGTTTACGAAACGACGCAGAAGGAATGCCGGTACACCGTCACCAAGCCGGTGTGGGAAACGGTCGAGAAAGAGTGCAAGCGAATCGTCTGCAAGCAGGTGAGCGAGACGACCCAGAAGGAATGCCGCTACACCGTCTCTAAGCCGGTGTGGGAAACGGTCGAGAAAGAGTACAAGCGAATCGTCTGCAAACCGGTGACCGAAACGACCGAGAAGGAATACCGCTACACCGTCTCCAAGCCCGTGTGGGAAACAGTCTCACGCGAGATTCAGGTCTGCTCGTACAAAACCGTCGAAGAAGAAGTCATGGTCACCAAGTGCGTGCAGGAGCCGGGCACCTGCACTTTCGATCCGAATACCTGCCGCTACGTCTACTGCCCGGGCGAAGTGAAACAGGTCCAGGTTCCATGCAAGGTCACCAAGCGCGTGCCGGTGACCGAGACCAAATTGGTCGAAGAGAAGGTCTGCAAGATGGTGCAGGAAGAGATCGTGAAGACGATTCCAGTCACCACGACGAAGATGGTCCGGGAAGAAGTCGTTGAGATGATTCCGGTCAAGGTTTGCAAGATGGTGCAGGAAGAGGTCGTGACGACGATTCCCGTCACCACCTGCAAAATGGTCCAGGAAGAAATCGTCGAAAAGATTCAGGTCAAGGTTTGCAAGATGGTTCAGGAAGAAGTCGTGAAGACGATTCCCGTCACCACCTGCAAAATGGTCCAGGAAGAAAAGGTCGAGAAGTACAACGTGCAAGTCTGCAAAATGGTCCAGGAAGAGGTCGTGAAGACGATCCCGACCAGGGTCTGCAAGATGGTTCAGGAAGAAGTGACCGAAAGGGTGCCGTACTGCGTCACGAAGCAAGTGCCGTACACGGTCAAGGTGAAGGTCGCTGAGGTCGTGAGGAAAGAGGTGCCGTGCACGATCGTGAAGTGCGTGCCGAAGACCGTCGAAAAGACGATTCAGGTGCAAAGCTGCCACCACGTGGCGTCGTGCTGCCCGCGTCCGGCGTGCTGCAACTGATCGTGCCGAATGGCGGCTGGCTTCACGGCCAGGCGGTCGAATTTAGGAAAGTGAAACAGGGCGTCGCGACCACAACGGTCGCGACGCCCTGCGTGTTTCCGCCCGCCGCCGCCCTGGGAGATCATCATGCCAGACAGCGCATCCGGCCGGATCGCCTTCGACAAACTCAAGGCGATCTTGCAGCCACACGTCTCGGAGCTCTACGTGGCGTTCGACCTCGCCAACTTCTACCAGTTGTATTGCTTCACGACAAAACGCCGCAAGAAGCGTCTCCCGTTCGCCTCGCTGCTCGCCAATGATGACGTCGTCAAATTCAGACTCGACGAGTTGTATATGAACCCCGACCTGCACGCACAGATTTCGCCGGACCTCAGGAAGCACGTGCAGGGCGTCTCGGCCTTCGAGTTTCAGGCGAACGGGAGCGATCTCACGGACGAACTCCTCACGGAACTGGCGGCGCTCGTGAAGTCGTACTTCGATCGGATGAAGCAACAAGGGCGGGTCTAACGTGCGGCTGGGTCCACGAAGCCCCGGCCGTGGCATCGAAGCTTTGTCACGGCACGCCGCCGTCGAGGAGACGCGATGAAGCCACCCAAATGGCTATTCCTTTGCCTTGTCGGCGCAATAGTCCTGGCACTGATTGCTTCGCTTTGGCTGTGGATTGATTTGCCGGTTAGAGCAGCACGCAGATTCCTTGCGCTCGTGGCTGACGGCAAGTTCGACGAAGCGAACGAATTCATGGTCGATGCGCGCTGGGAGAGAGACGAGATGTACGTCTTCTTGGAGGCGAGCGGAAGGAAAGTCGTGCTACCAATGAAAGAATGGAAGAAATCCTTCAGCGACATCGAAGTAAGAGTCTTCTCTCGATCGTTTGTTGATGTCGCGCGCGGAACGTGTTCGTTTCAAGGCAGGGAAACGCCATTCGGCACGTATCGTTTCACCGCACAGCGTGGAGCGATCTACTCTGACACCGACTTCGAGAGACTCACCACCAAAACCGGCTGGGGAGTCAACGCAGGCAGATCTCAAGTCGAGCCTTTTGATATTCAGGGCACATACAATTGGCCCGACCAGAAGGGAGGAACAATCGTTTTGGAAGTCGGCGGAACAAAGTATGGCACTCTACCCGCATGCTTCGGATCCGGTCGGTTTCGATTCGACTGCAAGGATGTCGACTGGTCCAAGCTTTGGTGGACCGTCGAATTCACTGACAGTTCAGGCAAATCAAAAAAACTTCGCGGGTAGTCGGCGCACGGATGGGGCTGAGTCCGGGAAGCCGCGGCCGGGGCATCGAAGTTCTGCCACAGCCACGCCGCCGTCGAGCCTCGTATTGCTCGACGAACGCTCCGCTCACGGCTTGATCCCCTTGATCGACTGGTACTCGGGCGAGTCGATGCCGTATTGTGATTTCACCGCCTCTTTAATGGCGGAGATCTTGTCGCTCAACGTGTTGAATCCGCTGACGCGCTCGCGTTGCTTGACGTTGACCTGAATCGACAGGCTCCCCATCGTGCTGTTCTTGGTGGAGAGACTGGTGGCCAGCGCCTGAAGACTGGCGATCGAGAGCTCGGCGGCGGGCGGCGCGTAGCCGGGGATGGCCTGAACGGCGGCGATGAGCCGCTCCAGGTTCTCTTCGATCTCGCCGTAGCTCTGTTCCCCCTTGCTGCGCACCTTGGCCGGCGGCGAACCGGGCGGCTCATCGCCGGCCGGGGGCTTCGGCGTGCTCGGCCGGTAGCCGCGAATCTTGTCCGACAGCGACCGCACCTTCGGGAAGTGATTCTTCCACGCCACGTTGCTCTTCACGTACGCCTTCACGCGCAGCACCCGCTTCTTGACGTCCTTGACCATGTCCACGCGGGCGTTGACGTCGGTCGAGTACGTCCCCACGTCCGTGGCCGTGTTGGTATTCTGCTCGTCAAGGTCGTCGAGGAAAACGTCAAATGTGGCGGGATCGAGCGACTCGTCGGCCGGATCGAACGCCGGATCGAACTGTGCGATCGCCGATTGCACGGTTCTGGCCCTCTGCAACCGATCCGCGAACCCTTCTTCTGAGATTGGCACGGGCTGGTTCCTCCAAGGTTTCTCACGACTGTACAGTGCGCAAGTAATGGAAATCGGATACCCATTAACTCATGCGCATCATTGACTAAATCACACTGGAAAAACATTCTAGCGGTCTGGCGATGCATTCTGGTACTTTGGAAACGCATCCAAGCAGTCAGGAGAGGCATTCCAGCACTTTGGAAAGGCATAATAGAACCTAGGGAAGGCATTCCAACATACTGGAAATGAATTATAGTTTTATGAAATATCGTAAAAAATTCTGTTATGTCACTTGCCAGTCTTAATACGGTGATCCCGTCCGTCGGAACGCAGCATCCGATCATAGCATTTTGATGACCAGAATTCAACAGGCCTAAAAATATCGCCGCATTCTGGAAATAGTTTACAGCACATAGAATTCTGTGAACCACCATCACTTGCCATCCGGCGAAGACTCGCCGATCGAGTACAGGTGATTCATGCCGTTGAGCAGCAGCGCGTCGCCTGGTGGCCATGAGTCCTCCAGTTCCTCGCACTTCGACCGGTCGGATCGCCGCGTGCACCCTAAAGCTCTTGTAACGTTTACGACGAATTCAGCCAGATTCCGCACCAGTTCACGCGCCGCCGAATAGTCGCGTGAGGGGAGTGCCGTCGCAGAGACGGTGCGGGCGGGCGGTGGCGTCGCGAACTTCGAGTGTGGGGTCGATGCCGAACCGCCAGAAGATTGTGGCGGCGATGTCCGCGGGCGTGACCGGGTCGGTCGCGGGGTACGCGCCGATCTTGTCGCTCGATCCGTGGATCGCGCCGCCCGTGACCCCGCCGCCGCCCAATACGACCGTGTAGCAGTCCGGCCAATGGTCGCGACCCGCTGAGCGATTGATCTTCGGCGTGCGGCCGAACTCGCTCATGCCGACGACGAGCGTCGAACTGAGCAGACCGCGGTTTTCGAGATCCTCGATCAGCGACGAGAACGCCTGATCGGCCGGCGGGATGAGTTGCCCGTGACGCGGAAAGAGCTTTTCGTGGCTGTCCCAGTTGGCGTCTTGGCCGTTCCTCTCGCCGTCAAAGACCGCGACGAAGTTCACGCCGCTTTCGACGAGCCGCCGCGCGAGCAGCAAACTCTGGCCGAGCATGTGCCGGCCGTAGCGATCGCGCAGCGGTTCCGGCTCTTTCGATAAATCGAACGCGTGCCGGATCGTGTCCGACGCGACGAGCCGCAGCGCCCGTTCCAGATACACTCGCGATCGCTCGGCCTTGCCCGCGAGCGGGGCGGAGTCGAGTTGCCGCAGCAGCGACTCGCGGCGTTCCAAATCGACGGGCGTTCGGTCCACGGGCTGTTCGAGCGACGTGATGCGGAAGTCCGGCGCGGCCGGATTGGCTTGAACTTGGAAGCGGTCGAACGTGCCGCCGAGCAGTCCCGGCGTCTGGCCCGGCAACTGGACGACGTTGTGCATCGTGTGCGGCAGCGCGACGTACGGCAGCACGTGCGCGCGGCGACCCAGTGCGAAGCTCACCGCGGAACCGAGCGTCGGCGTGCCGAGCGGGTCGTCGGTGAGCAGTTCCTGATCGCCGCCGGCCGGCGTTTTCCCGGTCAGCGCCTCGGCCGCCGCCGAGTTGTGGTTCCGCATCGGATGATGCACGCTCCGCACCAGCGCGAGCCGATCCATCACACGCGCGACGCGCGGCAGGTGCTCCGACACGCGGATGCCGGGCACCGCGGTCGCGATCGACTGATACTCGCCACGCACCTCGGCCGGCGCGCCCGGCTTCGGGTCATACGTGTCGAGGTGACTCGGCCCGCCGTAGTAGAAGACGAGGATGCACGAGCGAATCGGCTCACGTACAAGTGGCGTCACGCTCGGCTGG